>Ga0073906_1000620_pt1 | contig 63245 bp, 58 predicted proteins | sample Inofromicrocosms_FD_65485 | JGI IMG/M metagenome (GOLD analysis project Ga0073906, IMG submission 65485) | Mouse cecum microbial communities from Vienna, Austria - Inoculum for glucosamine and mucus D2O microcosms | ecosystem: Host-associated > Mammals > Digestive system > Large intestine >...
GTATGTGGCGTACCGCAATCCAAGGACTTCGTTTGCAAACCCTTGGTATTCCTGGACTTTACGGGATTGTAGAGCATCACGGCACAACAGGGTAAAATGGGTTCTGTTTTCTCCTAAGCGTTAGGCCGCTGGTTCGACTCCAGTCCAGGGTGCCAGCTCAGAAATTCCCCTTACCGCTGCGCTTCCCGCCCCGCAGGGGCGGAAAGCTCCGCCGGACGGGGAATTTCTTCGCCTTCGGACGGAATCTGCGGATTCCGTCCGAGGGAGGGACGGCGTGCGGGGAGGCGCTGCGCTTCCCGCCCCGCAGGGGCGGAAAGCTCCGCCGGACGGGGAATTTCTTCGCTTTCGGACGGAATCTGCGGATTCCGTCCGAGGGGGGGACGGCGTGCGGGGATTTATTTTGTGGAGGTATGGGGATGAAGTTTGTTTTTCAGTTTTTACGGATTTTGGGCTTTTGCTTTTTGGGGGAGGTGCTTCATGCGCTGCTGCCTCTTCCTGTGCCGGCCAGTATTTATGGGCTGGCGCTGCTGCTGCTTGCTTTGAAGACTGGGTTGGTGCGGCTGGATCAGGTGAAGGAGACGGCGGGATTCTTGATTGCCGTCTTTCCGCTGCTCTTTGTGCCGGGGGCCGCTGGGATCATGGAGTTGGGGAGTGTGCTGAGGGCGATGTGGCTTCCCGTCCTGCTGGCTGTGACCTTGGTGACGGTTTTGGTGATGGCCGCCGCCGGACGGATTACGCAGGCGGTTATCCGGAGAAAGGAGGCCCGGCATGACTGAGCTTTTGACCACGGGGGCCGTCTGGGGCGTGCTGCTGACCCTGGCCGCCTTTGCTCTGGGGACCTTCTTGCAGCGGAAAACCGGGCGGGCTTGGTGCAATCCCCTGCTGCTGGGCGCTCTTTTTGTTGTCCTCTTTCTCCGGCTCTGCCGGATTCCCTACCCGGACTATCAGGCCAGCGCCGCTCCCGTGAGCTATCTGCTCCTTCCCGCCACCGTCAGTCTGGCCGTGCCCCTCTACGAGCAATGGGAAGCCCTGCGGAACCACACCGCCGCCATTCTCTCCGGCATCGGAGCCGGAGCCGCTGTCAGCGTGGGCGCCATTCTGGTTCTGGCCTGGGCCTTTCACATGGACCGCTCCGCTGCCGTCAGCCTGCTGCCCAAGTCCGTCACCACCGCCATCGGAACCGACGTCTCCGCCGAGCTGGGGGGCATCCCCGCCCTGACCACCGCCGTCATCATCCTCACCGGCATCTTTGGGAACCTCGCCGCCCAAGGGGTGTGCAGGCTGTTCCGCATTACGGACCCCGTGGCGCAGGGCGTGGGCATCGGCGCCGCCGCCCATGCCATCGGCACCGCCAAGGCCCTGGAGATGGGGCCGGTGGAGGGAGCCATGAGCAGTCTCTCCATTGCTGTGGCCGGGATTTTGACGGCGCTGCTCTGTCCCCTGGCCGTTCATCTGCTGCCCTAGGCGGCCTGCCCGAAACATTGCGAAAAACCCCTGGCGCGGTCCGGCGCCAGGGGTTTTCTGATACAGTTCGTATTTTTTCGACAAATATCTACAGTTTGGACTTACCTCTGTCCCTTGTCGTAGGGGACACCCTCGGCCTTGGGGGCTCTGGACTTCTTGGAGGTAAAGGCCAGCACCACCAGGGAGATGATGTAGGGCAGCATGTTGTACACAGCGGCGGGGAGGTTCAGGGCCTTCAGCATGTCAAAGCCGGAGTACACGTTGCCCAGGGCCCGGAAGAAGCCGAACAGCAGCGCCGCCAGGGCGATACGGGTGGGCTTCCACTGGCCGAAGATCATGACGGCCAGGGCCAGGAAGCCGAAGCCCGCCACGCCGTTTTCAAACTTCCACTCGCTGACGCCGGCGGTGATGTACACGATGCCGCCCAGACCTCCCAGCATACCGGAGATCAGCACGCCGGCATAACGCATCTTATAGACGTTGATGCCCACGCTGTCCGCCGCCTGGGGATGCTCGCCGCAGGCCATGAGCCGCAGGCCGAAGCGGGTCTTGTACAAGGAGACGTAGGAGCCGATGAGAGCCAGCAGGGCCAGCAGCATGAACCAGTTGAACTCAAAGCTGCCGATGTTCACCAGGAAGGCCTTCTTGGCGTTGATGTACTGAATGGTGGAGGACACATTGTCCACGCTCTCGGCGGTGTTCATAGCCTTGACGAAGACCGTGGCCGCCGCAGTGCCCAGCAGGTTCATGGCGGTGCCCACCAGAGTCTGGTCCGCCTTGAAGTTGATGGCGGCCACCGCCAGCAGCAGGGAGTACAGCATGCCCAGCAGGATGGCAGCCAGCACCACCAGCAAAATCATGCCGATGGCGGGAGTACTGTCCGGCAGGAACTTCATCATCAGCGCGCCGCCCAGGGCGCCCATGACCATGATGCCCTCCAGGCCGATGTTGATGACGCCGGAATGCTCCGAGAAGCAGCCGCCCAGGGCCACCAGAAGCAGCACGGACGCGAAAATCAGCGTATATTGCAGCAGGAGGATCATTTCCCGTCGCCTCCTTTCCCGGCGGCCTTCTTCTCATCCCGGCGGTTGAGCCAGCTGTTCAGCGCCATCTTGAAGAAGAGAACGAAGCCGCACAGATAGATAATCAAAGCGGAGATAAAGTCGGAGATCTGCGAGGAGTACATGGTCTTATCCACATACGCGCCGCCGTTGGTGATGTGCTGAATGAAATAGGAGGAGAAAATCGCGCCAATGGGGTTCAGCCCGCCCAGGAAGGCGGCGGCGATGCCGTTGAAGCCCATGGCGGGGACGGCGGACTGGGTGCACTGCCACTGCTCGAACCCGGTGAGGAACAGCATGGCCGCGCCCATGGAGGCCAGGCCCCCCGCGATGGCCATGGTGAGAATCAGGTTCTTCTTCTCCCGCATGCCGCAGTACTTGGCGGCAAACTTGTTGCAGCCGGTGGCCTTCAGCTCATAGCCCAGCTTGGTCTTCTCCAGCAGGACCCACACTAGAATGGCCACAAGAACGGCCAGAGGAATGGCCAGGCCCACATACTGATTCTTGCTGAACAGCGCGCCCAGACCCAGGGAGGGCAGGATCGCCCCCTCGTTGGTGCTGGCCAGGGTAAAGGTATAGGGGCTGGTCTCCTCCTTCACCAGGGTCAGCAGCATGTTCACGGCATAGAGGCTGATCCAGTTCAGCATGATGCAGGAGATGACCTCGTTGACGTTGCAGTAAGCCTTCAGCACGCCGGAGATGGCGCCCAGGGCGGCCCCGGCGGCGATGGCGGCGATGAGGCAGGCGAACCAGGGCAGCTTCAGCCCCAGGGCGCAGTACAGGCACGCGCCGGTGCCCACCACGTACTGCCCCGCCGCGCCGATGTTGAACAGGCCCACCTTATAGGCGAAGAGCACCGACAGGCTGCACATCAGCAGCGGAGCGGTCTTCACCAGGGTGCTGCCGAAATAGCGCAGCTGGGCGGTGGATTTGGAGTAGGTCATGAAGTTTTCCACGATGGCCACAATGGCCCCATTGGCCCCGGCGGGGTTGATGAGCAGCAAGGCCACATACCCCACTATCAGGCCCAGCAGAATGCACAGCAGCGAGGCCAGCAGAGACTGGACCGCGCCGTTGCGCAGCAGGGACGTTTTTTCCTTTTTCATGTCTTACGCTCCCTCCCTTTTCGCGCCGGCCATGTACAGGCCCAGTTCTTCCACCGTGACGGTCTTGGGGTCGAACTCGCCCACGATCTCGCCCTCGTACATCACCAGGATGCGGTCGGAGACGTTCATGACCTCGTCCAGCTCCAGGCTCACCAGCAGCACGCCCTTTCCGGCGTCCCGCTGGGCCACGATCTGCTTGTGTATGTACTCAATGGCGCCCACGTCCAGGCCCCGGGTGGGCTGAACGGCGATAAGCAGCTCCGGGGACTTGTCGATCTCCCGGGCGATGATGGCCTTTTGCTGGTTGCCGCCGGACATGCTCCGGGCCGCCGTAATGGGGCCCTGTCCGGACCGGACGTCGTACTGATCGATGAGCCCCACGGCGTACTCCCGGATGGCCTTGCGCTTGAGGAAGCCGGCGGGGGTGACGAAGTGACTCTCAAAATAGCGCTGAAGCACCATGTTGTCCTCCAGCGTGTAGTCCAGCACCAGACCGTGCTTGTGCCGGTCCTCGGGAATGTGGCTCATGCCGGAGGTGGACCGCTTGCGGATGGGGACATGGGTAATGTCCTGCCCCGCCAGAATCAGCTGGCCGCTCTTCAGGGGCTCCAGTCCCGTCAAACCATAGACCAGCTCCGTCTGCCCGTTGCCGTCGATACCGGCGATGCAGACGATTTCGCCCCGGCGGACCTGGAAGGAAACGTCCTTGACAGCGTTGTTGCTGTGGCGCTTTGAGGCGACGGTAATCCCCTTTACGTCCAGAACGACCTCGCCGGGCTTGGCGGGGACCTTCTCGACGGCAAAGCTGACGTCCCGGCCCACCATCATCCGGCTCAGCTCCTCCTGAGAGCTGCTGGCGATGTCCACGGTGCCGATGTATCTGCCCTTGCGCAGGACGGAGCAGCGGTCCGCCACAGTCATGATCTCGTTGAGCTTGTGGGAAATGAAGAGCAGGCTCTTCCCCTCCGCCGCCAGATTCTTCATGATCTGCATCAGCTCGTCGATCTCCTGGGGGGTCAGCACGGCGGTGGGCTCGTCAAAGATCAAAATCTCATTATCCCGGTAGAGCATCTTCAAAATCTCGGTGCGCTGCTGCATGCCCACGGTGATGTCCTCCACCAGGGCGTCGGGGTCCACGTGGAGACCATACTTCTCCGAAAGGGCCACCACCTTCTCCCGGGCCTCCGCCTTTTGAAGGAAGCCATGCTTGCAGGGCTCCACACCCATGATAATGTTGTCCAGCACGGTGAAACACTCCACCAGCTTGAAGTGCTGGTGCACCATACCAATGCCAAGGTCGTTGGCGTCGTTGGGGTCCTTGATGGATACCACCTGTCCATCCTTCTTGATAACGCCCTCTTCCGGCTGGTACAGGCCGAACAGCACGCTCATCAGCGTGGATTTTCCGGCGCCGTTTTCGCCGAGCAACGCGTGAATCTCGCCTTTTTTCAGTTGCAGGGTGATATTGTCGTTGGCCACGATGCCGGGAAAGCGCTTGGTGATATTCAGCATCTCAATGGCGTAACTCTGTTCCAATTTCACAACCTCCTCCTTCTCTGTTTCCTCGAACCGTCTGTGAGAATAATGGTTCCTGTTTATTATACCATATCCCGCTGGGAATTTCAAAGGATTTTTTGCAAATTTTCACAAGGTTGACCTTTTTCCAAAAACTGCCTGTCCGCCCAACAAAAACGAGGACGGGAAATATCCCGTCCTCGTTTGGTTTGGCACTTTTTTTACTTGATGTTGCCCAGATCGTTCACGGTGATGTTGGAAACGGCGGGCATGGCGGAGATGTCGTCGGACACGGTGATCTTTCCGTCGAACATATCCTTCACCAGGGCCTTGTAATTGTCCTGAGAGAAACCGTCGCCCCACTGGGTAGTGTCCATGGGCAGCAGGACGTAGTTGGCGGAGGGATCGTCGCCGGAGACCAGGCCCAGAGCCTCGGCCTTGCCGCCGTAGTTGCCGAAGTTGCCGGCAGCAACCTCATCCAGCATGTGGTTGACCGTGGCGGCCAGGCCCTTCATGGCGGAGGTCAGGGTCACGCCCTCGCCGTAGGCGGCGTCCAGGGTGAAGCTCTGGTCCACGTCCACGCCGATGACCTTGGCGCCGGGGACCTTGGCGGCCGCCTCACCGGCGGAGGTGCAGATGCCGCCGCCGCAGGCGAAGATGGCCTGCACGCCCAGGTTCTGATACCAGTTGTCCGCGTAAGCGGTGATGTCGGGGTCGCCGAAGAACTGGTTGCCGTAGACATACTCCACCGTGGCGTCCACGCTCAGCTCGCCGGCAGCGGCGTCCACGCCCTGGACGAAGCCATAGCCAAAGCGCTGCACAGCGGGAACGGCCATGCCGCCCAGATAGCCCAGGTGGGTGTAGCCCAGCTTCACGGCGGCAACACCGGCCATGTAGCCCGCCAGCTCTTCCTTATACACAGCGCAGTAGACGTTGCTGGGAACGGCCATGCCGCCCAGGTCGCCCTCGCTGACGTCCAGAGCGATGAAGGTCAGCTCCGGATAGATGTCGGCCACCTGGGCGATGGTCTCGCCGAAGGCGAAGCCGGGCATGACGATGACGGTGTAGCCCTCGTCCGCGGCCTTCTCCACCATGGCCACACGCTCGGCGGTAGAGTCGCCGGCGGGCTTGTAGTAGGTGAAGTCCACGCCGTTGGCCTCGCTCCAAGCCTTGCTGGCCTCGTAGGTGGTCTGGTTGAAGGACTGGTCGGTGATGTCGCCGTAGTCGGTGATCATGGCGACGCGGATGTCGCCGGCGCCTTCGCCGCCGGCGCCTTCGCCGCCGCCGTTATCGTCGGGCGTGGTGGCAGGCTCTTGCTGCTGACTATCGCCGGTGCTGCCGGAATCGTTGGAGCTGCCGGAGTCATTGCCGCCGCAGGCGGCCAGAGACAGCGCCATCGCCAATGTCAGCAAGATCGCAAATAACTTCTTCATTGGAATCAACCTTCCTTACAGTATGTTCCTCCGGCTCCGGCCAGAGGTCGGCCTCTGCGGGCCAAGCCCATTATATCAATTCTTTTCCTGAATTTCAACCGCTTTACAAAATGTTTTCCTTTTAGCCGGAATCCAAGGGCGATTCTCGTTCGTATTTCACAAAAATTCCCGAAAGTCCCAGGCCGTCTCTCACGGTTTTGCCATCTTCACGGCGGTCTCCAGGGCAATCTCCATCATCTGGAACAAGGAGGACTGCCGCTCCTTCGGGGGCAGATTCTCCCCTGTCACCAGATTGTCCGTGACGGTGCAGATGGTCAGAGCCCGCTTCCCGGCCTCGGCGGCGTTCATATAGAGGCACGCCGTCTCCATGTCGATGGCCAGGACCCCCATGGGGGCCCATTCCAGGCCGCTGCCATGTTTATAATAGAACACGTCGGAGCTGAGGATGTTCCCTACCGGGGGCTCCACCCCCCGCTCCCGGGCCGCCGCCACGGCCGTCTCCAGCAGCCGGAAGTCCGCAATGGGGGCGAAGGTCCCCGGCAGCTGGAAATGATGGGCGAAGCTGGAGTCCGTGCAGGCCCCCTGGGCGATCACCAGGTCCCGGAGCTTCAGCTTCTCGGACAGGGCCCCGGTGGTGCCCACGCGGATGATGTTGTCCACGCCGTAAAAGTGAAAAAGCTCATGGGAATAAATGCCGATGCTGGGCATGCCCATGCCGGAGGCCATGGCGGACACCGGGACGCCCTTATACGTCCCGGTCCAGCCCTGGATGCCCCGGACGTTGTTCACCAGCCGGGCGTCCTGAAAAAAGGTCTCCGCGATGAACTTCGCCCGGAGGGGGTCGCCGGGCATCAGTACCGTCCCGGCGAAGTCGCCCTGAGCCGCCTCATTGTGGGGCGTTCCCATGTCAGCCCTCCATAGCCTTCACAGCCTTGACAATCCGGCTGGTGCCCAGGCGGGAGGCGCCCAGGCGGATGAAGTCCTCCGCGTCCTTCAGGTCGGCGATGCCGCCGGCGGCCTTGATCTTCACGTTGGGGCCCACGTGCTTAGCGAAGAGGGCCACATCCTCCCGGGTGGCTCCGCCGCCGCCGAAGCCGGTGGAGGTCTTGATATACTCCGCGCCGGAGGCGGTGACAATCTCGCACATCTTGACCTTCTCCTCGCCGGTGAGCAGGCAGCACTCGATGATGACCTTCAGCAGCTTGCCCTTGCAGGCGGCCTTGATGGCCTTAATCTCCTCCAGCAGCGCGTCCCATTTCTTGTCCTTCACCCAGCCGATATTGATGACCATGTCCACTTCCTCCGCGCCGTTGTCCACGGCGTCCGTGGCCATGAAGCACTTGGCGGCGGTGGTGTCATAGCCGTTGGGGAAACCGATGACGGTGCAGATGGCCAGCTTGCCTTCCACGTACTCCGCCGCCTGCTTGACATAGCTGGCGGGGATGCAGACGCTGGCGCACGCGTATTCCATACCGTCGTCACAGATGGCCTTGATCTCCTCCCAGGTGGCTCCCTGGGCCAAAAGGGTATGGTCGCACTTTCCAAGAATTTCTTTCAGTTCCATTTCAGCACACTCCTTTATTATTATTATAAATTTGATTTACTTCCGCTGCGCGGGAAAGGTCTACCATTATAATTATAGCAGAGTTTTCCCATTCTGTCCAGTACGGCGCTTACAGGAGCGCTTCTTGCCGCGCATTTTATTTTCCCCAGGGTTTTCCAGGGACAAAGGCTCTGCCCGCGTCCGCTCTCCTGGGAATGCCGGCCTTTCGGGGAACGGGGCGGGATAGAGTCCGCTCCTACTTGCAAAGCCGGTTCCGCCGTGCTAAAATGGGACGAAGATTTGATACGGAGGCTCACCCATGAAAAAACGACTGCTTTCCCTTCTCTGCGCCTTGGCTCTGCTTCTGGGCGCGCTTCCCTCCGCCGCCGCTCTGGAGGGGGAATCCCGCCGGGCGGCGGAGACCCTGACCGCCCTCCACGTGCTGCCGGACAGCTCGAAGGGGCTGGACCAGCCCATCACCCGGGAGGAGGCGGCAACGCTGCTGATTCGCTTTTCCGGCTCCAACGCCGCTGGTTCCGCCGCCCTCAGCGCCGTCAAGACCCGGGGCCTGCTGAGCCGCACCGTCCCCCAGGACGGAGAAATCTCGGCGGAGGAGTTCTGCGCCGCCCTGCTGCGCCTGCTGGGCTACCTCTCCGCAGACGCGCCGGAGGCGGGGGCGGCGGTCTACGCCCGGCGCATCGGCCTCACCGCCCAGGACTATGAGGGGGCCCTCACCCGGGGCGAGGCTCTCCAGATTCTCCGGGACGCCCTGACCTTCCCCGACGAGGAGGGCGTCACCTCCGCGGAGCGGCTGGTGGAAGCGGGCCTCTGCACCCGGGCGGAGGCAGAGGCGGAGGGACTCTTCGCCCAGGAGCTCACCGCCCGGCAGATCGTGGACCGGCACATGTCCGCCGTCTTCCGGCTGGATACCTATTATTCCGAGGACCATTATCAGAAGGGCCGCATTGACAACGGCGGCAGCGGCTTCTTCGTCTCCCGGGACGGCTTGGCCGTCACCAACTACCACACCATTCAAAACGTGGTGGAGGCCACCGTCACCCTGATTACCGGGGAGACCTACCGGGTGGAGCGGGTGGTTTTCTGCGACCCCGGTGCGGACCTGGCTCTGCTGCGGATCTCCAACATCTCCACGGACAAGGTCCCCACGCCCTTTTTCTCCTACCTGAAAATCGCGGAGGAACCGGAGCTCCGTCCCGGCGACCGGGTCTATACCCTGGGGGCTCCCCTGGGCATCTCCCTGACGGTCAGCGAGGGCATCATCAGCGCCGTCAACCACCAGACGAATCACTTCACCACTCCCTGCGTCATCAACACCGCCGACATCTCCCCCGGCAGCAGCGGCGGCGCGCTGCTGAACGTCTATGGCCACGCGGCCGGTATCACCACCGCCGCCTATACAGGAGGCAACAATCTCTATCTCTCCGTCCCCCTGACCCCGATTCTGGAGGCGGACTGGACCGCGCCCGGGCTGCCGCTGTCCTCAGTGGCGGCGGTTATGGAGGCGGCGGGCTGATGGGGCGGCGGAATTCCCCGCTGAATTTTCTCGAATAGTACTTGAAAACCGAGAAAACCTGTGGTAATATAAAAAATTGTCAAATACGCTTCACGCGCGGCGTGATTTCATCTGGAGGTTGAACGTTTTGAAAATTGCCATCACCATTTTGCAGCTCCTCTGCGGCCTGGGCATCATCCTGATCGTGCTGTTCCAGTCCGGCAAGAGCGCCGGACTCTCCGGCGCCATCGGCGGCGTGGCCGACTCCTTCCTCGCCAAAAACAAGGCCAAGACCATGGACGCCAAGCTCGCCCGGGCCACCAAGTGGATCGGCGCGCTGTTCCTGATTTTGACCCTGGTCCTGCTGATTCTCGGCTGAGCAAGTGAAGACCGCCTCTCAGGGCTCTCCCTGGGGGGCGATTTTTTCGAAAAAAGTTCAGAACAAATGTTTGCTTTTTTGTTTTCGATGTGTTATAATAGAAAAAATATTTTTACCCTTCCATCGTGCGCTCAGGAGGTTTGCTATGGTAAAGCTCACTCACATGCAGCAGAGAGTTTACGACTACATCGTCTCCTGCATCCAAACCCAGGGCTATCCTCCCTCTGTTCGGGAGATCGGCGACGAGGTGGGACTGAAGTCTCCTTCTACCGTTCACTTCCATCTCAAGCACCTGGAGGAGGCGGGCGTCATTATCAAAGGGGCCGGAAAGGGCCGTGCCATCGCCCTAACGGAGCCTCCCGCGCCGAAAAACCAGGTGCCCATCCTGGGCAGCGTGGCCGCCGGCAGTCCTATCCTGGCGGAGGAGTGCATTGAGGACTATTTGACCTTTGACGCCGGGGGCCGGGAGGGGGAGCATTTCGCCCTGCGGGTCCGGGGCGAGTCCATGATCAACGCCGGCATCCTTCCCGGCGACCTGGTGGTGGTCCACAGCCAGCCCACCGCCCACCATGGCGAGATTGTGGTGGCCCTGCTGGAGGATGAGGCCACGGTAAAGCGCCTCTCCCTCCGGGATGGGCAGGTCTGGCTCATGCCGGAGAATGAACTCTACTCCCCCATCGACGGGACCTATGCCAGAATCCTGGGAAAGGTCACCGCCGTGATCCGGCACTATTAACATCAGATGGCAAAACGGCGGCAGGGCGCTTCGCGCTCCGCCGCCGCTTCTTTCTCAGGCATACTCAAGCATACGTATCAATATACTCGCCCAGGCCGGGGGTGGGAGGAAGCATTTCCAGCTCTCCCATCGCCTGCTGCTCCATGTCCGACATGGTCTGCTTCTGAAGAGACATGGCATACTGCGTGGCCAGCCGCGCAGAGCTGATCTGCATGGAGGCGAGAGCGACTTCATTCATGGTTTTTCTTCTCCTTTCTGCTTGTTTTTGTCCGAGGGAAGAGCGCCCAGCAGCCCCAGCAGCTCGGCAGGGGCCGCCTCTTCCACAGCGGAGTCCCGGTTGGCCGCCGTGGCGTCCAAAAGCTCGCTGCGGAGGATGGAAATCTCTTGGGGCGCGGAAATGGCCAGTCGGACCCGTCCCCCCTCAATGGACACCACGGAGATGGAGATATTCTCCCCAATCACCAGGGACTCACCGGGTTTGCGCTGCAAAATCAGCAAGATGCGTCCTCCTCCCCGCGGCCAAACTCCGCCAGGGGGTGCCGCATTTCATACCGGCCCATAATCACCTGCCGGGCCTGCCGGGTCTCCGGATGGATGACCAAGGGGCACTTCAGGTTTACCGTACTTTCCGACACGGGGTTTTTCAGCGCGCACATCACATAGAACCCCAGCTCCCCCGCGTCCTTCACACCGAACTGCCGCAGCTCCGCCTCCTCCAGCACCGGCGCGTAGTCCGGCAGAAAGGAGAAGGGGTCCAGCACCACAAAGGCCAGGGCCGGGGTTGTCATGCTCTGAAGGCACAGCATGCTGCCGCCGCTTCCGTCAAACGGCATCAGGAGGAAGTCATGCTCCTCCTCAAAGCCGAATAGGCCGGCGGGAAAGCAAATCGCGTCCTTGGCCTCGCACTCGATCTCTCCGAAGTACTTGGTCTCCAGCTTTAAAATCTCTGTCATGCCTTCACATCCACCGGCTCGTAATCGGGATCGGCAGAGGGGGGCACGTACAGCGGCCCGCCGATATACTTGATGATAATCTCCGGCTTCTGCTTTACGGAAATCTCAATGTCGCCGGGGATGAACTCGAACTCGGTCTTGTTGACCCGCCAGTCGAAGTTCAGCTTATCCATCTCATAGCGGATGTTCAGCTCGCCGGGGTCCCAATCAATCTCCGGGCCCACGGAGGGCATGAAATCCATGGCGGGCTGACTGTACATCTCCTGGCTGATGGCCGTTTTGGCAAGCCGGGACTGCACATCCTCGCCGATCTGGGCTTTCAAATACAGTTCTCCTTCCTGGGCAAGGGCGGCAGTGGCGCTGTACGCAGCCTGCTGGCCTTTCTGGGCGCTCTGCTCGATGCTGCGGACAGCAGTGGGAACGATGGACTGGCGCATCTCAAATGTGTCCACATTCAGCTGAATGGGCCGGCTCTTGATACTCAGTCCCTTTTTGTCCCGGGAGATCTCCAGCTCCGCCGTGCCGCGGGTATACTGCAGCTGGGCCCGGGACGTCCGCATCTCAATTTCGATGGGCACTCTGGTAATCTCAAGCAGCTGTTCCATAGATCAATGGCGCACTCCTTTCTCTACTTATAATCTCTTATAATCTCCTTACAGACCGATATAATCCATCAGACTCTGGGAGAGGATGCTGTTGCCCACCTTCAGGGCGGTGTCGTAGGCGTAACGGGCAAACATATACTCCGTAATGGCCGCCGCCGGGTCCACATCCTCCAGCTCCGTGATCTGGAGATTCAGCGTCTCCGCCGTCTCGGTAAGAAGCTCCGTATTGTCCTTGAGGAAGCCGGTCTCGGTGTCCAGCTCCGTCCAGCGCTGAATCAGGAGACCCTTGGTATCCTCAAACTTCCCGGCCAGGGCCTTGAACTCCGCCTCTTCCTCCTCGCTGGCGAAGTGGCCGTCGTCCTCGTCGCAGCGCTGGAGAATCTCGCCCATGCGCTGGATGATGGAGACCATGTTGTTGGGCACGGTGACGGTCCGCTTTACGGCGTCGTCCCCCTCGCCCATCGTGACCTCCACCTCTTCGGTGCCGAAGTTGCCCAGGTAGTAGATGCCCTGGAGGGAGGCGTCAAACACGCTGGAGGAAACCACCTCGCCGTTTTCCTCCTTGAAGCCCAGGCCCAGGTCCATATACTTTTTCTCGCTGTTGACGAAGTAGTTCAGCTTCCTCTGGTCCTCCGGGTCCATGGAGTCCACGGGCACGCCCCGGTAGCACAGGGCGTTGTGCTGCGCCTCCTCCACGTTGTTGGTGCCGGTTCCGTCTTCCTTCAGGTATTTGAATCCCGTGTCCGCCTTATAGCTGGGGTTCATCACCTCCACCCGCAGGGCCAGGGCCTCGTCGTCGGTGGTGGGCTGGTGGGGGTCCGTCACCACCTGCGCCATATACTTGCCGCCCTTGGACGGGTCGTCGGGGTCATAATCCTTGTTCAGCACCGGCTCCGTCAGGGCCTCGCTGATGTCGTTGGTGTACTTCACGCCGTCCGCCACTTTGGCGGGGTCGGCCATATACTGGTAGGCCGCGGCGTATTTTTCATCCTTGGGGTCCAGGACGGTATTGGGGTCCAAATAGCTGGGGTTCATCCGCGGACCGTCCCAGGTGAAGGGAACGTTCAGGGTGTCCGCGCCGGCGAAGATATAGTTGTCGCCATAGCGGGTGTTCATTTTTTGAACGATGCTCTGGGCCTTGGCGGCCATGGACTGGCCCAGGGCTTTCCGGCCGGAGGCCGTGGCCCCGTTCTCGCCCCGGATCAGGTCGGCAAACACCGCGTCGTCCGACAGGGCGTAAATGTCGGTGGAGATATTCTCCTTCACCTGCCAGGCCTGGTCGTATTTATGCCAGACGGAGTTGTTCACCGTCAGCTGGCTCTTGGTGCGCATAAAGGAACTGCGCAGCTGGAAGCAGCGGGTGGCAAGAGCGGGGTCCTCGGCATAGGTGTTGAAAGCCCTTCCGGTGAGCACCGTGGTCATGCTCTTGGCCATGTTGGTGTTGGACGTATTCAGGTTGTAGCGGTAGCCTTTCAGCATGCCGACAGTGGTTGTGCGCGTAATCATCAGAGCTTCTCCTCCTTATCAGGTCGTCAAACCGGTGTTGTTAATCAGCTTGTCAAGCACGCTGTCAATGGTGGTCATCAGCCGGCATGCGGCGTTATAGGACTTGGAGTACATCATCAGGTTCATGGCCTCATCGTTGAAGTCCACGGACGAGACGGAGTCCCGGTTCTGGTCGATTTGCAGGGCGTTTTCATAGGCGGTGTCCAGCATGGTGCCGGTGAGGCTCTGGTCCTCGCCCAGGGTGGAACCGATGCGGTTCCACATCTCGTAGAAGGTGCCGGTGAACATGATGCCGTCGCTGGCGCCCTCAGTCCCCGGCAGGACGTTGGGAATGTAGTCCATCTTCTCGGAGAACAGGCCCCGGAGGTGCAGGATGTTGCTGCTTTGTCCGGAGGCGGGCTCCAGCTCTCCCGGCGGGCACTCGAAGCTGCGGACAATCAGGGCGTCCGCGTCCTTCCAAATCTGGGAGATGCTGATGTTGGCGGCGGTGATGCCGGAGGGGTCGTTCCCGGCGGGGTGGTTGCTGAAGAGGACGCCGCCGTCGAAGATGCCTCTGGCGGTCTCCTTCCATTTCTCCGAGGTGGGATCGGCGGGGTCGTAATCCGGCCCCTTGAGGTAGGCGTCGACGATCTCCTTGAGGTTGTCGGGCTTGGCCTGATAGGTCAGACCCGTCTGATTCTGGAGCTCCTGCTGAATGGCCGGGTCCAGTTTATCCCAGGTATCGTTCTTATTCAGCGTATGCGTCACGCCGCCGGCGGTGATGGTCACCGGCACGCCCGCCGGTTTCCCCGCGGCGTTGGTGCCCTCGGTGATGTAATTCCCCTTGTCGTCCACCCGGAAGCCCTGGTTGGCGGCGTTGAAGGCGTTGGCCAGCTGGTTGGCCAGAAGGTCCAGCGTTTTCTGGAAATAGGGGATGCCCCGCTTGCCGGAGGCGCTCTCATCGCCGGTGCGGTAGGGGCCCGTCATATCCTTCTCGGCGATGACGCTGAGATCCGAAAACTGGCCCTGCTCCGTCAGCAGCTCCCGTTCGGCCTGGAGCTCGCCATAGAGGTCGTTGTCGTCCAGCTCCACGGGCTTGGAGGCGGTCTGAACCACCACCTGCTTGTAGTAATCGTAAATCGGCGTCTTGCCGTCCGCCTCATAGGCGAAGGTGCCGTTGGGGTTCCGCCGGTGGACCTGCTTATACTTGGTAAGCGTGATGTCGTTGGCGGTGGGTTTGTCATTCTCCGTAATGACGCCGCCCTTGGCCAGGGCTTCCAGCGCCTCCTTCATGGCGGCAGCGTCAGTTTTGTCGATCAGCTCCTCCGGGCCCTTGCTGTTGGTGTAGAGGAGGCGGCCGATCTTGCTGCGCAGCTCGGACACGGTCATGTTCAGATTGGAGTTGTCAATCTGGCGGGCCTCGGCGGGGTCGTCGGTATCCTCGCCGTTGGGCTTGAGGTACTTGCCCACGTATCCGGGGTCCCCGGGGTTCAGGTCCTTGTTATAGGCCGGGTTCTCCTCCGGCACCTGCTCCAAAATGAGCTGGTCGCCGTAAATACCGTCGATCAGAAGGCTGGAGTCCGTCTCGATGGCCCCGTTGGGGTTGGCGTTGCCCAGGCGGATGGTCAGCTTTTCGATCTCCACGCCGTAGCTGAACTCCTCCATGCTGTAGGTCACGTCGATCTTCACCAGCTTGGAGAGCTCGTCGATCTGGAGGTTCCGCTCGTCCCGCAGCTCCAGGGCGTTGTCGCCGTGAATGTCGCACTTGCGGATCTCCTCGTTCAGTTCACGGATGTTGTTGAGGATGCCGTTGACCTTCTCAATATCCTGATGGAAGTCGGTCAGGGTGTTCTGCCGCACCTGCTCCAGCTGGCTGGCGTAGGAGTTGAACTTCTTCACCAGGGCGTCCGCCGAGGCCCGGACGCTGTTGTCGTACTCCTGGTGGCCGGTCTGGTCCGTCAGGTCCTGAAGGGCAGTGAACAGCTTCTTGATCTCCAGACCCAGGACACCGAAGCCGCCCTCGTCCTTGCTCTCGTCGCCCTTGCCCACCTCGTCCAGAATGCTGGCAATGCTGTTGAGTCCTTCCAGCATGGCGTCCATATGGCCCACGCTGGCGCTCTCTTTGCGGAAGCGGATGTCCAGATAGGGACTGCGAATCTGGGAGAGGCTGTTCACAATGACGCCCTGTCCCACCCGCACGTCGCCCTCGGCGTAGTAGCGGTCGCTTCCCACGGTGTAGAGGCTGCTCTGGTCCAGTCTCTGGCGGGTATAACCCGGGGTGTTGATGTTGGAAATGTTATTGCCGGTAACAGTCAGGCCGGTCTGGGAGGCATAGATCGCCAGGCGGGCCTGAGTAAAAGAACCAAACGTGCCAATGCTCATAACTTATAAAACTCCTTTTATCTCGAACGGTGTCAGCAGCGAAAATCCGTCCGCATGGACGGGGGGGGCGCGGTCTCCGACTCACTGTGGTAACCGGGGCCCGCCGCCTCGGCAGGGGGACCGCCCATCTCGGCCAAAACCCGTTCCACCTCCTGAAGGTTCCGCTCCAGAACGGTCCGGGTCTTCCCGGCGGCCTGCTGGTAAACGCGGTATTTTTCCCGCAGGTTCTCCACCGTCTGCCGGGCCTCCGCCTGGAGGGCGGGGGGACAGCGGTCCGGAACCTTGGTCAAGGGGACGCCGGTCAACCCCAGCTGGGGCAGCAGCTTGTCGCGGGTCTGCTCCAGCCCGCGGAAGGAGAGGCTCAGGGCCTGCTCCTGATTCAAAAGTTCGTTCAGCGCGGCCAAATCATCCGCCTGGGCGGCGGCCAGCTTCCGCTCGGACAGCACCGTCAAATTCTCCAGCCCCTGACCCAGGGCGCTCAGGAAGGAGAGGTAGGAACGAAACAGCTCTTCCATTTCTCACTCCTCCACCAAAAACAGCATCCGCCCGGCAATGGCCATGGGGTCCGGCCGGTACTCCCCGGTGGACACCTTCCGGCGCAGCTCCTGAATGTCGCCGGTGGTATTGGCGGTCCGCACCTCCTGAGAGAGGCGGCTGACCATTTCCATCTGGAAGCTCTTCCGCCCCGCCGGCGCGGAAAACTCGGCGGAATCATAGTTGTGCCCGGAGGCAGGCTGGGACAGCCCGCTCCGCTTCTGAGCGGGGAAATACGGTTTCGTCCGGCTGATGGTCGAGATGGGGCCGGAACCAGTAGAAGTCAGCATCATATCTCACATCCTTTGCAAATGACGGCAATCCATTTCTAACTATTCATTATTCATATCGGCAAATCGGCCGGAAAGTTAAGAACGGAAGGCAGATTTTTCTTGCTTTCGGGAGAATTCTTCCCCAGGGAGCCGCCGTTCCCCGCGCAAAAAAACAAGCCCGCCCCCGCATAAGGAGCCAAGCCTGTTTTTCCCAATTATTTCAATTTCAAACTCAATGCAGCGTCTTCAAATGCCGGAGCAGCACGCTGGCCACATTCTCGCAGGAGGCCTGCACGCAGACCGCGCCGATGTCGTTGGCCACCATGGGCATCCCGTACACCACGCTGGACTCCTTATCCTGTCCGATGGTGAAGGCGCCCTTCTTCCGCATCTCCAGCAGGCCCGCGGCCCCGTCCTGTCCCATGCCGGTCATGATGATGCCCACCATCTTGCAGCGGACCACCTCCGCCATGGAGTGGAACATCGCGTCCACCGAGGGGCGGTGGCCGCTGACCTTCTCCCCCGGCGTACAGGAGACAGTGTACTTCTCCCCAATGCGCACCACCCGGCACTGGAGGTCCGCCGGGGCCACCAGGGCCAGTCCCCGGTGAAGCTCGTCGCCGTTTCTGGCCTCCCGGACCTCCATTTTGCAGATGCGGTTGAGCCGGTCGGCGTACATCTGGGTGAAGCCCTTGGGCATGTGCTGCACAATGACCATGGGCGGAATATCCGCAGGGAGGCGGCGCATGACCTCCAGTGTGGCCTCGGTGCCGCCGGTGGAGGCCCCCAGGCCCACCACCACCCGGTCCAGCGCCAAGCCGCCCCCCAGGTTCGGCGTGGCCACCGCAACGGAGGGGCTGCGCATCGGGGCGCTTCGGACCTTGGCCATGGAGGCCACCAGCACCTTCTGCGTGAGGTTGGTGATGAAGACCTCTTTGCTCTCCTGCACGTCGGGCTTGCGGACAAAGTCCACCGCGCCGGCGTTCAGCGCGTCAAACACCTTCAGGTTCAAAGAGGACACCAAAATCACCGGCACCGGGTTGCTGGGCATGTATTCCTTCAGGAAGTCAATACCGCTTTGCCCCGGCATCTCCACATCCATGGTGATGACGTCGGGCTTCAGGCGGGGAATCTTCTGCTTCGCATCCAGCGTGTTGATGGCGTAGCCCGCCACCTCGATTCTTGGGTGGGCGGAGAGCCCATTGATAATCAGACTTCTGGCCAGGGCGGAGTCATCCACCACCATGACGCGGATTTTTTTCCCCAGTTCCATCGTGAGGGAACCACCTCCTTGTTATTTTTGGAAGGTCGCCGTAGCCAAACGGCGATAGGGCGCGTTCTGGCTCAGGTTTTCCGAGGCGCTGATCAGCAGATAACCGCCAGGGACGGTGGCGTCGTAAAACCGGCGGACCAGGGCATCCTTGGTGGGCTGATCGAAATAGATCATCACGTTCCGGCAGAAGATCACGTCGAACTTCCGGCGAAAACGGATGGGGTCCATCAGGTTAAAGGTCTGGAAGATCACGTTGTTCTTCACGGCGGGAGACGCGGTATGGGTGCCGTCCCGGTTGGGGGTGAAATACTTCCGCTTCCAGTCCGGCGGGATGGTGTCCGGCAGGTTATAGGTCCCCCGCCGGGCGCTGGCCAGCGCCTGGGCCGAAATGTCCGTGGCCAGGATGCGGGTGTCCCACTCCTTGGCTCGGGGACCCAGATAATCGTAGAGGAACATGGTGATGTTATAGGGTTCCTCTCCGCTGGAGCAGCCCGCGCTCCAGATGGCAAGGGTCTTGTCGCGCTCGTGGCGGCGGACGATCTCCGGAATAATATTATTGCAGAAATAGTCCAGATGTTCCTTCTCCCGCATGAAGAAGGTATAGTTGGTGGTCAGCTTGTTGAGAACCAAGGTGACCTCGTCGTTCTCCTTCTTGTCCAGAAGGTGGTTGACAAACTCCGCGAAGGTTTTGTACCCCAGCTTTTTCAGCGCCGGGGAAAGCCGGCTGGTGATGAGCTGCTTTTTCTGGCTCAGGTCAATGCCGTAGCTGGACTGGATGAAGTTCACCATCCGCTTGAAGTCCGCGTCTGAAATCGTCATGGGGCCAAACGCGCCGCCGGTTTTCATTTCCGTATCCATAGTTTTGTTCACCGCTTTTACGAAGAAGATTACTCGCCGTATCCGTGGGCGATCAGCTGCTCGCAGTCCAGCACCAGCATGGTGCCGGAGCCGTCGGGCAGAGAGCACATGCCAGAAACCAGCTTCTGGGCGCTCTGGGAGGGGATGGGGACGATGCTCTCCACGGGAATGTCCAGCATCAGGTCCACAGAGTCCACCTGAATGCCCAGCTGGTTGTTATTGTAGTCGATGACGATCAGGATGCCTTCCTCCGCAGGGGGCTTTCCCAGGCGGAGACGGATATCCATGATGGGGATGATCTGGCCCCGCATGTTGAAGATGCCCTGGATATAGTCCGGCATCATGGGAAGATAGGTGGCGGAGTAGGTGTTCATGATCTCCACCACCTGCTCGGCGTCAATGCCGATCTTCAAATTGTCCACGGTAAAGATCAGGTGCTTCCGGCTGCCCGCGCCCTCGTCCTCGGGAACGGCCTTCTCCACCTCGTCTTCCTCCACCTGAAACAGGATGTTTTCATTACTCATTGCGTTTCCCTCCTTTGGCGCTTAACTGTTCCGAGCCGCCGCGTAGAGGCCGCCCGCGTCAAGGATGATGCTGATATTGCCGTCTCCCAGAATGCTGCATCCGGTGATGCCGTAATTCTTGATGTCAAAATTATTGACGTAAGCGGGAAGGGGCTTTACGACAATCTGCTGCTCGCCCAGAAGCTCGTCGACAAACAGGCAGTAGGAGCAGTCGCCGGATTCCAGCCACATCAGGATGCCGTTTTCCATCTTCTCCGCGCCGCTGGGAAGATTGTAAAAATCCTTGGCCCGGATGACGGGATAGTAGCCGTCCAGCATCTTGACCATCTCGCCGTTGACGGAGTCGTGGAGAATGTCCGCCTCCGTGAGCTTGATGCTGGAGCGGATGTTGTTGATGGGGATGGTGAAAATGGAATTCCCCACAGAGACCTCCATGCCGTCCATAATGGCCATGGTCAGAGGGATGCGCATAATAGTGGTCATGCCCTTGCCCTGCTCGCTGGTGATGCTGACGGAGCCGCCCAAACTCTCCACGCCGCTTTTCACCACGTCCATGCCCACGCCGCGTCCGGAGAACTCCGTCACCTGGACGTTGGTGGAGAAGCCGGGGGCCATGAGGAAGTTCAAAATCTCCTTGTGGGAGTACTCCACGTCGGGAGAGGCGATGCCGTTGCGGATGGCCTTGGCCAGAACGGCCTCGTCGTTGACGCCGGCGCCGTCGTCGGAAATCTGGATGATGACCTCGCTGCCGGTGTCCTGGGCGGAGAGAAGGATTTCGCCCACGGGGTCCTTCCCGGCGGCGATGCGGTCCTCCACATGCTCCTCAATGCCGTGGTCCATGGAGTTGCGGACCATGTGCATAATGGGGTCGCCGATGGAGTCCACAATGGTCTTATCCACCTCGGTGTTCTCCCCCACCAGGGTGAGCTTCACCTGCTTGTTGAGCTTCTTGCACATATCCCGCACAATGCGGTTCATCTTCTGGAAGGTGTTGGACACCGGAATCATCCGCAGGGACATGGACACGTCCTGCAGCTCATCCGTCAGCTTCCGAAGCTGCCGGGCGGACTTGGAAAACGCGTCCAGATGGAGACCCTTGAGGTCCGGGGAGGACGTAACCATCGCCTCCGTGATGACGATCTCGCCCACGATGGCGGAGAGCTGGTCCAGCTTGCTCAGGCCCACGCTGATCAGGCTCTCCTTCTGGCCCTGGCTCTGGTGCTGCTGGCCGGGGGCCGCGGCGGAAGGAGCCGGCGAAGCGGGAGCCTTCTGGGCGGCGGGAGCGGCCTCCTGGGCGGCGGGGGCGGGCTCCGGCGGCGGGGGCGGGGCGGGGACAAAGTTCCGCTCCTCATAAGAGTGAACGGAGCCGGCGGTCATCACGATGGGCACGGCCCTGGCCCGGTCCGCCTCGCTGCGGAACTGGAGGAGGAAGCCGTTTTCAATCACCACTTCGGACAAAGAGGGGTCCGCGTCCACTCCGGCGGGCTGGTAAGTGAAGTCCGCATCGGCGCAGAAGCCCTGCACGGAGGTGACCAGCATGAAGGCCCGCAGGTTCTCCATGCCGCAGCCCTCGTCAAAAAAGACCCGCAGCTCATAGGGGAACTCGGCGTTGCCCTCCGTGGTTTGGACGGGAGCCGCCTCGCCGGCGGGCGCGGGGGCCGCCGGAGCGGGAGCCGCCTTGGGCGCCGGCTCCGCTGGAATTTCTTCCCCCTTAATTTTGGCGATTAAACTATTAATATTTTCAAGGAAACTGTCGACATCCATATTAAGGGGCTGCTCTGCCTCCACCTTCTCCATTTCCTCCCGGAAATAATCCACGGAGTGGAGCATCACGTCGAAGAGCGCGGGGCGGTCCTCATCCTTAACCACGGACATCGTCCCTTCCCGGATGAGGAAGAACATATCCTCAATGCGGTGGGAAACCCTGGCCAGCGTATCAAATTCCATCATGGCGGAGGAGCCTTTGATGGTATGCATGATGCGGAAAATCTCATTGACGTTGTCCTGAGAGAATGTATTTTCCTTTTCCGCGTCCAGAACAATGCTCTCCAGCTGCTCAAGAAGCGTGTTGGTTTCATAGATGTACATATCCAGAATATCATTGTTGCTCACGAAAACACCACCTTATCAGCCTTTTTCATTACTATCGACCTGTTGCGCTAAAAAAATAAGTAGCAGCGGCAAGTTTTTTCTGTGAGGTGTCAAGAATGCCTGATCTGCTCGGCGCCACCAATCCGGTCCCAGGCTACGACAAAAGCACGGTCAACCGGAATATTCCCGTCTCCCCCGAAAACACGCAAATCCAAAACGTCCCCGATACCACCCGGGTCGTCCGCGCCGACGGACGGACCGAACAGCAGGACAGCAACCTCCAGGGGGACGGCCGGATTCGCTACGACTCCAATTTTCAAACCTTCCTCCAGCGCCTCAAGGAGACGCCCAGTCTGGCGGAATGCCTCTCCCGCATCTTCTCGGGGCGGGAGGGCATCGTCGTCTCCTCCGGCCTCAGCTCCGGCATCGCCGAGGAGATGGGCCGCCTGCTGGAGATGCTGCGGATGGACGAGGCCCAGCTGATGGACTTCCTGGGGGGCCAGTTCAAAACCGGAACCCGCTTCGGCGGGGCCCTCTTCGCCCTTCTGCGCAACGCCTATGACCGCGCCTCCTCCGACGGGGTGCGGACGGATATCCTCCAATTTCTGAAGGCCTATGTGGACTTCGACTCCACCAGCCACATCGAGGGCAACCTCCTCCGGGACCTTCGGTCTATGGCGGACGCCATGCCCGCCAGCTGGGCGGAGAAGCTCCGGGACCTGACGGCGCAGCTCCAAAACGGCATCGCCGCGGGGAACCGGGCGGGGAACCTCCAGCTCCTCCAGCGGGAGATTTTCCCCTATATGTCCGCCTATGTGGAGCGGACCCACGACATGGGCACGCCCCGGGCCCTTCTGACCATGCTGGCGCTGAACGTGGCCCGGTACGAAAACGGCTCTGAGGAGAAGCTGCTGGAGGGCTTCCACCAGCTCAGCGGCTACGGCACGCTGAAAGGCCAGCTGGGCGGAATCGACGATCAGTCCCTCCTCCTGCTTTTGAAAAGCCGCGCCGCAGGGGAAGGAGGCGCCCGGGCCATTCAGTTTTCCAACCAGCTGGCCTCCGCCGCCGCCCGGGCCTTCCGGGGCGAGGGCAGCGCCGAGGTGCAGCAGGCTTTTCAGAACCTCATCGCCGCCATGCTGGTGAACGAGAGCGTTTACATGCCCATCAACCACTATCTCCTGCCTCTGGAGTGGGACGGGCGGATGCTCTTCTCCGAGCTGTGGGTGGACCCCGACGCCGAGGAGGACCAGGGGGGCCGGGCCGGCGGCCAGAAGCGGACCATGCGCTTCCTCTTTAAAATGGATGTGCAGTCCCTGGGCATGTTCGACATCATCCTCACCGCCCAGGGCAGCGACGTGGACGTGCAAATCGCCTGCCCGGAAACGGCGGTCCCCTTCTCCAAGCAGATCGGAGACGCCGTTTCCCAGATTCTCACCCGGAACGATCTCAAGCCCGCCCGGGTGGCCGTCCGGCGGATGGACCGCCCGGTCACGCTGACCGAGGTGTTCCCCAAAATCTTTGAAGGGAAGAACAGCGTCAATGTCAAGATCTGAAGGAACGACCCGGGCCAAGAAGGCCGTGGCCCTGCAATACGGCCCAGGGGACACCGCGCCGGTCATCGTGGCCTCCGGCATGGGATACTTGGCGGAGAAGATCGTGGAGACCGCCGCCGACTGCGGCGTGCCCATTTATGAGGATAACTCCCTGTCCACCATTCTCACCCAGCTTCAGCTGGGCCAGGAGATTCCGGAGAGCCTGTATCAGGCCATTGTGGAGATTTACGTCTACTTCCTCCACTTTGACCCCTCGGGCAACCTCCAAAAGAAGCAAGAGGAGCGCGGCCAGGCGCCGCAGAGCGACACGCAAAGAGAGGGAACAACATGACCTATCTGATTTTGGACACCCAGAACCACGCCCTGGCCAGCGGCGAGCTGGCCACCCCGCCGGGGACCACCCCCATGCGCCTGAACGTCCTGGAACACAAAGTGGACGACGTGATGCGGCACGAGGTGATTACCCTCTTCAGCTCCAGCAGCGACGAGCCGCCCGTCCAGTGCCGCATCCTCCGCCAGCGGGGGGACACGGTGCTCCTGGAAAAAATCGCCACCCTGGACCCGGAGGTCCGAAGAAACCTGCGGGTGCCGGTGAAGTTCGACAGTTTTATTTACGCCCTCCCCGATTCCCCCTGGCAGGGGCGGCGGCCGGTGCAGTCCATCGACCTCAGCTGCGGCGGCATCGCCTTCTACGCCGGCTGTCCGCTGGAGCTGCATGAGCAGATGGAAGTCGTCGTCACGTCCACGGAGAATCCGGTGATTCTGCGGTGCGAGGTTCTGCGCAAGCAGGAACTGCAAAACGGCCGCTTCATGTACGCCACCAAGTTTGTCGGCATGTGCGAGGACGAGGAGGTCGCGGTACGGGAGGCGGTGTTCAGCCTCCAGCTGCAAAGCCGCGACACTCAGGATTGAAGAAAAGGAGGAAGATCAATATGATGGCAAATGCCCGCGCCCAGCGCGCTTTTGTACCAGGGTTCGCCCGGCTGGCGGCCCTGGTTCTCGCTGCCCTGACGCTATGCGCCGCCCTCTCCGCCCGCCCCGCCCAGGCGGCGGAGTGGATGGAACCCTACCTGGAACAGGTACGGGAGTGGGGCGTCATGCGGGGGGACGCCTCCGGCAATATGAACGCGGACCGGGAGATCACCCGGGCGGAGTTCGTCACCCTGGTCAACCGGGCCTTCGGCTATACGGAGGTGGGACCCCACACCTTCACCGACGTGGCCCCCAACGACTGGTTCGCCGAGGACATCAGCATCGCCCATCAGGCGGGCTACTTCAACGGCACCAGCCCCACCACCGCCTCCCCCATGAGTCCGGTGACCCGGGAGCAGGCCGCCGTCCTTCTGGGGCGGAGCCTGCGGCTCCAGGGCGTCACCGGCGCCGCCAATTCCACCTTCACCGACATGCAGGACATCGGCGGCTGGAGCCGGGGACTGGTGCAGGAGGCTGCGGACCTGGGCATTGTCCAGGGCTATCCCGACGGCAGCTTCCGCCCCGGTCAGTACATCACCCGGGGCCAGATGGCCTGCTTCCTGGTCCGCGCCCTGGGCACCCTGGTACAGGAGCCCGGCGAACAGGCCAGCGGCGGCGTGTACGGCAACCTGACCATCAACGCCCCCGGCGTGAAGCTGAAGGACACCACCATCACCGGCAACCTCTATCTCACCGGCGGCGTGGGCCTGGGGAACGTGGAGCTGGAAAACGTCACCGTCCTGGGCAAGATCGTCCTCTGCGGCGCCGGCGAGGCGGAGCGGGGCGACCACAGCGTCATTCTGCGCAACGTCACCGCCGGCACCCTGGAGGTGGACAGTCTCACGGACCAGTTCCTCTCCGTTCAGGCCGAGGGTCTCACCAGCATTGACAACACCATCGTCCGCACCTCCGCTTATCTGGAGGACCTGACGGAGGACGGCCTGGGTCTCAAGAGCATCCGGCTGGACGGTGAAGACGGCGTCCAGCTCCAGCTGGCAGGCAACATCAAGGACGTCACCAACCTGACTCCCAATTCCGCCCTCCAGATCGCTCAGGGCGTGGCGGGCACCGTCACCGTCGACGAGCGGGCCACCAACACCACCCTGAGCATTGACAACCGGGCCATCATCAACAATCTGAACCTGGACGCCGGCACCCCCGTCACCGGCGCGGGCAGCGTCAGTCATCTGAACATCAACGCCCCGGGTTCCAACGTCTCCATGCTGCCGGACACCATCACCGTCCGCCCCGGCATCACCGGCAACATCAACAACCAGAACATGAACAACATCTCCGCCGCCGAATCCTCGGAGGAGCCCCGGCTGCTGGCGGGCTATCCTGTCGCCCGGAACGTGGCCCCCACCTCCGCCGACGCGGTGTTCAGCACCAATAAGCAGGGCACCATCCACTGGGCCATCACCGCCTTGATGGACGGCTCCCTGGGGGAGGAGGAGCTGATGAACCCCTCCGCCTACTCCGCCAAGATTATCCGCAGCGGCACCGTCGCCGCCGCCAACTCCAGCACGGAGTACACCGCCCGGCTCACCGGACTGACCCGGGAGGGCTCCTATTACATCTCCGCCCTGGTGGTGGACGCCCGGGGCCACCGGAGCCCCGTGAAAGTGGCCGCCTTCACCACGCCGGACGACTCCACGCCCAACTTCGCCACCGGCTATCCCCAGGAGCCCGTCCTCACCGTGGACGCCGACGGCGAACAGGTGGCCCAGATCATGGTCATGCCCACCAAGGACTGCCAGATGTACTACGTTCTGCTGCCCAGCGGCGCCACGGCCCCCACAGCGGCGGACTTCCGCTCCGCAGCCCTGCCCGGAAACCTGGGCTTCGGCATCGTGCGCCTGCGGAAGAACACGCCCTTCCTGGTCTCCCGCATCAACTCCTCGCACCTCCAGGAGCAGACCACCTACAACCTCTACCTCTGGCTCAACGACGCGGACAACGGCCGCAGCTCCGCCGTCCGCCGGGTTCAGATCACCACCCGGGACCTGACGCCCCCCACCATCCAGCACCTCACCGTCACCAACATCGCCGCCCAGCAGGTGCAGCTGTCCTTCGCCCTGGATGAGCCCGGCATGCTCTACTGGGCCGTGGTCCGGCAGGGCACCAGCTTCTACGCCAGCGGCATCGACAAGGAAAACCCGGGTCTTGCGGGGCAGATTCAGATTGAAAACGGCACCGGCACCAACGTGGTCCGCCGGGGCGGCCCCATCCGGGCCAACCAGGCCTCCACCGACGTCACCTTCACCGTGGCCGGGCTCCAGCCCCAGACCGCTTACGATCTCTACTACGTGGCCAAGGACCTCGCCGGGAACTACTGCGTGTACTCCCAGACGCTGACGCCGCCCATGGAGATCAACACCCTGGACAACGAGGCGCCCACCGTCACCCAGGAGTTCACCAACGACGGCGACGGCCCGGAGAGCCACCCCACTCCCTACCCGGACTCCACCATCCGTCTGGTCTTCTCCGAGGTGGTCCTGGCCGCCCGGAACGAGGCCGGCGAGTGGAAGTACGACAGCTTTGAGGACGCCTGGCGGGACGCCCAGGGCGGCTCCGCCGAGAAGCAGAAGGTCTTCGCCGACCTCCTGCGGGAGCACATCAAGCTCTACCGCCGCCCCGCCATGGGCCAGCCCCAGCTGGTGACGGAGCGGACGGCGGACAACGAGTCCACCATCGGCGACAGCTGGGTCATCGACTACCGCAAGGCCGTGGTCCAGCGGGACCCCTCCGGCAGCGGCGAGATGTACATCACCTTCCCCTATGAGGAGGACAGAGGCCGCAGCGCCCTGAACCTGGGCAGCGGCGAGACCTATTACTTCGTCGTCTCCAACGTGGCGGACAACTCCGACGCCCACAACCGCCTGCAAAACAGCGCCGGCAACCGGGAGGGCTTCCAGCTTCCCGACTTTACCACCATCGACGCCCGGCTCCACATCACCGCCGGCACCGCCATGGGCACGGTGGGCGGACAGAACATGGTCTTCGACATGAACTTCCGCCTCTCCCCGGAGGGCACCGCCAACGTCAACAGCGAGGTGCTCTGGGACATGATCTTCTGGGCTGACGAGTCCCTGGCCTTCAAGCTCTACTGCAACGACGGCAGCGGCTGGCGGCAGTTGGGCGGCGAGGCCGAGATTCACACCAACGCCCAGCAGCCCCGCACCGGCATCAGCATCACAAAGCTTTTGCTGGGCTCCAGCGGCGGCGTGCCCAATTTCGAGCAGCTCAATCAAGTCAGCGGCGTCCGGGATTACGGCATCATGATTACCCGCCGGGGCGACTCCACTGATAGCGAGACCTGGAGCGGGGACGTCACCCTCACCATCATGCCGGTGGCCGGGGACCTGAACTCCCTGACCAATCTGGCCGGGAAGAACCTGACCCCCAGCGCCTACCAGGCCCACCAGAACAGCAACTACGCGGTGCGGGAAATCGGTATCCCCCGGGAGTATCAGGTTTCCAAGCCCTTCGCCGACACCAAAATGCCCACCTTCATTGAGAACTATCCCCGCTTCACCCCCACGGACAGCGGCGTCAGCATTGACCTGATGGCCAGCCGGGACAACTGCAAGTACTTCTGTGTGGTCACAAGAGTCAACAACATTCCCACCACCCTGGACGACGGCTCCGCCAACGCCGGAACCCCCATCACCCTGGACACCTGGCGGCTGCTGCCCCAGTCCGGCGGAGAGCTCCGGGACGCGAACGGCCTGAATCCTCAGGCCCCGGGCAACGTGAACCCGCCGTCCACCACCTCCATCACCAACGGCACCACCTATGTAGGTCCGTCCTACATCATCCGCAACGGCTCCTGCGGCCGCCGCGTCACCAACATCAACATCACCGCCTCCGACCCTGAGGGCGGACTGGACGCCAATTCCGAGTATGTGGCCTACTTCGTCCTCCAGGGCGACGATCCCACCTCCGCGTCCAAGGTCTACGCCTTCCGCTTCCAGACCGAGGCCGTCACCCGGCCCGTACTGTCCGTGACGCTGAACAGCCCCATGGGCATCATCCAGTCCAACCGGGAGGCGGACGTCTGGTACGCTCTGGTCACCGCCGGCACCACCCAGGCGCCCTTCAACCTGACTCTGGCGGACTGCGCCCCCGGAAACCCCAACTGGGACTCCAACTCCGCAGCTCAGGCCAGCTACGGCAGTCTCTCCGTTCTGGAGGCCATGCGCATGGAGGCTCCCAGCGGCATGACCGGCTCGCTGTTTGACGCCTTCGCCAACCTGGACAACAGCAACACCATGGCCATTGTCAACGTGGTCAAATCCTCCGGCTCCTCCGCCGGTTCCATCCCCATCGCGGCGGGTCCCGTGAACCTGAACAGCCAGAACAACCTGCGGACCTCCGTGAACTTCTCCCAGTATCTGGTGGGCAACGCGGAGTACTGGCTGGTGGCCGTGGGCCAGTGCCAGGGCACCTCGGGCCACGCGTTCCGTTCCAACCGCTATCTGCGCAACACGGACACCACGCCTCCTCAGGTCACCGCGCTGGACACCAACATCAGCAGCGGCACCATCTACACCGTGGATGACCGGCAGCTCGCCTATACAGAGCGCTACAGCGGCACGCTGTACATCACCTTCAGCGAGGCCCTGTACTACCGCGAGTCCGCCGAGGTGCGCAAGCAGATCATCGACGCGCAGAACGTCGCCGATCCGCAGAACCGCTACATGAGCAGCGTGGCCCTGCTGGGCAGCAACAACCCCAACTTCCATATGCTCTGCCGGGTCACCAACTTCAACCCCAACAACCCCCAGGACTGCATGGACCTGCGCATCCAGTTTGAAAACTGCGGCGACGGCGACTCCGTCACCTTCGACGCCAACCTCTGCGATGTGAACAACAACCCGGGCTCCCGCCCCCTGACGCTGACGCTGCGTCTGGTGGAGGAGAACGGTCTCCTGCGGCCCAAGTTCGAGTTTGCCTCCACGGCCATTGCCGGCATCTGGGACGGCAGAACCAACGTGCGCAACTGACCCCTCAGCCCACCGAGGGCGGGCGATACCGCCCGCCCTCTTGCTTTTCGCTTTTTGGATAAAGGAGTGTATGCCACATGAAAATTCGATTCCTCCGCCGGGCCGGAGCGCTGCTGCTGGCGCTGACGCTGGCCGCCGCCCTGCTGGCGGTTCCCGCCGCCGCCGTTGACCCTGGAGATCAGCCGGACCCGCCCGCCACCGTCGCCGTCACCGGCGTCTCCCTGAACCCGGCCTCCCTCTCCCTGGAGGTCGGGGACACGGGGACCCTCACCGCCGCCGTGGCCCCTGCGGACGCCACGAACCAAGCGGTCACCTGGTCCAGCAGCAACGAGGCGGTCGCCACGGTCTCCAATGGCACGGTTTCCGCCAGATCCGCCGGTCAGGCCGCCATTACCGTCACTACCGAGGACGGCGGATTTACGGCCCAGTGCTTCGTCATCGTAACGGTGCCGCCCCCTGTGGCCGTCTCCAGCGTCTCGCTGAACAAGGACAGCCTCTCTCTGGAGGTCGGGCAGGAGGAACAGCTCCTCGCCACCGTCCTTCCGGCCAATGCCGCCGACAAAACCGTTACCTGGTACAGCAGCAACACCCGCGTCGCCACCGTGGGCGAGGATGGCGCCGTCCAGGCCCTCTCCGCCGGCACCGCCCTGATCTCCGCCGGGGCGGGCGGGAAATTCGCCTACTGCAATCTCACCGTCACCGCGCCGCCCACCGGCGTCACCGCCGTGGAGCTCGACCAGCGCGCCGTCTCCATTCCCGTGGGGGGCAGTCTCACCCTCACCGCCACGGTCATCCCCAACAGCGCGGCGGATAAGTTCCTCACCTGGAAAAGCTCCAACAGCGCGGTGAAAGTGGTCCCCAGCAGCACCGGAGGCACCGCGGTGGTCTCCGTTCCCTCCACCACGGCGGTGGGAACCACCGCCACCATCACCGTCACCTCCAGCAACAACCCCGGCGCCGCCGACAGCTGCCTGATCCGCGTGGTGGCCGCCCAGCCCCCCGCCGTCACCAGCGTGGCCATCACCAGCCGCACCAGCGACGAATTTAAATACGTGGACCCGGGCAAGACCTTCCAGCTCACCGCCGAGGCCTATCCCACCAACGCTCTGGAGGCAGACCGGAAGATCACCTGGTCCTCCAGCGACACCTCCGTCGCCACCGTGGGGCAGGACGGCGTGGTCAAGGGCGTCTCGCCGGGCAAGGCCGTCATCACCGCCCAGGCCGGCGGGTCCGACGGGCCCACTGCCGTTCGGGAGATTGAGGTCTCCGGCCTGCTTTTGAGCTATGTCAAAAAATCCTCTACCGGCGGCGTGGGCACCACAGTGCAGCTTACGCCGGACACCGTGGTGGAGCTTTTCCAGTACCGGGACATCAGCGTCACCGTCTCGGCTTATGGTCAGGCCCGCCTGCGGACCATCAACTGGGACAGCACCAACAACACCGTGGCCCAGGTCATCGGCGGCCGGGTCACCGCCAACTATCCCGGTGAGAACGCGATCATCACCGCCGCCGCCGCCGGCACCGGCTACAGCGCCAGCTTCAAGGTCCGGGTGACGGAGGACGTGGCCGACGCCATCACCGTCAACATGGGCTCCAGCCCCTCCTACTCCTTCTCCAGCGTCGTCAGCGAGTTGAACAGCCGTTCCCAGGCCAAGGCCGGGGGCCCCCTGGACAACGTGTATAACCTGAAGGTCTCCACCAAGAACGGCGTTCTGTACTACCGGTTCAACTCCCCCGACGCGCCCAACCACGGCGTGGGCGGCACGGAGCGGTACTACTACCAGCCCACCGCCCAGGGGCAGATGGCCCTGCGGGACATCACCTTCGTCCCCAACTCCGGCTTCAGCGGCACCGCCGTGGTGGACTACAACGCCGTCTCCACCAACGGCACCGCCTTCACCGGCACTATCCGCATTGAGGCCACTGCCACCGGCGACGTGACCTATTCCACCGCCATGGACCAGCCCGTCACCTTCGCGGCGGAGCATTTCTCCGCTATCTGCCGGGGCCGGAATGGTCAGGCCATCCGTCACGTCACCTTTGAGCAGCCCTCCTCCAGCCGGGGAACCCTGTACTACAACTACAGTCCCACCGGCCAGTACTCCCCCAAGGTGGACAGCGCCACCCGGTACTACGCCACCAGCAATCCCTCCATCGATCAGGTGACCTTCGTCCCCGCCAAGGGCTATATCGGGGACGTGGACATCGCCTACCGCTGCACCGACAGCTCCGGCGCCTCCTATACCGGCACCGTCACCGTCACGGTCTACTCTCCCGACGGCTCCGAGAGCCGGGATGTGGAGTACTCCACCGGCCTGAACCAGCGGCTGGAGCTCAACGGCGCCGACTTCAACACCGCCTGCCAGCGGGCCACCAACGGCACTCTGGACCGCATCCGCTTTGACAGTCTCCCCTCCTCCAGCGCGGGCATTCTGTACCTGAACTACACCAGCAGCTCCAGCACCCGGGTCTCCACCGGGCGGAACTACTACCGGAATTCCACGCCCCGCATTTCCAACATCACCTTTGTTCCCGCCCGGAACTACAGCGGCACCGTCACCATTCCCTTTACCGGGACCAACACTTCCGGCGCCACCTTCAGCGGCAATCTGGTCATCCATGTGGACGACAGCCTGGGGACCGTGCACTACTCCACCCCTCGGAACCAGACCGTCACTTTCAGCGCCGAGGATTTTAACGACGCCTGCCGCCAGGCCAACGGCCGGACGCTGAACCGGGTGCGCTTCACCCGTCTGCCCTCCTCCAGCGCCGGAACGCTGTACTACAACTATGTCAGCTCCAGCTCCACCGGCACCCGGGTCTCCACCGGCACGGACTACTACCGCTCCGGCTCGCCCTCCCTCTCCAGCGTCACCTTCTCCCCCGCCATCGGGTATGACGGCACCGTCTCCATTCCCTTCGACGGGTACGACAGCAACGGCTCCCGGTTTGACGGCACCGTCACCATCGCGGTGGGCAGCGCCTCCTCCAGCCGCACGGTGAGCTATTCCACCGTCACCGGCGGCTCCGTCCGGTTTGACGCCGCGGACTTCAACACCGCCTGCCGCAGCGCCACGGGGGACACGCTGAACTATGTCCGCTTCGACCTGCCCGCCTCCCGGTACGGTACGCTCTACTATCAGTACAGCACCAGCACCCGCACCGGCACGGCGGTCAGCAGCGGCACAGGCTATTACCGCTCCGGCGGCAGCCGCCAGATCGGCGACGTGAGCTTCGCCGCCTCCTCCACCGCCGGCACCGTCACCTTCGGCTACACCGGCTACAGCACCCGGGGGGACTCCTTCTCCGGTACGGTGGAAATTCAGGTTTCCTCCTCCGCCACCGGCGCCAGCTCCACCATCCGCTACACCGGAAGCTCCGCGCCCATTTCCTTCCGGGCCCTGGACTTCCAGAACGCCTGCCAGACGGCCCTGGGGAACGCGCTGTCCTACGTTCAGTTCAGTACCCTGCCCGCCGTGGGCCACCTGTACCAGAACTACAGCGGCCCTGGCCATACCGGCACCGGCGCCAGCAGCGTCACCCGCTACGGCGTACAGGAGCTGGGCCAGCTCAGCTACGTTCCCAGGGCGGAGTATCAGGGGACCATCGTCATTCCCTATACCGCCTACGACGTCCAGGGCGGCAGCTACGCCGGCACGGTGGAGGTTCAGCTCTCCAATTTCTATTGCTACACCCCCTTTACCGACGTAGCCGCCGGCTGGGACTGGGCGAAGCCCTCCATTGAGTTCCTCCGCTCCAACGGCATCACCACCGGCTATAGTGACAACACCTTCCGCCCCGGCCAGCAGATCAGCCGGGGGGAGTTCACGCTGATGATCTGCCGGGCCTTCCAATTCCCCACCACCGGCAGCTCTGGCTTCCCCGACGTGCCCGCCGGCAGCGTCTACGCCGGAGCCGTGGCCTCCGCCAGGGACCTGGGCATCGTCCAGGGGAACAACGGCCGCTTCCAGCCGGACCGTCCCATCACCCGGCAAAGCGCCATGACCATGATCTGCCGGGCCATGGAGGCTGCGGGGCAGCCCGTCTCCACAGCGGACAGCTCCCTCCTCGCCGCCTATGCCGACGGCGGGCAGGTCTCCGCCCACGCCCGTTCCTCCGTGGCCGCGCTGATTCAAATGGGCGCCGTCCGGGGAACCGCCAACATGCGCATCAATCCCACCGCCGCCATCAGCCGGGCGGAGATGGCGGTCATTCTCCACCGGGTTCTGTCCCGGTAAGATAAGGAAGGAGACGGGATCATGAGTATCTTCAAATCGCTCCTGAAACGGACGGAGGAGGACCGGTCCTCCCAAGCAAACCAGGACTTTCTGCCGGACCTATACAGCGGCATGAAGGTGGAAGTGCTGACCCCGGCCAACGCCCTGATTTTCGTGGGCAAGCTCCGCGTCCTCGGCCGCGACCTTCTGGAGCTCCGGGCGGAGGCGGGGGGCTATCTCCCCCGGGCGCTCTACAACCAGCCGGTAAAGCTCCGGGTCTTCCAGAGAGATGGCAGCGCCTTCACCCTCAACGGTATCGTCAGCCAAAACAGCTTTGACTTCTGGCGTGTAGAAAAGCTGAAATACCTGCAAAACAGCGAAAACCGCAGCTTTTTTCGCCAGAACACTGGCGTGAGCGGCTGGGTCTATCCCATCACCTCCTCCAAGGGGCAGAAATTCTCCTGCAAGGTGCTGGACGTCAGCGCCGGCGGCGCCCGGGTGATTACGGATAAGCTCATCGAGCTGGGAGGCGCCTTCCGGCTGGAGGCCGCTCTGCTGCCGAATGAAGAGCCCTTTTTGCTCACCTGTCAGGTAACCCGCATCCTGGTCCGGTCCCAGACCGCCAGCCCCGTAAAAAAGTACGAGTACGGCTGTCAGTTTACGGACCTCTCCCCCCGGGAGCAGGACCGGCTGCTTCAGGCCATCTTTACGCTCCAGCGTAAAGTACTCCAGGCCCGCCGGGATCAGTAAGCCTCTATACAAAGTCGCCGTGCGCACCGCTTTCGCGGTGCGCACGGTTTCTTTGCGCCCGATTTTAAATTTCTCCGTTTCCGGCAATACTGGTAAAAACTCACAAAAGCGGAGGTTTCAGATGAGCGTCACCTTTTCACAATTCTGCACCGGCACGCCGGAGGTTCGGGAAACGCTGCGCCGCTGCATCGACGGCCTGGGGGCCCAAGGCCGGAGTTACGAATTCCCGGACTGCCGGATGCCGGAGGGCTGCGTCCCCCGGCAGGCGGTGCTGGGCTTTTTGAAGCGGGAGAAAGGATATCTGCTTTACTGGCGTCCCGCGGTGGTCTACCGGGGGAAGAGTCCGGTGCTGGCCGCCCTCTTTGCAAGAAGCCTCTGGCGCTTTGACAGCTTCGAGGCTATGAGCGCCCGCCTCTCCTCCCTCCGGCGGGAGGTGGCGGAAGCGCCCCGGCCCTTCCGCCCCCCGGTGCTGACGGCGGAACCGGCGGTCCCGTCTTCCGCGCCGCTCTCCCCCTGGCCGCTTCTCTACCGCAGACTTCGGGAGGAGCTGAGCCGCCATGTACTGGGACAGTCCCAGGCGGTGGAGGCCGCCGCCTTCCGGCTGTACAGCCACGCGGGAAAACGTGCCCCGGCCCGGCCTCTGTCCCTGATCTTTCACGGTCCCACCGGCGTGGGAAAGTCGGAACTGGGCAAGGCCCTGGCTCCGGCGCTGGAGCGCTGCTGCGGCAGGCGGTTTCAATTTGTCTGGACGGAGCTGAACACCTTCACCCAGCCCCACTCCGTCCACCGGCTCACCGGCGCGCCGCCGGGCTACGTGGGCTATGAGGACCAGCCCATCTTCGAGGCGGTGCGGCAGAACCCCTGCACCGTCTTCATGTTCGACGAGCTGGAGAAGGCCCACCCGGAGGTGCTGAAGGTCTTCATGTCCATCTTGGACGAGGGGCGCTGCACCGCCCACAAGGCCGACGACGCCGGCGGGCGGGAGCTGGACTTCCGCCGCTGCGTCTTCGTCTTCACCTCCAACGCGGACCTGACGGCGGCGGGGGGACGTCCCCTGGGCTTCTCCCCCCACCGGCTCCCTCCCCCGGATTCGGAAACTCCGGCGGAACCGGCCACGCCGGCAGAACTGGCGGAGCGGCTCTTCCGGGAAAACGAAGAAGCACGCCGGGCTATGGTGCGCCTCGGCGTGCTTCAGGAAATCGCGGGCCGCTTCAGCGGCATCATTGGCTTTCACCGTCTGGACAGCGAAGCCCGTCAGGCCGTCACCGTCAAGCAGATTCAGGCCCTTGGCAGGGAGTACGGCCTGGAAATTCTCCAGGTGGAGGAGGACACCGCCCAGGCGCTGACGCCTGGGGAGGACGCCCTCTCCGTCCGCTCCTCCGTCTGCGTGCTGGAGAGTCATCTGGCCCCCCTGCTGGCCGCAGCCTCGGGCCGGACGGCCTACCGCCTGGCCGGACTGCCCGGCAGTCTCAAGCTGCTGCCCGATTACTCCCAGTCCAGCTCCACCACGGCGTTGGCGGCCTCGTCCAGCTTATAGAGGCGGCCATCATTGGACAGGAAGACGCTTCCGGCGATCTGGCTGTCTTCATCGTAGATGTTTACCCGCATGCAGGTGGTCCCGGCAATGCGGACGGAGCCCTCCTGGGGCATCAGCTCATAGGACTCCATGGACTCGCCGGGAAGCCCCAGCTTGGACGGGTGCATCGCCTCCAGGTCCGCCAGTCCGCGGCTGGGCGCGCTGGGCGTCTGCGCGGCGGGCTTGGGATCCCGCACCCGGCCCTCGGGCATATCCAGCGTCACAGTGCAGGTGTCGCCCCTCCAGTCCAACAGCAGGGAGTGGACGCCGCCGCCGCTTCCGTCCTCATTTTCGGGCACGTTCCGGGCCAGCTGGACGGAGCCGCTCTCCCCCAGCTCCGGAAGGTCAATCCGCAGAAGGGTCTCATCCACGGCGGAGAAACCCGCGTCCTCGGTGGTCATCAGCGCTGCGTAGGCGGAGACCAGACTGCCGGCATTTTGCAGCCCCTCATAGCGGTAGAGGATTTTGGTAAAGGCCTCCGTCTCCTCCGCAGGTTCGGCGGCGGCCTCTCCTTCTTCGCCGTCTGCCTCGCCGGTCCCCTCCGGTTCCGCCGGAGGCTCCGGCACAAGCTCCTCCCGATAGACCAGCACCTGCTCCCCGGTTACCGGCAGGGCGGTGATGGGCACCTCGTTCTCTTTGAGTATGTACTCATAGGGGGCGGCAATGGGCTCCGGCGGAGCCTCTTCCTCCTCCTCGCCGCCGCCCTTCAGAAAGAAGAACGCGCCCACAGCCACTGCCGCAATCACCACCGGCAAAAGGAGCAGCAGCTTTTTCTTTCCCTTTTTCTTGGGCTTGCCGCCCTCCTCGCCCTCCACGGCGCTGGCGGCGGTCTTCGCCACAACTTTGGCCTTTTTCTCCGCCGCCTTCTGGGCGGCTTTCTGCGCCTTCTTCGTGGCCTGCTCCGCCTTCTTGGTTTGCTTTGCCGCCTTCTTTTCGGCGCTTTGCACCGCCCGGGCCGCCTTTTTCTCCGCCTGGGCCGCCTGCTTCTGCTTGGCCGCCTCGGCCTTTCTGCCGGCGGCCTCCACCTGCTGGGCGGCTTTTTGCGCCTTGCGCTCGGCCTTTTGTATGATCTTTTCCGCCTTATCCTGTTTCAATGCTTCACTCTCCTATACTCACACCGTCCGCTCAGCGAATGATGATGGTGTCCCGGTCCTTCACCGCCTGGCTGAATCCGCACTCCACTCCGTTTACCAGCAGATGCACCGGCCCCTCCAGCTGCCCGAAATCCACGCCGGAGCGCTCCAGCAGGTCCATCAGATAATAGGGCTGTCCGTTCTCCTTCGGCGGCAGAACCATAGGCTGTCCGTTCAGAAGAATCTCCACCTCCCGCTTGCGGACCAGCGGCTTCGGAGCCGGCGTTTCTATAGCCGGCGTCTCCGCAGGGGCAGGGAGGGGTTCCGGCGGAGGAGGCGGGGCAGGCGCAGGAGCTGGCGCGGGAGAAGGCGCGGGGACACGCTCCTCCTCCGGTTCGGGCGGCGGCGTCATACCGCCGGGGCCCTCCAGGGTCAGGACGACGTCGCCCTGGCGGAGGGGCGTTTTGAAGTCCCCCTCCTGGTTGTTCAGCAGCACCCGGCCGGAGAAGTCCTTCCCCAGCAGCTCTCCCAGGGTCTTGGCGGCGTCCGCGCCGCTGCGGGCGGGCTGGAAGCGGATGCTGTCCCCCGCGTGGACCACCGTGGTGATGGCCGCCTCCTCTCCGTTCACCTGCAGAATGGCGGGAACGGCGGGCTCGCCCCGGAGGATCATATGCCTGCCGTTGAGGGTCACGCCCAGGTTTCGGCCAGAGCGGCCCAGCATGTCGGCGTAGGTATACCCGTTCATCAGCAAAATATCCCGGACGGTCAGCACGCCGCTGCGGAAGAGCTTGGCCGTCTCGCCGTTGAGGGTGATGACATAGCTGTCGTTCAGCAGACCCAGGGCGGCGGAGACGGCGATGCCCAGGGGCGTGGCATACTCCGGGTTGTTCAGGTCGATCTCATCGGCAAAGGCGCTTTTGGAATAGTTGCTCCCGGCGATGGCCACCCGCCGCTCGTCCATACCCAGGCTGGCCGCCACCTTTTCCCGGAGACCGTCCAGCTTGCTGCCGCCGCCCGCCAGGAACAAAGCCGAGGGCGCGCCGCCGTTGAGCTCCGCCACCTGGGCGGCAATGGCCTCCGCCAGGCGGCCCATGGGCTCCTGGATGGCGGTGTGAATCTCCTCGAAGGTGGCGGTGTTCTCCAGGCCCAGGATGTCCGTATAGTGGGCGTCCTCTCCGGGGCGGAGGTTCCGCTTCATCTCCTCGGCGGTCTGGAAGTCCACCAGATAGGCCCGCATGATGGCCTCGGTAATCTCGTCTCCGGCGATGGTGGCCATGGTATAGCCGGTGACGCTGCCATCCCGGCAGACGGCGATGTCTGTGGTGCCCGCCCCGATGTCCACCAGGGCCAGGTTTAAAAGGCGCAGCTCCGCCGGAATGGCAGCGTTCATGGCGGCGATGGGCTCCAGCGTCAGACTGGAGACCTGGAGGCCCGCCGCCCGCATGGCGGCATACAGGCTTTCCACCACCTCGCCGGGGAGGAAGGTGGCCACCACGTCCGCCTCCGCCTTCTGGCCGCTGTGGTCCAGCAGGGAGGAGAGGGGATAATTGTCCAGCCGGTACTGCGCCACGGTGTAGCCCACCATGAAGAACTGCCGCCGCACCTCGTCCTCCACTTGCAGCGCATCCTCGGCGGCGGAGAGGGCCCCGGCCTCCAGCCGGCTGATCATCTCGGCGGTGATGCTCTTTTCGTCGCTCAAATCCAGGGCGAAGCTGCCGCTCTGGGTCCGCAGGGCCCGTCCGGCGGCGGCCACACACACCCGCTCCAGGCGAACGCCCAGACGCTCCTCCAGGCGCTCCGTCACGGTCCGGGCCAAGGCGCCCACCTGCTGAATGTTGTCAATCTGGCCGTCCAGCATGGCCCGGCTGCCATGCTCGGCCATTTCGATCTCCATGGCCTTAAACCGGCCTCCGGAGGGCTTTCCCACCACGCCCACAACGCTGCGGGTGCCGATATCCAGGGCGAAAATCATATCCCGCTCCTGGGCTCTGAAATCCTTCATAACGAGACGCTCCTTTTCCTGTCTCCCTCTCAAAGGGGGGGGCACAAATGATGCCAGAAGGCGGCACCGAACCGCCTTCTGGCAATCATGGCAGGGAACTCTACTGCCAGCGCGGAATGGCGCGAGAGGTCCTGCGGTCATTCCATGGCAGCTCGCGTCTTAATATTTGCTGAAGGGACTGCCGCCCGCACTGCTGTAACCGCTGTCATAGACGTCGTCCCCGCCGTCGTCGGAATAGCTGGGCGCGGCGCTGTAGCTGACGCTGCCGGAAGTGCTATCGCTGAGAAGGCGGAACTTGGAGAGCAGGTCCTTCATCAGGGAGGCCTGGCTGCTCAGCTCCTCGCTGGCGGCGGCGGACTGCTCGGACGTGGCGGAGTTGGTCTGCACCACGGAGGAAATCTGGTCAATACCCTCGGTGACCTGGGCGATGGCCTCGGCCTCCTCCTCCACCGCCTTGGCAATCTCCTGGAGGGCGGCCATGGACTCGTTGGTCGCTTCCACAGTCTTGCTCAGGGAATCGGACACCCGCTTGACGATCTCGCTGCCGTCCTGGACAGAGGTGATGGAGTTGTCAATCAGCTCCTTGGTGGCCTTGGCGGCCTGGTCGGACTTGGTGGCCAGATTCCGAACCTCATCCGCCACCACGGCGAAGCCCTTGCCGGCGCTGCCCGCCCGGGCGGCCTCCACGGCGGCGTTCAGGGCCAGGATGTTGGTCTGGAAGGCAATGTTCTCAATGGTGGCGATGATCTTTCCAATCTCCTCGGAGGAGCTGGAGATCTTCTCCATGGCCTTCACCATCTCCTCCATGTAATCGGCGCTCTCCCGCACCCGGAGGTCGGCGTTCTTGGAGTGGTCAATGGCCTCTTCGCTGCGCTTGGCGTTGCTCTGGGAGCGGCTGGAAATCTCGGCGATGGTGGCGGACAGCTCCTGAACGGCGCTGGCCTGCTCCGTCGCGCCCTGGGCCAGGGCCTGGGCGCCGGTGGACACCTGGTCGGACCCGGAGGAGACCTGCTCGCCGCTGAGGTTGATCTGCGCCAGGGTGTCGCTGAGACTGCGGTTAATGACGCGGATGGACTTCAGCATGCTGCTCAGCTCGCCCACATACAGCTGCTCCACCTGGGTGCGGCAGTTGAAGTTTCCGTCGCCCATCTCCTCCAGAAGGCGGCAGGTATCCTTGATGACCCCATCCAGAACCTTCTGGCTGGTGCGCAGCGCGTCGCACATCTCGCCCAGCTCGCTGGTGCTCTCATAGTCCACGGGGATATCCAGCTTGCCCTCGCTGAAGCCCACCAGGGCAACGCGGACCTTTTCGACGGGGATCACGATGCTCTTAATGATGAGAAGGGCGATGCGGAGGACAACGAGGGTGGCAATGACCATGGCCACAATAATGATAATCATGGCAATATTGGAAATCATGCTCTGCCGGTCAATAATATTGGCCTGCTCCGCCTGGAGCTTCGCGGCCAGCGTGTCGCCGGCCGCAGCGGCCTGCGTCAGGGCGGGCGTGCAGCTTTCCACGATCATGGTGGCGGCCTTCTGCTGGTTTGTCCGGGCCGTCTGACTGATGGTGCTCGCTTCCTCCTCCCAGTCCTCCACCAGCTTGACAAAGTTGTTCAGCTCCGTCTTGTCCTCCAGAGGATAGATGCTGTTCAGCTCCGTCAGTTCCTCCTTCAGCTGGCTGATTTTGCTGTTGGTGGTGTCCAGGCTGCTCATATCGCCGGACAAAACCGCGTCCCGCAGGCTGCGGGCGGCGATGTTGTAGCTGATGCGGCACTCCGAAACCGTCTGATTGGACTCGACATACCGCTCCAGAATGTCGGTATACTGGCTCTTCTGCATGTTCATCAAGATCAGAGAGGTGATGATAATGATTGCGGAGACAGCAATGGTAATTCCATACCCCATGACCAGGCTTTTCCTGACCTTCATGTTTTTAATCATTTTGAGTCTTCCTCCTCTTTCAATCCATGATCTTTGTATCGAATCTATGATCATCGGCTTCGGGGCTATACCACATCGCCGTATCTTCCCTTCTCGACGTCGCCGAAAATCTTTCCATCCACCAGCGTCACCACCCGGCGGCGCATGATGTTCACATAGCGGCTGGCATGGGTGGCCATGATGACCGTGGTGCCCATGCGGTTGACCTCCTGCAAAAGCTGAAACATGTCCCAGATGTTGTCGTCGTCCAGATTGGCCGTGATTTCGTCCAGCACCAGGATGGGGGGGCTGTTGATCAGGGCCCGGGCCAGCTCCACCCGGCGGCACTCCCCGATGGACATCTCCACGGGATAGCGGTTCTCCACTCCCCGCATGCCCACCAGGCCCAGCACCTTCTTCACCCGCATCTCCACATGCTTGCCGCTTTCCAAGCGGCGCCGGCCCACCTGGGCGGCAATCCAGAGGTTTTCCTCCACCGTCATCTTTCGAATCAGGCTGTGCTCCTGCTGGACTTTTCCAAACAAGATGGCCATGCGGTTCTGGCTCCAGGGAATCAGCTTCCCCAGGTCCTTCTTGTCCAGGCAGACCGAGCCCTTGTCCGGTTTCACCTTGCCGGAGATCAGGTCCAGCAGCGTGGTCTTTCCCGCGCCGCTGCTGCCGACGACAAACACGAACTCCCCCTGCTTAATGGTAAGGTCCACATTTTCTACGCCGACCTCAAACTTCTTGCCCTTGTTCTCCTTTTGCTGTCTTCGGTCCAGCTTATAGCGCTTTGTTACGTTTTCCAGCGTGATTGTGGGCATAGTCTGCGCTCCCGTAGTCTTGAATTCTTCGGATTTCCAGCCGCTGTCTGTCCATATGCGCGCAAAGACGGGAGCCCGGCCGGACAGGCCAGCCGGGACTCCGGCTCTTCGCATTCTTATGATGGATAGATGGATTTTTCGCGCGTCAGCTTACGGTTGACCACCCGGTCCAGCTCCACCAGCTGCTTTAAAACCCGCCGGTTCAAACCGATCTGATTGGCCAGCGGAATCTCTGCCTCCGTCTCCGCCTCCCCGCCTTTTAAAAGGGCGCTCAGGCGGTCCTGCGCGGCGGGGGGCAGAGCCTGCCGCTGCTGGTCCAGCGCCTGATGGGCTCTGGCCAGCTTGTCGGTGGGTTCCTGCCGCATGGAGACCAGCATCTGCACGGTGATCTGGTCATCCCGGTCCACCGCCTCCGCCAGCTGGCGGGTCAGGTCCAGGGCCTCGTTCAATGCGGCGTAAATGCGTTTGAGCTGTACGTGGGCGTCCAAAAGCGCCGCTGCGTCCATGATATCCCTACTTTCCTGAGTCTCCGCTCTTCTGCGCCTGGCGGAAGGCGTCCCGCAGTTCGCCCACCATGGTTTTCACGTGGGACAAGACCTCCTTGCGGCGGCCAATCTTCGCCCGGCCCAGCTCATAGGTGAAATACTCGTAAAGCTGCGCCAGATTCCTGCTGATGGGATACTGCCGGTCCAGCGTAGCGTCCAGGTACTCGATGATCGCGACGGCCCGCTCCAAGGCGGCTTCATACGTCTCGTAGTTCTGCTGGTCCAGCATGAGCTCCCCCTGAGCCAGACGTTTGTACAGCTCATCATACAGCAGCAGCAGCAGTTCGCCCTGGGTCATGGTGTTGATGCTCTGCTCCTTGTATTGCTGGAAGCCTTTCATATCCATTGTCTGTGGATCACCGCCTTTTTATTAACCGCCCATCATCAGCTGGGAGAAGTAGGAGCTCTGGGAGTTCATCTGCTGCACCAGCTGCTCCAGCCGGGTGAACTGGTTGGTGTAGTAGTCCACCTGGTCGCTCATCTTATCCTCCCACTTCTCGATTTGCTCGTCAATCCGATTGAGTTCCTTTTGAATTGTATTGGTATACAGCGTACTGGGCGCCAGCACAGAGCCCGCCTTGTCCACCAGAATGCCCTTGCCGCCGCTGGTCTTGCCGTACAGGTCCAGGGGGGCCTTGATGGCCTGCATCAATCCGTTGGAGCTGGCGCCGGTCTCCGTGCTCTTGCTGAAGATGTCCCGGACCCGGTCGGGGTCGCTCTCCAGGGTTTCCCGCAGCTTTTTCTCGTCCAGCTTCAGCGTGGTCAGACCGTCGGCGTAGCTGGTGGTGATGCCTGCGGCCTTCAAATCCGCGCCGTCCTGTCCCACCATGGAGATGGCGGAGGTCAGACGCTTGTAGAGGGTGGCAAGGTCATTGTCGCCGAAGAGGATGCCGGTCTTGGCCTTATCCTCCCAGGCCTTGATGGAGCTCTCCGACATGTCCTCCATGTCCTCGTCGGTCAGGGGTTCATAATACTGCTTGTTGCTCCGCTGAAGGGGCAGGGTGGAATAGGCGTTCTTGAGCTCCGTCACCATGGCGTTGTAATCCTCCACCATGGCCTTGACGGCGTCCACGATCTTGTCAGAATCGCTGCTGGTCTCGAAGGTGACCTTCTCTGCGGCGGGGTCCAGAGAGCCGTCCGCCTGATAGCCGAAGGTATCCTTCAGCGTGACGCTCATGCCGTCCAGATCCACGGTGTTGGAGGCGCGGGTCAGCTCCATCTCCTTGCCGTTGATGGTGGCGGAGAAAACCGCGTCCGTACCGGCCACATAGTCCGCCCCATCGGCGGAGGGGTCCCCAAACAGGGCGGCGGACAGCCCCTCGAACTTGATGCCCTCCGCCGCGCCGGTTTTTTTGGCGGTGAAGACCAGCTCGTTGGTGGTCTTGGAATAGCTGGCGCTGACGCCGGCGTCTTTGTTGTTGTTGATCTGCGTGATGAGGGTGGAGAGGGAGGTATCCTCTGTGAAGTCGCCTACATGCACGCCATTGACGTCCAAGCTGTAGACGGTCTCCATAATGGGGTTGCCATCCTCGTCCCTGAGCACGTTGCCCTTGGAGTCCTTCTTCTCCTGCTCTTTGGAGACCAGGCCCTTCAGCCCCTCCTCGCCCAGAAGGTCCTTGATGGTCCTGCTGGTGTCCAGATAGCTGTTGGTGCCGCTGTCCCCCAGGCCCAGAATCTTGTTCTTGTCGGCCTTGATCTCGAAGGTGGAGCCCTCCTTGGCTGTGAACTGGAACTGGATGCCCTCCTTGCCGTCACTGGCCTTCGCCGCGTCGCTGACGGTCAGCTTATCCTTGCCAAAGGCGTCGTCAATTTTGGTTTGAAGGGCCTTGACATACGCCTCGTCCCGCCACTGGCGGCTCGCGGCGCTCTTGAGCTCCTCGCCGTTGGCGATCTTTTCCTTCAGCTCCTTGAGGTAGGGGATGTTCTTCCCCTCCGCCGCCATATCGTCCAGACTCTTGAGCATCTCGTCCCGGGTGGGCATTTTGAAGCTCTTGGTCACGCCGTCCAGGGTGATGGACATGGAGGTCTCGGAGAGGTAATCGGTGGCGCTCTTCTCCTGCTTTACCAGGGATTCGCTGCCGTACATGAAGATACCGCTGAGGCTCTTCACGCCCGTGCCGGGCTTTGTGCCGCACATGAGCACCTTCTGGATGCTCTCGCTGGCGCTGCTGATATAGACGCCGTTTTTCTTGCTGTCGGTAAAGCCGATGGTGCCGTTGGGTCCCGCCTCGGCCTTGACCACCTTATCCAGCAGCTCGTCGCCGGTATAGCTGCTGTTGCCGATGGTGACGGTCTGCTTTTTGAGCTGGTTGTTGATCTCGTCGGCCAGCTTCTGGGCGGCGGTCTTTCCGCCCTCCATGTCCGCCGGGTCATCTTTGAAAATCATGGTCTCGTCAAAGGTGACGGTGAGATAGGTCCGGGCGTCGGAGCCGCCGTAGGCCAAGGTCATATTGCCGCTGAACGTGCTGACGTCCAGGGGCTGGTCCAGGTCAAAGGACCCGGGGGCCAGGGCGGAGGTGGTCTTGCCGGCCGCGGAGCTGCTGATGAGCTTATCAATGCTGCTGCCGCTGATGGCATAGCGGGCGGAGGTGGCCAGCTGCTTCACCCCGTTGAGGGAGACGCTGCTGCTGGTCCGGCCGGCGGCGGACACCTTGGAGGCGTTGGCCCCCTTGGCCACGGTGGTGACGGCCTGGTTAAAGAAGCTGCTGGACATCAGGTTGCTGGCGGAATTATAAGAGGTGTACTTATCCGAAAACACGGACATCTTATCGATGATGCTGCGGTACGCCTCCTGCTTCCACTCCGTCTTTGTACGCTTCTTCTGGAGCGCGGTGATCTTGTTTTTGTAGGCGGATATGGCGTTTTCGATCATGGACTCCGTGTCCAGGCCGCTGGCGAGACCCGAGAGTACGTTTCGATTGCCATAAATGCTCTTGCTGCTGCTGACACCGCTGACAGATGCCATATGCTTCCACTCCTTTCAGATTTGGAAATTTAGGCGAGGTTCCGGTCCCAATCGGTCCGAAGCCATCGAACCAAGAATTTTTTTGATATTCCTCTATGTTTTTTTATCGACATATAGTATAATAAAAATAAGAGGTCCCCGTTTAGTTTTTACAGTAAGGAGGAAAATCCTTTGACACAGGTCATCACTGTCACGAATCAAAAGGGCGGCGTGGGCAAAACCACCACCGTTTCCGCGCTGGTCTGCGGCCTGAAGCAGCGGGGCGCGCGGGTCCTGGGCGTCGATCTGGACCCCCAGGGCAATCTCGGCTTTACTCTGGGCCTTGATATCGGCGAGTGCAAAACGGTTTACGATGTGCTCACCGGCGCCTGCCCCATTGAGCGGGCCATCTCCCATACGGAGTACGGCGACATCCTCGCCTCGGACATCATGCTCTCCACTGCCGAGGTGGAATTCACCGCCCCCCGGCGGGAGTTCATGCTCTCTCAGCAGCTGGATGTGGTAAAACCCAATTACGATTTTGTCATCATTGACACGCCTCCGGCCCTGAACATCCTCACCATCAACGCCTATGTGGCCTCCACCGGCCTCATCGTCCCCATGGAGGCGGAGGTTTTGAGTCTGGTGGGCGTCTCCCAGATTCAGGACACCATTGAAACGGTCCGCAAGTCCTTCAACCCGGACCTGAAGGTCCTGGGCATTCTTCTGAACAAGTACGACCGCCGCCTGACCCTCTCCCGGGAGATTCTGGATCTGGCGGAATCCGTGGCGGAACAGCTGGACAGCCAGGTGTTCCACACCAAAGTCCGCCGCAGCGTCAGCGTGGCCATGGCCCCTGCCCACGGGCAGAGCGTCCTGACCTATCAGCCCAGCGCAAAAGCCTCCGCCGATCTGCGGAAAATCGTGGACGCCGTAGCGGGCCCGGCCTTTCCGGCCTCCCGTCCGGCCCCTCGCACCAAATGGTTTTGACCCTCTGATTTTTCTGATGAAAAGGAGTTTTAATTATGGCATCCAATAATACCAGCAAGACCGCGCATGTGATGAATCTTCTCAGCAAAAACCGGGGCGGAGCGGCCGAGCCTCCGACGGAGCCCCAGGCGGAAACCGCCGCTCCCGCCGCCCCTGAGGCGGAACCCGCCCCCCAAACAGAGGCCGCCCCCAAGACGGAGGCCGCTGCCCCGGCCCATGCCGCGCCGGTGGCTCCCATCATCTCCTCCATCACCGCAGACGCCGCAGTCTCCTCTCAGATCAAGGGCGCTTTGGAAGCGGAGCTGGAGCAGGCCCCCAAATCCGCCGCCCCCGCCGCCCCTGAGGCGGAACCCACGCCGGTCCAGCCCCCCGTTTCGGAAGAGCTGCCCGCCGCGGTGGAGCCCAGCGGCGCCCCCGAGGAGGAGGAGTCCGCCTCTTATATCAACGTCATGCAGATTCTGGTGGACGAAAAGGCGGATGAGTACATGAAGATGTTCGGCATCTGCTGCTGCGACAAGTGCCGGGTGGACGTTCGGGCTTACGCCCTGAACCATCTGCCGCCCAAATACGTTGTCCTCAGCGAGAACGAGCGGGTCCCCCGCCTCACGGTCTACGAAAACCGCTTTGCCAGCGACATCACCGCCCAGCTGATCCAGGCCTGCAAGCAGGTCATGCTGAGACCCCATCACTCCAGACCCGAGAACTGAAAAGGTTTTGCAGCCCGTCAAAACGCGTTTTGACGGGCTGCACCACGGTCCGGCGCCAGTGATCTGCGCCGGACCGTTTTTCATGGATGGAAACTGTGTTTAAACGCCGCTCTCCGCCGCGGCCTCCGACTGCTGGTCGGCGGCCGGATTGCTCAGCTGCTCCCACAGCATGTCGACGTTTTCCACGCAGATGAAATAGACATTGGTCAGCAGCTGGTTTGGAATACCAAGCTCCTCCGCCAGGGAGGTGATGGCATTCCAGTTGGCCGCCTCATAGCTCAGCACCAGCTCATAGAGCTTGCCGCAGCGCCCTTCCTTTTTCAGCAGGGCCATCTTCACCTCGCTGCTCACCGGCAGCTCCTCCAGAATCTCCTCCAAAGGCGCGTCCACCAGGTGGTTCAGCGTGGAGAACATTCCCATCAGATACGCCTCCGACCGGGAGATGGGCATGTTCTTGGCGTGCTTCATCAGCTCGCTGCAAAAATACGCCCGCATGAAGGACCGCTTCAGGAACTCCTCGGTTCCCGCCTCGGCGGCCTCGCTTCCGGCGCTGGCACTGAGGAGATAGACCCACTGCTTCAGCTGGCCCAGACCCAGCGTCATGATGGCCTGGTGCACCGTGGTGGCCCGGTTCCGCAGGGCGAAGTAGGCGGAGTTCGCCACCTTCAGCAGGTTATAGGTCAGGCTGGCGTCCATGGAGATGAGCTGCTCGATCTCGTCCACGTCCGGCTCGTCCCGGGTCACCGCCACCATCAGGCGGAAGAAGCTGGACTGGAGATAGGCGCTGCTGTGGACCCGGGTGGTCATCTGCTCGGCGACATAAGCGCCCTCCAGACCGTCGGGTTTCAGCGTCTGCGCCCTGCGGTATTCCTCTTCCGTGTCTATGTTGGTCACGATGCACCGTTTCTGCATGCTGTGGGCCACTTCCACAATGTTGTGCATAGCCAGCTCCGGCGTGGTCTGAATATTCAGCTTGATGTAATCAATATGATCCAGCAGGGCGAGATAGCGGGGGGCAAACTGGAATTCGTTTACCGCGACCTTATAGCCCTCCTTGGCAAACTGGTTCACAAAGTGCATGGACAGCGGATGAATGATGACGCTGTCGTTGATCTGGATCACAAGCTCCGACTTGTCAAAGAGCCGGGGCGTTTTTTTCATCAGCAGCGTAGTCGTGAAGGTCATGAAGTTCAAGGATCCCTTCAGCGTTGTCGTGCTGTTCTGCGTGAGAAAGCTGTAGATCGTGTCAGCGGAGGCAAATTCGCTGGCCTGGGTATTTTCCACAGTAAAGGCCTGATTCTCTCCATAGTACAGGATCTCGTAGCCTAAAATCTTCCCAGCCGGGTCCTTGATCGGCTGCCTTACGATATATTTACTGCTCATGACGTCCCTCCGAGATTATTCCTGTCCGGCTTCCAGCAAATGGTCGATTACCCTGACCAGATGACCGATCTCCGGCTTGCTCATCTGCTCGTCCGCGCCCAGCTCCTTGCCCTTGCGGCGCATCTCCTCCGTAATCAGCGAGGAGAAGATGATCAGCGGCAGATGTTTGAAATCCTTGTCGTCCTTCACCAGCTTGGTCAGCCGGTGTCCATCCATCTGGGGCATCTCGATATCGGTGATGATCAGCGCCGCCTTGTCGTCGATATCCGGCGTGCCCCGAATATCGTTGAGGTAGTTCCAGAGTTTGCCGCCGTCGGGGAACATCCGGGTATTGACATATCCGGACTTGTGCAGGGCCTCCTCGATCATCTTGCTCAAAAGCACGGAGTCCTCCGCCACCAGAATAACGGCCTCGCTCCTCTGCCTGGGACCCAGGCGGTCAATCTCGGACATCTGGATGGTGGTCTCCGGGGCGATCTCGGCGACAATCTTTTCAAAGTCCAGGATGGTCACCAGGTCCTCGCCGCACTGGGCGATGCCGGTGGCGATACCCTCCTCCCCACCGGCGACGGTTTTATCCGGCTTTTGAATGCTCTTCCAGGAGATGCGGCTGATGCCCACCACCGTGTGAACCCGAAAGGCGATGTTCATCTTGTTAAAATTGGTGATGATAAACAGGTCCTTGCTCTTCTTCTCCCCGCTTTCGCTCAGGAGATAGGTGGGCAGGTCCACCACGGTGATCACCTTGTCGCGGGGCTTGAAGATGCCCTCCACTGCCGGGTGGGCATGGGGCATGTGCTTCACAGGCTGGGAGACCAGAATCTCCTTGACCTTCGCCACATTGATGCCGTACAGGCTCTCATTGATGGTGAACTCCATGACCTCGATTTCATTTGTGCCGGACTCCAGCAAAATGCCCCGCTTGTCCTCTTCCAACAACATTCCGAACACTCCTTTCAGTGGTTGTCCCTCAAATTATATAATCAGCTCCGGCCGGCCGTAGCAGCGGACACAGCCCAGACCGGTGCCCGGGTCAAACAGCAGCGTGCGGGCCACGGAGCCGCCCACATCCTCTTTCAAAAGCTGAATACCCTCCCGCTTCAGGTGCATGTGCACGCTTTCAATGTTCCGCTGGCCAATGTTCCCCAGAGAACCGCCGCTGACCTCAAACATCTTGGCCCCGCCGGCGATCTTCGCCGTGATGCGGGAACGGGACGCCCCCTTGGCCTCCATCATTTTCAACGTTTCCCGGATGCCGGTGTCCGCGTATTTCATGACGTTCTTCCGGCCCGGCTCCATATTCAGCGGCAGCATGATGTGCACCAGCGCCGCCAGTTTGATCTTCTGGTCATACAGGCAGATTCCGATGCAGGAACCCAGCGCGTAGGTAATCAGCATGCCGCTGCCCTTGGCCATTTTCATATCCGCAATTCCAACTGTGATTTTAGTCTCCACTGTTCACGCCCAGCTTCCTTAGCAAAAAGTTCAGGGACCGAATATCCGGGGACAACAACAACCGGCAGGGAATCTCCTTTCCGTTGCAGATGAAGTCTCCGCCAATGGTCATAATGTAATTGGACTGTCCGCCGTACTCCGCCATGGGCACGGCGATGATTGCTCCCTGCATATCCACAGTGAAGGCGGGCACCGTCAGTTCGATGTCCAGCCCCGCCAGACCGCTGAGAGCGTTGATAAATGTAGAAATCATGATGTTGCCCACCTCCGTGAGGGCGGAGCTTTCCAGTTCCCCCAGCTCGGTGTAATCCGTGATGCTGTGGTCCATCATGCTCTCCAACACCAGATTCACAAATTCCAGCTGCTGCACCGACAGCATGATGCCGCTGAGCTGCCCGCTCATGCCCACCAATACGCCGGCGGTAATCTCCTCCGGGCCGCCGATCCACTCGATGGCCTCGTTATAGCCCATGATACGGACCTCCGGCTGCTGGATGCGCACCGGCATTCCGATCAGGGCGGACAGCGACGTGGCGGCGTTGCCAGTGCCGATGCTGCCGATTTCTTTCAGAGTGTCCAGCTCCAGGGAACTGAGCTCGTCATAGCTTTTTAACGTCATGCTTCCCCTCCCTCTCAGCCGCGCAGGCCGTTGATAGTGGTCTCGATCTCATCGGAGGACTGCACCATCTTCAGCGCCATGCCATACGCTCTCTGTGACTCGATCACCTTGGTCATCTCCTCCGCCAGGTCAGCGTTGGACATTTCCAAAAAGCCCCGCATCGGTTTTCCGCTGCCCATGCGGATGCCGCCGTTTTTGTCGATGGCCCGGAAGCGGGTGTCGTTGACATGCTCCATGCCGTCGTAGTTGTTGTAGTCGAAGACGCCCACGGGCTGCTCCTCGTGCTCGTCGTCCACCTCGATCATGCCGCCGGTGGTGCTGAGGACAAAGCGTCCCTCGTTGTCGGAGAGGTAGTAGACCCGCTCCGTAATGGGCTGGCCGTTCTCATCCATCTCTCCTGTGGCGCGCATCAGCTCGGAGATGACGAAGGCGCCGTTCCGGGTAAGGGTCACGTCTCCCGTGCTCAGGTCCGCCAGGGCGAAGAAGCCGTCCCCCTCGATGTAATAATCCTGGTCCTTCCGGGTTTCCGCCACCGGGCCGCTCTTAAAGTCCGTGTCCGTGGTCCACAGGCACGCGCCCACACCGGAGCGGAGCATCTCGAAGTCTCCGCCTTCTCTGGCGGCCTTGGCTCCGTCGGTCTCCTCGCCCACGGCCTTGAAATCGTCGTACATCAAGGAGGCGAAGCGGCTCTTCTCCGCCTTGAAGCCGTATGTATTCAGGTTTGCGATGTTGTTTCCGTGAACCGTCAGGCGCTTGAGCTGCTGGTGCGCTCCCACGGCTCCAATGAAAAAGGATTGATTCATCCGAACTCCCCCTTACTGGAAGCGGCCGACCTCGGTGGCCGCCCGGCTCATCAGCTGGTCGTACATCTTGGAAATCTGAGCCGCGCTCTGCAGGGCCCGCTGATAGGTGATCATCTCCGTCATCTGCTTCACCATGTCGCTGTTGGACCGCTCCAGATAGCCGTTCCAGATTTCAAAATTCTCGCTGGGCTGGGCGTTCTCCCCGGTGAAGAGTCCCCGGTCGTTCCGCTCCAGAGCCTCGTTGTCCTCAAAGCTGTAGACGCCCAGCTGGGCAACGGGAATGGTCTCGCCTCCCGGCTGCTCGTAGTAAATCACGCCCTTGCTGTCCCCATGAATCTTATCTGTGCCCAGATAGATGGGCTCCTCCTGGGGGTTCAGCACCCGGCCAAAACCGGGGAGGCAGAGGTATCCCTCCTCATCCAGGGAGAAGTTGCCCATCCGGGTATAGCTCACGTTGTCCTCCGCGTCCTGCACGGCGAAGAACCCGTCCCCCACGATGCAGAAGTCCAGGGGCAGCTCCGTGGGCTCCGGGGTGCCCTGGCTGTAGTCCGTGTAAATATCGCTGGGCGCCCGGATATAGCTCTGCCGGCCAATCTCCTCGCCGTGGCTGTGGTTCACGTCCACCCGGCTGTACAGCACATCGTCAAAGGTGGTGGCGGTATAGCGCTCCTGTTTGTAGCCCGCCGTGGAAATGTTGACCATGTTGTTGCCGATGACGTTGAGATTCTGCTGGTGGGTCAGCATGGCGGAAGTCAGATTGTAAAAGCCCTTAAACATGCGTCATCCCTTCTTCCTCTTGGATTTCGGCTCCTGCGTATCGTTGAGATAGGCCTCCATAAAGTGTCGCAGCTTCTGGATAGCCCGGGTATGTATCTGGGAAATTCTGGGTTCGCTGAGCTCCATCACCTGGGCGATCTCCTTCAGGTGGAGATTTTGCTCATAGTACAGCGAGAGGACGATCTGTTCGTTCTCCCGCAGCTGGGAAATCCCCTCCGCCAGAGTTCGCTGCATCTCCCGCTCCTGCAAAACCGCCTCCGGCTGGCTTTGCAGGTCGCTGGAGGGCACCTCCAGCTGATAGCCGGAGGTCTCCCGGGTGTCCATCAGCACATCCAGGGAGAGGACGTTGCTCAGGGCGATGTTGGCGGCGTCCTTCTGATACCGCTCCACGCTGATTCCCAGATGTCCAGCAATCTCGCCGTCGGTAGGGGTTCGCCCCAGCGAGGCGGAGAGCTCCGACACCGCCAGATCGATCTCCTTGGCCCGCTTGCGGACGTTTCGGGGAATCCAGTCCTGCTTCCGGGCCAAGTCGATGACCATACCCCGGATGCGTTTGGAGACATACGTCTCAAACTTCACGCCCTTCTCCGGGTCGAACTTGTCAATGGCGCCCAGGAGGGTCAGAATCCCCTCGTTGATGATGTCATCAATCTGGGCGAAGCTGCTGTACACGCCCCGGATCTGCATGGCCGCGCTTTTAATCAGCCCCTCATACCGCAGGACCAGGGGCCATTTCAGCTCCTCGTCCCCCGTTTCCTTATAGAGACGGAGGAGGTCCTGGGTATCCATCTCCTCAATTTCCCGCTGGCTGTACCGGACCGCCGCCATCTCACTCATGTGCCCACCGCCCTTCGCTCGGGCCGGGCGGGCGCGTCCAGCGTGATGTTGCCGATGGCCTGGATCTGCACTGCGTTGGTAATCTCGTTAAAGGAGAGGACATAGATGCCGGGATAGAACTGGGTAATCATCTTGGAGAAATAGCCCCGGATCACCTGGCTGACCAGGATGATGGGCGTTTGGGAGAGGTCGTTGAACTTCTTGAGCTGGTTGGCCAGCTGCGAGACGATCTGCTGCATCAGCTCCGGCCCCATGGCCAGATACACGCCCTGCTCGTTGCGGGTAAGGGAGGCAATGACCTTCTTTTCCACCTCCGCGTCCAGGGTGACGACCCGGAGCTGCCCGTCCTCGCAGAAGCGGCGGGTAATGGTCCTGGCCAGGGCGCCCCGGACCTGCTCCGTGGCCGCGTCGATATCCCGGCCCATGCTCAAAGCGTCGGCCAGGGTTTCCACAATGGTGCCCAGGTCCTTGATGGGCACGCCCTCCTTCAGGAGATTCCGCAGTACCTTCTCTAGAACGGAGTAGCTTATAATATTGGGAATGGCCTCCTCCACCAGCTCCGGGGAGGTGCGCTTCAAATTGTCCACCAGCTGGATGGTCTCCGTCCGGCCCAGCATCTCATAGGCGTATTTCTTCACCGTCTCGGAGAGGTGGGTCAGCATGACGGACAGGGGGTCGATGACGTTGTACCCGTAGATTTCCGCCATTTCCTTGTTCTCCGGCAGAATCCAGCGGGAGGGAATGCCGTAGGCCGGCTCGATGGTCTCGATGCCGTCGATCTCCCCCAGGGGGTTGGCGGGCTCCAGGGCCAGGTAATAATCCACCAGAATCTCGCCCCGGGCCACTTCCTCGCCCCGGATGCGGATGACGTACTGGTTGGTTCCCAGGGAGGATGCGTCGTGGAGGCGGATGGAGGGGAAGACGAAGCCCATGTCCTGGGCATACTGCCGGCGGAAGATAACGATGCGGCTGATGAGCTTGCCGCCGTGGCTCTCGTCCACCATAGGGATGAGGCTGTATCCAAACTCCATTTCGATGGGCTCCACCGAGAGGAGGTTGTAGACGTTGTTGATGTCCTTGTAATAGTCGGTCTCGCTGGGCGCGGCAGCCTCGGCGCTTTGCTGCTGCTCCGAGGCGGCCTGAATGGCCGCGGCCTCCTCCTGTTCCCGCGCCATGCGGCGGCTGATGAACCATCCGCCGCCCAGCAGCAGCCCGCCGCCCACAGCCAGGGCGAAATGGGGCGTGTTGGGAATGGCCGCCAGGAAAAGGAGAATGACGCCGGTGGTCATAATGGCCCGGGGCTGCGCCTTGAACTGGCCGACGACGTCCTTGTTGAGGCTGCCCTCCGACACGGACCGGGTGACGATCATGCCGGTGGCCGTGGAGATCATCAGCGCCGGGAGCTGGGAGACCAGTCCGTCGCCGATGGTGACAATGGAGTATCTGGAGATCACGTCGGTAAAGGTTCCGGCGTTCATCACCATGCCAATGACGGTGCCGCCGATGAAGTTGATCATCGTGATAATGAGCGACATGGTGGCGTCGCCCTTGACGATCTTGGTGGCGCCGTCCATGGCGCCATAGAAGTCGGCTTCCTTCTGGATTTTATAGCGGCGCTCCTTGGCCTCCTGCTCGTTGATGAGGCCGGAGGAGAGGTCCGCGTCAATGGCCATCTGCTTGCCGGGCATGGCGTCCAGGGTGAAGCGGGCGGCCACCTCGGCCACGCGCTCGGCGCCCTTGGTGATGACGATGAACTGCACCAGCACGATGATGAGGAAGATGACCACACCGATGACGATGTTGCCGCCGGTAATCAAGTGGCCGAAGTTGGCGATAACCTCGCCGGCGTAGCCCTGATAGAGAATCTGCCGGGTGGTGGACACGTTCAGTCCCAGCCGGAACAGCGTGGTAATCAGCAGCAGCGACGGGAAGATGGAAAACTCCAGCGCATCCGAGATGTTCATGGTGATCATCAGGATCATGATGGATAGTCCGATGTTGAACACCAGCAGGACGTCCAGCAGCTCCGTCGGCAGGGGGATGATCAAAAACAGGACGATGACCACGACGGCAAGAGATATTGCATTGTCAAAAATTCTTCTCACGCGTCTGTCACCTCCTGTTCGTCGATTCCTTTCCGCCCCGGCCTCGCCGCCGGTCAGCTTTATCTTTTGGACAAAGCGGCCTGTTTATTTTACCAATTGATGCTTCTCATTCAGCCGGAAGATGTAGACCAGCACCTCCGCCACGGGATTGTACAGCTCCGGGGGAATCTCCTGGTCCAGCTCGGCGTCGGCATACAGCGCCCGGGCCAGGGGCACGTTCTCAATCACGGCCACCTTGTTCTCTTCCGCTATTTTCACGATCCGCAGCGCCAGCTCATCCATGCCCTTGGCCAGCACGATGGGTGCGTTGTCCTCCTCCGGGTGATACCGGAGGGCCACGGCGAAGTGGGTGGGGTTTCGCACGACCACGTCCGCCTGGGGCACCTGCTGCATCATGCGGCTCTGGGCCCGCTTGCGCTGCATCTCCTTGATTTTACCTTTAATCTGGGGGTCGCCTTCCATTTGTTTGTACTCTTCCTTGATCTCCTGCTTGCTCATGCGGATTCCCCGCTCATAGTCCCACCACTGGTACATAAAGTCCAGCGCCGCCAAGGCGATAAAGGCGATGCCGATCTTGATGATCATGCTCATCCCCTGGGAAAACAGGTGGGCGCAGGAGGCCCGAAGGTCCACGTAAAGATATTTCGCACTCTCATGGAACATGCCCGAAAGGCTCATGTAGACAATCACCATGAGGACGCTGATTTTCAAAAGTCCCTTCAGCGCGTTGACAATGCTCTTCAGGGAAAACAGCCGCTTGAACCCCTCCAGGGGATTGATCCGGCTGAACTTCGGCCGCATCAGCTCTCCACTGACCAGCAGCCGGGTCTGCGCAAAGGTGGCGGTCACGGCGCAGAGCACCGTCACCAGCGTAATGGGCAGCACGCTGCTCATCAAAAGGCCCAGGGCCTGAACCACAAGCTCATGAAGGATATCGCCGATGGCCCGGACCTCCACGGCGGCGCAGGTCTCAAAGCAAAGGCGCATGAAGCCGCTGAGCCGCTCCGCAATTTTGCCGGACAGCAGCCAGAAGGCCATAAAGGACCCCAGCAGCGTGGCCACGGCCACCGCGTCCTGACTGAGGAAGACATTACCCTTCTTCCGTTCGTCTCTTCGCTTTTTTGGGGTTGCTTTCTCAGTTTTGGAGCTGTCCGCCAACTGTCATCCCCCCTTTGGCCGTCCGCTCTGCCTCAGCCCATCATCGCCAGCATGGTGTGAAGGTTGTTCAGCATGGTCTGTTCCGTCTCCAGCAAAAACTCGCTGAACGGGTGCAGCAGCAGCAGCAGCAGCGACAGACCCACCAAAACCTTCAGCTCAATGTTGATGGAGAAGACATTGATTTGGGGAATGACCTTCATCAAAACGCCCATTCCCAGCTGGCCGATCAGCTCCGCCGCCAAAACCGGCATGCACATCTTCACCGCCAGCAAGGTACATTCGACAAAAAGCTCCAGGGCCAGATTGGTCACATCGTTTCCAATGGACACGCCGCCATAGCGCACCACCTGCCCGGAGGTCACCATGATCCGCATCAGCGTATGGTGCCCGTTTCCGGCGAAAAACAACAGGATCATCAGCGTGTTGAGCAGCGAGCCCGTGACGGACATATTGGAGTGAGAGCCGGAATCGTAAATCTGGTTCATGGTCATACCCATCTGGGTGTCGATGGCCAAACCCGCCATCTGGGGAATATAGAAGAAAAAATGAACCACGAGGCCCAGCACCAGTCCCAGGGCTATCTCCAGCAAAATAGCGGCCGCGAAAGGCAATACCCCCGACGGCGGCTCCAGCCGGCCCCCCTCCAGCGAATAGGTGAACGCGGAGAGAACCAGCACAAATCCGGCCCGGAAGAAACTGGGAAAATTCTGCCGGCCCAACAGGGGATTGAACAGCACAAAGCCGCTCATCCGGGCCGTTATCAGCAAAAAGAGCGTCAGCGCCCCTTCGTCTATCATAGGCCCCTCCGCTAAATGGTCGCCAGCAGGTCAAAAATTTCTCTGGTGTACTCCTGAAGCGTGGTCAGCATCCAGCCGCCGCTGAAAAGAAGAACACTCATGACGATCACCACCTTCAAGATGAAGGAGATGGTCTGCTCGTGAATCTGGGTCACCGCCTGGAAGATGGCCACCAGGACGCCGGCCAGCATACTCAAAACCAGCATGGGCCCGCCCAGCTTGATGACCACGCCCACGGAGTCCCGCATCACATCCGTTATCATTGCCGTATCCATCGTTCAGCCCTCACTAATGAAAGTCCCGCACCAGGGTGGAGAACAGCAGCTCCCACCCGTTCAAGGTCACGAATAACAGCAGCTTGAAAGGTGCGGAGATCATAGACGGCGGTAACATAATCATGCCCATGGACATCAGCGTGCAGGACACCACAATGTCGATCAGCATGAAGGGAATATACAGCAGCAGTCCGATGGTAAACGCCTTTTGCAGCTCGCAGGTCACAAAAGAGGGCACAATGATCCGCAGGGGCAGGGACTCCACCACCGTCTCGGTATTCACCTCGTCCGGCATGGACACATGAGCCATATTGCAGAACATCTCCAGGGTGTTGATCTGGGTGTTCCGCACCATGAACTCCGCCAGCGGTCTTGACGCCCGCTCAAAAAATTCCTCCTGGGAGATTTCCTCCGCCTGATAGGGCTCGTAGGCCTCCTCCTGGATGCGGGTGATGGTGGGCGACATGGTAAAAAAGGTCAAAAACAGCGCGAGGCCCACCAGCACAAGGTTCGGCGGCGTTTGCTGCGTGCCCATGGCATTGCGCAAAAAGGAAAAGGAGATGATATACCGGGTAAAGGACGTCATCATCACCACGAGCGAGGGCAAAAGCGTAATCATCGTCGTCAGAAACAGGATTTCCAACGCCTGTACGTTCTCGCCGTTTACATTGATCAGCCCTTCCGGCACCTCCAGTTCACCTCCGCTTCTTTTGTGATAAAACTGTCATCAGGGCCTCCTGAAAGCCCGGCCGCTCTTCGGCTTCCCGCTTCCAGGAGGCGGCCTCTTCCTTTGTGAGCTCCGCCAGCAGGGAGATTCCCGCCGGCGTAGCTCCCAGGAGCAAAAACCGCTCTCCCGCCCTGACCAGGACCACTCTCTGGTCCCGCCCCAGGGGCAATTGGTCCAAAGCCTCCATCTGCCGTCCCGGCTGGAAGCCCCGCAGGGCCCCCCGCCCCGCCACATACCGGGTAAACCAGTAGGCAAGGCCCATGACCAGGACGACGCAGATGATCAGCCACAGAAAGGAGGCTAAGGTCGTGTCCCCAGAGAACATTCCGTCAGGGATTGCCCAGGATGGTGCTGACGGTCTTCAAAACCCGGTCCGGCTTAAAGGGCTTGACGATGAAGTCCTTCGCGCCGGAACGCACCGCGTCCATAACCATACTCTCCTGACCCATGGCGGAGCACATGACCACGTTGGCGCCGCTGTCCTTGGCGCGAATGGCCTTCAGGGCCTCCAGGCCGTCCATGTTGGGCATGGTGATGTCCATAATGACCAGGTCCGGACCGATCTCGCCGAACTTCTCCACGGCGTCGGCGCCGTCTACGGCCTCGAACAGCTCAGTGTAACCGTTTTTGCTCAGGGTATCCTTAATCATCTTCCGCATAAAGGCAGCGTCGTCGACCAGCAGAATCTTTTTAGCCATGGTATGATTCCTTCCTTCTCGTTCAATATAAATAAAATGACATATTTCAAAGCGCCGGGTTCATAGATTCGGCGGCTTATTTTTTCACCAGCTCGATGACGGGCTCCTGCACGATCTCGGTGATCCGAACGCCAAAGTTGTCGTCAATCACCACCACGTCGCCCCGGGCCACACACTTGCCGTTGACAAACAGGTCCACCTGGTCGCCGGCCAGCTTATCCAGCACCACCAGCGACCCCTTGGAAAACTCCAGAATATCCTGCACCTTCCGCTGGGTCCGGCCGATTTCCACCGTCACCTGGAGGGGAACCTCCATAATGAGGTCCAGGTTCTGGGCCTGTTCCTTGCCCAGGACATCCGCCGGGTTCATCTCCCGCAGCGGCGCGGGCTTGGTGTTGATGACCTTGGGCTCCGGCGCGGCCGCGGCCTGGGGAGCCTGGGGCGGATAGGGATAGGGGTAGGGATAATACATCGGCGGATACATGCCGTTCATGCCCTCCGGCATGGGATAGCCCATCTGCGGCGGCATCTGCGGCATCTGGGCCGCCGGGGCCCCAGGCTGCGGAGCGGCCTGAGGGGGTACGGGAGCGGGCTGGGGAGCCGGCGCTGCCTGAGGCGCGGGAGCGGGCTGGGGGGCAGGGGCGGACGCGCCGCCGGCCATGCCGGCCATCATTGCCTCGATCTCCTCCTGACTCATCTTTCCGCCGGAGGAGGCCGGTTCGGGAGCCGGGGCAGGAGCGGGTGCGCCGCCGCCGGCCATGCCGGCCATCATCGCCTCGATCTCCTCCTGACTCATCTTTCCGCCGGAGGAGGCGGGCTCGGGAGCCGGGGCGGGGGCAGGGGCGCCGCCGCCGGCCATGCCGGCCATCATCGCCTCGATCTCCTCCTGACTCATCTTTCCGCCGGAGGAGGCGGGCTCCGCCGCAGGGGCAGGGGCGGGGGCGGGGGCAGGGGCGGGAGGCGCTTCCTCCCCGCCGTCGATGTCCTCCAGGCCCAGGCCCTTCAAAAGCTCCTTGGCCAGTTCCACGCTCATGACGTTCATGAACTCGCTCTCCAGAGCTCCCTCAATCCGGAGGGCAAAGCGGACAATGACGATGGTATCCGCCCCCTGGGGGAGGTGATTCTGTTTAAAGGAGTCCAAATCCTCCAGCTCAAAGGGCTGGGGCGTGGAGATGTCCACCTGATAGCCCAGGAAATCGCTCATGGCCGTGGCGGCGGCGCCCATCATCTGGTTCATGACCTCGCACACGGCGCTGATGGTCAGCTCGTTGAGCTCGAACTCCTCGTCCGGCGTCTCGCCGCCCATCAGGATATCCACGATGACCTTGATGTCGCTGCGCTTGAGCAGCATAATGTTGCTGCCCGCAAGGCCCTCCACATAGCGGATTTCGATACCCATGGCGGGTTCCAGGTTGCCCAGGGCGAAATCTGCCGTCTTGATGGACGTGACCTTGGGTGTCGTAATATCGACTCTGTGCTCCAAAAGATTGGATACCGCGGTGGCAGAGGAGCCAAGGCTGATATTCATCATTTCCCCGAGGGCGTCTATCTCCATCGGGCTAAATAATTTTTTCTCCATTCCGTCTACTCGCTCCTTTGCTGCTCAAGCTGATAGCATACTTCATCTATTTTCACAGCCATATTTTTTTTGTGGGTGCCCATCTTTCCGGTAAACCAGTGATAGCCGCCGATTTCCAGATAGATGGGAGATTCCTTGGGCTGGCCCAAGTCGATGACGTCTCCCACGTTCAAGTGGTAGATATCGCTGAGGGACAGCTGCGCGCTGGCCAGCTCTGCAACGATCTCCAGTTTCGAATCCCGCAGCTTGTCGAAAATCTCCTCCGACTTGTCTTCGGAGGTACTTCGGCGCAGGGGGCTCTCCCGGCTGATTTCGGTGAAGATATTGGTCAGAACCTCGCCGGGAAGGCAGATGCTCATCCGGCCTGAGAGGTTCGGAAACATCAGCTTCAGGTCCACGATCACCACTGTCTCGTCCAGACCGATCACCTGGTTCAGTGTGGGGTTGACCTCGGTACGGCTGTATGTGAAATGAATGGGCACATAGTTCTCCCAGCTCCGGCCCATCATCTTCACAATATCTTCAGCCAGGTCCTCGTAGAGCTTCAGCTCCAGGTCCGTGTAGCTGTAGTCGTCCTCCAGGTCCTCCACCGTGCCCTCGCCGCCCAGCATGCGGTCCATCATGCTCAGGGCCGTGGCGGTGGATATGTAGAGCATGGCGGGGGTCTCCTGTGTCTGATCCTTGAGTCCCACGTCAATCATACCCAGCACGTCGCCTTCCGTCAAGGCGTTGGAAAATTCATAATAGCGCTGTTCCTCGATGCTCTCCACCGTGATCTCACAGGTGGAGCGAAGCCGGGCGTTCAGCCGGGAGCCGATCACCCGGGAGTAGTTGTCAAAGATGCCGTTAAGCATCTTGATACGGTCCTTGGTAAACTTGCGGGGACTGCTGAAGTCGTATTTTTGATACTTCTTTTCCTGCTTCTCCCCGGACTGTTCCAAGTCCTTGTCGCCGCTGCGGACCGCGTTCAGCAAAGCATCAATCTGCGCCTGCGATAATACGTCTGCCATGTCATCCCCCCTACTCTGCAATGGTATTGGCTTCCCACCCGGCGGGAAGCGTGAAAAACTCCGTCATGCCGCCTCACAGCCATGCGGTTATGACGCAATGACCTCAAACTCCTGCACCACATACTGGTCCAGCGTGCTCAGGCCATTCTCCTCGGCCTCCAGGTCCCGGCCGCTGATGATCATCTCCACCCGGCGGTTTTTGGCCAGGTTCTCCGCCGTGTCGTTGGGCGCGATGGGCCGCCATTCGCCCAGACCCTCGCTGACCAGCCGGGCAGGGTTCACGGTGCTGTGCTGCTGGATATAGATAATGACGTTGGCCGCCCGCTGGCTGGACAGCGTCCGGTCGGTCACCACGTTGTTGGGCTCCTTTTTCGGCCGGGCCGTGTGGCCCTGCACCCGGACCTCGTCCAGAGAGCTCGCCACGCTGCTGAGCATCTCGCTGACGGCGTCCAAAATGGAATATGCCTCCGGGCGGAGCACCGCGCTCTCGCCCGCGAAGAAGACCGACTGGCTGAACCGGATGAAAATCTTGCCGCCATCTTTGCTGACGGACACAGCGTCCTGCAAATTCTGCTGCTGGACATACTCCTGAATGGACTGAAGCAGCGATTCAATGTCCTCGTCAATCTGCTCCTGCTGCTCCTCCATGGGCATGACGCCCGCGTCCCCGCTGTCGGAGCTGGGTCCATCCACGCCGTTGATGTTGGGGTCCGGATCCTCCACCGCCGAGGGGTTGAAGCTCTGAACAATGGCCTTCCACTTATCCTCAGTGATGGTGGACATGGAATAGAGCAGCACGAAGAAGCACAGCAGCAGCGTCACCATGTCGCCGTAGGTATCCATCCAGTTGGCGCCGCCGCCCCCGCTGCTTTTTTTCTTGATCGCCATTTCCGCTCACCTTTCCTTTCGAACGGACGGGTTCATCCCTTCGCCTCGTCGGAGCCCTCGCCGCCCATCTCGCGCTGTTTTTGCGACATGTAGGTCAAAAGCCGCTCCCGCAGGGACTTGGGGTTCTCGCCGGCCTGAATGGCCATAACGCCCTCGACGATGATCTGCTTGCACAGGACCTCCTCACTGTCCCGTCCCCGAAGAAGCTGGGCCACGGGGCCAAAAATCACGTGGGCCAGCAAGCAGCCGTACAGGGTGGTAATCAGGGCGGTGCCCATGCTGGTGCCCAGGGAGTCGGCTCCGCCGTCTCCGCTGAGGTTCATGGACTTCAGCATGTTGATCAGGCCCACCAGCGTACCCACCATGCCGAAGGCCGGGGCAACACTGGACGCCTTGTCGTACATGGCTGCGGCGTCTTCATGCCGGGCGGACATGCACTCAATGTCGTTTTCCAGAATGGCGCGCACCTTATCCTGGTCGTTGGCGTCCACGATGAGCATAATCGCCTGCTTAAAGAAGGGGTCGGTCTGCTCGTTGGCCTTCTCCTCCAGGGACAAAAGACCGTTCTTCCGGGCGATCTGAGCCAGCTCCACCAGCTGGTCGATGTAGCCCTTGGGATCGAAGGCCTTGTTATTCAGGATAATCTTGATGTGCTTCGGAATGGACTTCAGCATCCCTCCCGAAAAGCTGGCCAGCACAATGAAGAGCGTACATCCGATGGTGATGAAGATGGACGCCGCGTCGAAGAAGTTCCAGAGGTTGGCCAGCTCGAACGTAATCGGCGGCTTTCCCGCCGCGCTGGGACCGATGTTGATGCCCATGACGCAGCCCAGCAGGAACACGCCGAACGCGCCCGCAATGCCAATGATATAATTTATATTCATAGAAGAAACGCCTCACTCCCTAGACCGGTCGCTGGACTCCGGACTCCGGCCTGTGAATTCTATCTATATGCTCAACGCTTGTCCGATACCACGATTTCCCGGTGAATATCTTGAACCTTGGCGTTGTATTCCGCAATTTTATTGATAATGTCCTCCACGCTCTCCCGCACCAGGTAGTAGTCGTGGTTCATCATGGTGATTTTGCACTCAGGGATGCACTCGATATGCTCGATCTGAAGGTGGTTTACCAGAAATTTGTCGTGATTTCTCTTTGTCAGAAGAATCATAAAAGCCGCCTTTCCCGGCCCGCCGGGACTCCGCGCCCCGGCGGGCATCCGTTATTCATTCAACAGATTTTCCTTAACGCTTCATGTTGACCAGCTCTTCCAGCATGGAGTCGGTGACGGTAATGATGCGGGTGTTGGCCTGATAGCCGCGCTG
>Ga0073906_1000625_pt1 | contig 62686 bp, 52 predicted proteins | sample Inofromicrocosms_FD_65485 | JGI IMG/M metagenome (GOLD analysis project Ga0073906, IMG submission 65485) | Mouse cecum microbial communities from Vienna, Austria - Inoculum for glucosamine and mucus D2O microcosms | ecosystem: Host-associated > Mammals > Digestive system > Large intestine >...
GCAATTCCTTTGATGTTTTTTCCATATTAAAAACACTTCCTTTCAGGTTTTTCCTCTGCTTTAAGTCTTGCCTGATTGGAAGTGCTTTATTCTTTTTACACAAAATTTGGTGGGGTCTCTTTATTATCTTCTTTTCGGGAGGTTTTGAACCGTCAAAAGGCTTCTTTCCATGTTTTTTCTCTGTCTTCGTTCATACGAGCCTCTTTAGCTGTTCGGCGAAGAGATGGTATGCCGAATATATACTGTATCAAGGTCATTTTGAACAGCACAACAGGGTCTATGCTTGGCCTTGCCGTTATCGGCGCAGTACATGTCCTTTACAAATTCATATATCTTGTTGAAATCTACTGCTTCGTATATTTTCATCAGCAGATGTTCTTTCGGTACCAATTCTTCTGTACTTACAAATTCTAACCGGTCTTTTTCTTTTTTATTTTTTTGCAACATTTTATCACACTTTTTATTATACCATATCATGAATGAAAAAAACAGCCTTTCTGCTGGCTTTTTCGACAGATTTAGCGGCGCAGATAAACAAATTTATCTGCGCCGCTAAGTGTGTTTATTTTCCGTATCTGAATGCGCTTATCATCTTGAATATGAACTTCATATCAATAGGGTTTTGTTTTATGTAGGCTTCTATTTCGGCTTTGCGGTCTGCAATATATTCCTCCGCTGTCATAGTTTCTGCTTTTTGAGTTTTCATACTGAACCCTGCGGGGGTCAGATTTCTCGTAATACTCCAAGAAGCCTCTGTACGCTTGCATTTATCTGCAAGCTTAACAGCATAATCGTCAAGGCTTTTGTTTAATTCGTTGTATTCGGCTTCGGTAAATTTACCCGCCTTGTACGCCTCATCAAGACGTTTGCCAATTCCGCCAACGTGTTCGGCAATTTCATTGTCACTCATTCCAAGACCGGACTTTATGTACATAAACGATGACGGCGAATTAAGCCCCATAAGGCTTTCAATGCTGTCAACGCCGCTGCTTTCAAATCGGTCAAATTTTTTGAGTTCTCTGGCTGTGTCATCAGGAGTGGAAAATTCTTTTTTCACCCGTGTTGGATCAGCAAGGGTTTTATACATTTCCACCGCGTTCATACTTGTAATATTCATACAAAAGTCACTCCTTAGCTAATATCTGGTTCGTTAATTCCACGCGCAATAAGTGGATTTAAAATTGAAAGGAAATCAACAATTTTTCTCGAACTTGGATCATAAACAACATTATAATAAATGGCCTTATGAGCGGCGCAGATAAATAAATTTACCTGCGCCGCTAAATGCATTATTTTCCATATCTTACAGCATTAAACATTGCCAAAAGCGAAGTACGGTCTATTTTGAAATATTTTTCAACGTATTCGGATATTTGAGCGTCCATTTCTGCCATATACTCTTCAGAAGTCATACTTAACTGTTTTAATATAACTGATCGGGCCTCGGCAGGAGATAAGCTGCCACGCTCTCCGCCAATTGCACGCCGCGCCGCTTTACGCTCTGTACAAACAGCTGTATGTTCCATATGCTCCTCCAACATTTTATTAAGTTCATAATATTCACTTTTTGTAAATTTACCATCAGAGTATGCAACATCAAGACGTCTTGCCATATTTCCATAATATTCGGAAATTCTTTCTTTGGTTGGAATACCTCCAGCCATTCCGCTGCCTAAACTTACTTTTATGTAGTTATTGACAATACTTTGAACACGTTCGTCATTGATGTCTATGTCATTTGCTTTTACAAAGTAATCAGATGACTTGCCTTTCGGCAATTCTGTTAGATTAAAACTTACTGAAAGCTCAAAACAATCTGCTCGCTTTATTTTTGACGTGTCACTCTTAATGTCAGTAACTTGAAATTTTGTTGCATTAGCTTTTACCGCATTGGAAATATCAACACGATCTCCCGCTAAAGTTTCATTTAGCTCAATGGGATTGGCGCCGTATGGTTTTCCAAAAGGGCTGTCGTTTCCTAAAAGAATACTGTATAGTTCTCTGCCGCCAATGCTTGTAATGTTCATAGATGAACCTCCTTAAACGTTTTATTTTACTATATAAGTAACTTCGCTCCATTTGTAGTAAATAAGAGGATTAATAGGACAGTTAAAGTCAATAACCTCTAAAGTGTTTGGATTATAAACAATATAGAAATCCTCACCTGCATTTTCAAGCGTATTAATTTCTGACTGTGTTATTGGACGTGGTGTTTTGCGTCCAAAGTATGGATCAGTATATACATTAGGATTTCCTGTTGCAGACGACCACGTTTCTGCGCTCGAAATATATGTTCCCTCTGCAATTGGAGCCATAACAACATTATAATAAAATGGCCTTATGAGCGGCGCAGATAAACAAATTTATCTGCGCCGCTAAATGCATTATTTTCCATATCTTACGGCATTAAACATTGCCAAAAGTGAAGTACGGTCTATTTTGAAATATTTTTCAATATATTCATTTATTTCTGCCTTAAGGTCAGCTTTACGCTCATCACGTGTCATAGACATACGCTTTTCAAAAGAACTGAGTGACATTGAACGATTGTGACCAACCTCAAAGAAAGCGGCTGTTTCCTCAGCGCAATCGGCGGCGTGTTCCATTCGTTCCGCAATACCTTTATTAAGATATTCGTATTCGTCTTTGGTGAATTTTCCTTCGGAATATGCCATGTCAAGCCGCTTTGCCATATCTCCGTAATACTTGGCAATGCTCTCTTTTGTGGGAACGCTACCACCGTTACAGATAGCCATAAGACTTCTGGAGCTGATGACCATATTTGTGTACCTGTCATTAAAATCAATATCACCTGTATGTTCAAAGTAATCAGAAGATGTATTTTTAGACAGTTGCGTAAGATCAAAGCTTTTTGAAGATTCAAAACGGTCAGTTTTAGTTATTTTAGATAAACTATTCCGTATTTTTTCTACACGGAAATTGTCAGAGTCTGCTGTCTTAGCATTATCAACATCGACACATTGACCACTTAACGTCTCAGTGAGCTTGACAAGTTTCTCGTTTTTTCCATAAGGATAATCATTTCCTGTCATAATTTTATATAGCTCCCTGTTGCTCATACTTGTAATTTTCATATTCAAACCTCCATTATGGTGTGTGTGTTACTTCACTCCATTTATAAGCTACAAGCGGATTTAATACAGAATAAAAGTCAATTACTCTTAATGTTGTTGGGTCATAAACAATGTAATTGACCTTATCTCTTGCAATAAGCATTTCAATTTCTTCTTGTGTTATTGCTCTCGGAGTATTATCACCAAAATACGGATCATTATAAGAATTGGGGTTACTTGATGATACCCATGTTTCGGCACTCGTAAAAACCGTACCCGGAGCAATAATATCATATGCCACATTTCTGTATGTTCCATTATGATTTGTATAAGTTTTAAAAACACCACCAGTTCCTCTCAACACACAAATGTCACCACCTAACCTGCTCCATAAGGTATGGTTAACATAAGAGTTTGATCCAGTGGGTTTGGTTCTTACTGATTTGCTATCTTTCCATTCTGTATCAGTTAACTTAAGAATGGGTTCTTCTACAGTAATAGTTCCGCCTACCCAGTTAGACCAAGCGTTGTGATTATCTGAAATAGAAACCATAACTGTATAAGTGCCAGTTTGGCTAAACTTAAGAGTAATGCCGTTGTTATCCGCTGTAACATAATATTCACTATTTGTTGTAACAAGTTCATATCCATTGTCAGTATACACACGAACTCTAACAGCGGAAATATAATCCCCATTGTCTTCATCATATGAATCTGACCAATTAAAGACCACATTTTTATTCATTATATATGGTCCTTTAATAACTTTTAAAGAACATACAGGTCTTTTGTTGCCGTCCGCGGGCTCAATCTCAATGGTGTATCTAACTACGTTAGATGTGTTTCCGTTCGAGTCTGTAACATAGTATATAAGTTCGTGCGACCATGCTTCTGTAATTTGAGTTGCAAATCCGACAACCTCGCCGCCCAATGAAACATTTCCTGTTACATACTCATTGATACCGCTTATATTATAACTCGCTATTTCGTCACCATCGGGATCATATGTATACACATTTTCGCCGTCATTCCATACCCAATACAGTATGGTATCGGTTGTTGCTTTACCGTTTACAATGCTTTCAGGGTTTGCAACAATCAATGTAAGCCCAGCAACAGGCGCAGAATTTGAATATGTCGAAACTCCGTCGTTTTCAGCTGAAAAACCATTAAGCAAAGGTGTGGTGTTTTCGGAATTTTCCAGTTGATAAACGTTAGGAAGCATACTGGTTACAGACATATTTACGTCTGTTGCTTCACTCGACAATAAAATCGAATTTTTAGGTAAAGTCTGCGGAACACCCTCATCAGCCGAAACAGTAGCTGAAAGCAACGAGAAACACATCGCGGCACTGATAACCGCACTCAAAATTTTTTTGACTTTCATAACATTTTCATTTCCACCGATACACGGTATGTACTTTTTACATTTTGTAAGAGCAGAGGCAGTATGTTATTATAATTTTTATTTGCTGGGGCAAGTCTTGGTACTGCTGACCAAAACGCTTTTAAAATAAATAAATTGCCGGTGTATGTTTTTTATTTGACTAATCACTCACTATATTTCACTTACTGTCTGTCAAAGTAAGCTGTCCGTACGTAATACTTGTTGTGCCGTCAGCACCCGACACATTTACTGAACAATATGCGGCCGTACCGCTTAATACGAGACTTACTACAACAGGGTTTGTATCCGAATATATTGGTTCAACAGCAGAAACAGCTGTTGCTAATCCAATTACTGCAGCAAGCGACAAAAGAATTGAAATGAAATAAAACATCTAAATTTGTTATGCATAAAATTCCTCCTCTTACACATACAACCTATATATATAAAACCACGCAGAAAGGAAAATCACGTCAAAAAATTTTTATTTCTTTAAATTTTCAGCAATTTTAACAAGTTCCCTCTTAGGCAAATGTGCAGAAATACTAAAACTATACCCATCTGTCTACTACACAAACGTGTTATAAAAATCGTCATCCATACTTTTGCAGTAGTGGTATTCTATTTTGTTATTATAAAACGTACCATATGTGTTATTGTCAGTATCATAATATGCAACTAATCCATTAGCAATTCCATACATAAAACTTATATTCTCATATTCATTTTTATAGGTGAGCTTTACCAGTATTTATAAAAAATTCCATTCCGACAGATAAAAACCATCAGGCACAATCCTAATCTAATGTTATCATCAAAATTATCAACTGTTAGTTTATCACCGTTATATCTATCATACTTGTCAAAAACTTTTCTAAAAAGATTTTGAACAGAAGCAAAAACCTCCGGCTGTACAAGTAGACTACCAGATATAAGATTGAACATAACCACAATCGGCGCAGCGGACTTTACGGCAATGCGCTTAATTTTTTCATTCTTTCTTTTCTGCCAACAGAATTTATAAGTTTTCTCATTTTCTATTCAAATTCCGGCAAAAATTCGTATGTTTCTGCCTCTGTTAATTTGTCAACCTCTTCAAACTTTCTTTAAGTACGTCTGCTAAAATCAAGTCAAATATTTTTTCTTTAGTTGCGTCATTCATCATACATTTCCTTCAATCTATCTTTTAACTTTTTTCTTGCTCGAAAAATACGAGTTTCTACCGTTCTGTAAGGAAGATCAAGTTTTTCTGATATTTCATTGACGCTTAAACCGTTCACGAGTCTCATTACAAGAACTTCTCTGTATTGTTGTTCAAGAGTATTTACCATTTCAATAAGTTCTTTATACCTCAAAGCAAAAGAAATATCAGACATAACAGTATCAGGTATTTGGTTTTCGTCCATTGGCTCCACTTTATCATAATGTTCTGCTTTTAAATTGTTTCTTGCTTTATTTTTAACCATAGATATGATTAGTGCCTTTGCACTTTCACTTGGAATATTTGGTAACTCTGTTATTGAATTGGCAAGCTTTAACATACAATCCTGTACGGTTTCATCTGCAAGTGAGACATTGCAGAGTATAGAATTTGCAATTTCAAACATCATTTTATTGTATGTATAGTACAGTCGTTCAAATTTCTCTTTATCACATTCTTCGATAAGAGCCATATACATCGCGAGCATACAAACACTTCCTTATAATGTATAATGTTTTTAACATTATACAACATTATAATAAAAATTACAATACTTTTCCAAAAATTTCTTGCTTAACAAGTACAAATTTACTGCCTTTTTTTGTTATTCTAAAACTTATTCCTTGTTGAAGAATGATTTCTGATTCACTACCAAACGAAGACTGTGTTTTATATCCGTCCCACGATTTACCGAAACCATTACCAAAAGCTGAAAAAAGCGTTATTTTTTATTATATTTCGAGTTTCGTCAAATCCGATTGAACTTTTGAGATTTCCGTTTCAATCGTCTTCAATTGCTGTTGAACATTGTAATAATTGCTATCATTGATGTCAAATTCTTCAAGCTGCTTATAGAGGTCTTTATCTCATATGGACACAACCAGCAAAACAGCCATATTTCAGTAAAAAGCGTTATTGAATTATCATCAGTAACGCTTTTTATTTAGCAAAAAATTGACACAAAACAAACGTCAAGCTGAAGCGTCTGTACGAAATTCTTAACGGAAAAACCGAGCAGTCCAAACGTGACAAAGAGAAATTGCAGTCCATTGTTTCGGACATTTCTCATCAGGTAAAAAGTCCTGCGGCAAATCTGAAAATGTATATGCAGATACTTTCAAGGCAGGACATTGACGAGGAAAAACGCCGCGAATTTCTGGAGTTATCCGCCGCCCAAGCGGAAAAACTGGAATTCCTTATGCATGCTTTGGTAAAAATGTCGCGGCTTGAAACAGGAGTAATTTTCTTTGAAAAAGAAAAAGTTTCCGTTACGGAAATTATTGCAGAGGACCTTTCGCAAATTTCTCCCGCGGTGGAAAATAAAAATATTGACGTTCGGGTTAATTGTCCCGACGGAATTTTTGCCTGCTGCGACAAAAAATGGACGGCGGAAGCGGTGTTCAACATACTTGACAACGCTGTGAAGTACACGCCTAAAAGCGGTTCTTTAACTGTGTATGCGGAGGTCAACGAATTTTACGTACAGATAAAAATAAAGGACAGCGGCACTGGTATTCCGGAGGGGGAGCAGGCGAAAATCTTCGGCAGATTTTACCGCTCCGAGGCTGCGAAAAATACCGAGGGACTGGGAATTGGGCTTTTCCTGTCCCGCAATATTATTTCGGCACAGGATTGTTTTATTTCGGTGAAGTTGGAGTGATTTGGGGACTGTTTTTCGGCAGTCCTCAATTTTTTCGCAAATTTTCACATATTTGAGAGATTTTTGAGACAATTGAGGTTTATACTTATATGAATCGTAAATACACTTTTGTATTTACGATTTTTCTTTTTGTACACTGTCGTTCACCGCCGCTCCAATTAATTTTTTCAAGAATAAAAAATTTAATTGAAGGAATTTAAAATGGCATTTGCTTCCGTTCTTGTTTTTAGTGAATGTTTGAGACCTCCGAACTGTAATGTCATATCCGAAAAATCTTGCTCTTTTTGCGCTGTGTGTAACAAGCGTTTTTTCTTCGGATAATTCAAGGCACAATTGTTCCGACGTAAATTCCTTGATTTTTTTAGCGGATTCCGCGTCGATTTTGCTCCCGATTATTCCGACAATAAAATCATTGGCGTATCGGGTATACGGATTTTTACTCCGTTTTTTGACAAAAAAATCGCCCTCAAACCGCCTATCTAAGCAATTTGAGAGCTAAATATCTTTTTCCCTAAGGAAAGATGGCGCAGAAGGAGGGATTTGAACCCTCGCGCCGGTTACCCGACCTACGCCCTTAGCAGGGGCGCCTCGTCACCACTTGAGTACTTCTGCATATGGTAACAAATAAACTATATGATTAATTGGCGGAGAGGGTGGGATTCGAACCCACGGTCCCTTTCGGGATCACCGGTTTTCAAGACCGGCTCCTTAAACCGCTCGGACACCTCTCCGGATGAACCGCAAACGATTCGCCGGGATACAACCACAGGAATTGTAACCTGTGACTAATATAGTTTACCACAAAAAAGCTGTTTTGTCAATAGGAAAAACAAATTTTTTTATAAATTTTGTAAATATAAGCGGGGAAACGCTCACAAAGTCTCCCCGCTTAACAATTTTAATACAAATCAAACCAATCCCCTATACTCTGAACACGCTGATGAGCTCTCTCAGTATCGACGCCTGACCCGAAAGCTCCTCTGAAGCCGCTGCGGACTGCTCCGCCGTTGCCGAGTTGGTCTGAACAACGCTGGATATCTGCTCAATTCCTGTTTTAATTTGTTCTATCATACCGGCCTGCTTTTCGCTTGCCGATGCAATTTCCTTAACAACTCCCTCAACGCCGAGAGCGCGTTTTTCAACGCCAGCCAAAGCTTCCGATGTGCTGCCGGCAATGCGCGAGCCGTTGTGAACCGCTTCCAAAGACTTCTGAATAAGCGTCGTAGTTGTTTTTGCCGCTTCGGCAGACTTTGAAGCAAGGTTTCTTACTTCATCGGCAACCACAGCAAAGCCTTTTCCGGCTTCACCGGCTCTTGAAGCCTCAACAGCTGCGTTAAGTGCAAGAATATTTGTCTGGAAAGCAATATCCTCGATAGTTTTGATGATATTTCCAATATGCTCCGAGGTTTCGTTTATGCTTGTCATAGCCTCGTTCAGGCGGGACATTTCACTGATAGCGGTATTCATATATCCGATAGTTTCCTCGGCAAGCTTGTTGGCGCTTTCGCAGCTTCCGTAATTTTCCTCAACCTCGGTGGTAATAACAGCTATTCTCGAAGCAAGCTGCTCTATCTCCGAAGCCTGCTCTGTAGCGCCCTGAGAGAGCGCCTGCGCGCCGGATGATACCTGATCCGCGCCAGATGTTACCTGATCTGCGGAAGTGTTTATCTGAGTGATAGTCTCGACAAGCTTGCTGTTGATATTTTTTATATAACCAAGCAGCTTTTTAAAGTCTCCGACGTAATATTCCGCTCCCGTATCCGTATTTACCCCGAGATTGCCGTCCGCCATAGCCTCAAGGACGCGCCCGATATCACCGATCATATTGTTAAGACTTTCAACTACTGTATGGGTAGACATAGCAAGCCTTCCCGCCTCGTCTTGCCTGTGTATCTCGGGTATACCGCTTTGCAGATCGCCGCTTGCAAGCTTTTCGATCCTTTCAGTGCATAAGCGAATCGATTTTCCGACTCCTATTCCGAGCTTCGCCGAAATGATTGCCGCAATAACAACAGAGACCGCAACTACAATAACAGTAAAGTAAATTCCCCTTACCGTACTTTCAAGGAAATCATTGGCAGGAGCATATATAGCAATAGACCATCCGTCTGTACCCTCTATAGGACTATAGCCCATAAATTTTTTCTCACCGTCAAGAGTATATGAATCATAGCCTGCATTTCCGCTGAGCATGGATTTATGTATCACAGCCAGATCACCGTAGCCCCTTTCCGCCGCTGCGGGATCTTTTGCCGTTTCGCTTATATTTTCGCCATTAAGCACCACGTTGCTGTCAATATTAGCAATTGTACTTCCGGATTTGTCGATAATATAGGCAACACTGTTTTCACTTGCCTTTATATCGCGTACGATGTCGTTTAGGAACTCCTCGTCGGGAACAATATAAACGCAGCCGACCGATTCACCGCCTGCAATGCCGTCTTTCCACAGAGGAGCTGCAACAATGACCGTTATTTTGCCCGTTACCTTTGAAATAAGCGGAGAGGAAACATACGGCAGACCTTTCATTGCATTTTGGTAATAGGCTCTGTCGGTGTAGTTGTTGCCGTCTACGCCGTCGCCGTTTATATCCACAAGGTTGCATCTTTGAAGACCGTATTTTTCGGTATGATTGTTCAGTATTTCGATCTTGTCCTCAACAGGCACACTTTCGTCGGACATTCTTTCTATCATGCCCAACTCGCTCGCAATGTTTGCGTACGCCTGAATTTCCCAGGCAACGCGTTGTGCTGACAGTCCGGCGGTCTCGGTCAGATTCATTTCCGCCATTTCCATTGTGGAATTGTAGCTGAGCGTACTGGCAAACGTCCCCAAGAAAAGCAATGAAATAATAGTCATGATAACGATTGTGTAAAAAATTTTTTTCCCTATTGATTTCACAATGATTCCCCCAATTTTAATGTATAAATGCATAAAGCCCTTGTATTCCGAACCGTCAAAATACGCGCCGTTCGTCATTTTTGGGAGGACACGCATGGCCTTGAATCCAAGTTATTAATAGCTTATTAACATTATACCACTTTACTATATATGTGTCAAGAGGTAAAATGGCAAAATCGCTAAAAAAATGCTTTTATATTGACAAATTATTATACGAAAAAACAATGCCTCAGTATTTAAAGGTATGTTTCATCCTTATTAATATATTATTGGAAATACAAAATAAAACACACTCTGCAAATATATTTAAATCATAACTCATAAAATCCAAGAACGAAAAATGCGTATGACTTGTGCAGCCTTCGTAAAAACTATTTATGGATAAGCGCTTTTTCCGCGTCATTGTCAGCCTGACGCTTTCCCATTTTCCGCCAGCTTATAAATCCGTAAAGATCGTTGATCAAAAACATTGCAAAGCAAATTATTACAGACAGATAAGATATGTCCGATATTGCTGCCATTACCCATAAAACGATAAGTATAAGATCGTTTGCCGCATATGCCAGCGCGTAAAACTCACTTCTGCGGAATGTAAGATATACCGCGATAAAGCTCGTAGTTACCGAGATCGTGCTGGGTACAAGATTCGCCGTGCCGAATCTGTCTAATATAAAGTAGAAAGCAACCGTTACCGGCGCCGTTAATATAAGCATAAAAACTATTTCCCCGCGTTTTATACGGTTTACCTTTACTTCAGAACGGTTGCCGTTATATGGGTTGCGCACCCAGGAAATAAATGCCAGTACAGCCATCGGCGCGGACATACCCATATAGGTTATCATTTCGCCGTAATATGCAAACGAATAGGAAATTATTCCATAAAGCACACTGAAAACAATTATCAGTATTTGTCCGGCCGGGTTTCCCTTTGCGTTGAAGATCAGCGCAGTGATCCCGATAAGCGACGCGGCAAGCTTCAGCCAGTCTGTTCTGTCAAATATCAGAAATGACGCTGCTATCGCCGTTACTGAACAGAGCCACAGCGCGGCCTCTCCTTTGGTAAAATAGTTCAGGATTTTTTTCAGCATGACAGTCCTCCTAAAAAAATAAACATTCGACCGCGCATCTTCAAAGACCTAACGATACGCGGCGAATGTTTTCAACATTCTTATTCTGCCCGGTGGCATTACATTATTTGCATTTAATTGTAGCATGTCCGAACAGAAATGTCAAGAGACATAAAATCAAATTTACGCAGCAATGAAAGATGACAGCGCCGTCACAGCAGCAATGCTGTCATTTTCTTAAGTTCCATTTAGGAAAGACTTTGAAAAGCATCCGCGGTATCAAAAATACTGCTATTCCTCAAACGGTACAAAGGATATTTTTTCATACTCAGCGGTAAGCGGCATTTTCGAGTCGTCAAAAGCGTTGAGCCAGCTGTCCACGCCTGTTCCGCACCATGCGTTCATCATTATCTTGCTTTCGGTCACGGGAATATTTTCATCTACCGAGTAGACCTCAACGCCGTCCACAAACCATACTATCTTGTCCTTATGCCACTCAAAAGCATAGGTGTGGAAATCTTCGGAAGCGTCAAATCCCAGATCGTGCATATACTCATGGTTTCCAGCGCCGTTCGTAAAGTAGTTGAACTGAACCTTTGTAGTGTCCTTGCCCAGTATCTCGATATCTATCTCGTCCCAAGGATTGCCGTCGGAAGGTCCCGTATAGGTAAAGAACGAGGACACAACTCCGTCGTTCTTAATTGCCTTCATGGAGACCTCATAACGTCCGTAACCGTAAAAATCCTTTGAACGGTACTCTCCGCCCGAATATGGTACCGTCTTTAAAGGGCTTTCATCATTGTTGATAATGAGCTGCATTTTTCCGTTTTCAAAGGTACAGTTTTCCTTTCTCCATGTTACGTTGAACATACTTCCGTTGCACCAGCCGTCCGCCGCCTCGAACAGCTCCGAACCGCCGTTTTCAAAGCTTACCGACGAAATATCCGCCGCATTGGGTTGACTCATTTCACCGTCTCCTCCGTTTTTCCCGCAGGAGCAGAGCGCCGCCGACATTACCGCCGACAAAACAACAATAAAAAATCTTGATTTAAATGTTTTTTTCATTATAGCAGCCTCCGTTAAAATTATTGCTGAAATCATTATACCGCTCCGGCTCTTCGGTGTATATCATAATTTTGACGTAACTTTAACTATTTTGACTTTTTTGTTCTGTCCATGCTCCAGGTGGAGCGGTAGTATTTTTTTCGGAACTCGTTGGGGGTCATTCCGGTATATTTTTTAAAAATTCTGATAAAATGACTGTGGGAATTAAAAGCAAGATAATTCCCTATATCTACGGGAGCATAGTCGGAATATTTCAGCATATTCTGAGCAGTCTCGACTCTTTTCACAGCAATATATGTGCTGACAGTGACACCTACCTCGCTGCGGAAAAGTCTCGACAGATATGACGGGCTCAGAGAAACGTATTCGGCGATCTCTTCCTCGAATATCTTAGAATGAAGATGATCGTAAATATAGTCCATCGTCATTATGACCGGCTTAGAATAAATACTGCTTCGCGCAACCTTGTTCATCTGACTTGTGAAATCGAGTACAGCTTCTTTGTGCAGTGCATGTATCTCCGCCGCTATAGAGCACTTATCCGCTTTAAGTATGTACAGATCGCTGAGAGTATATGCCGGTTCCATTTCCATTCCGCCCTCTACACAGAAACGGGTTATAAGTGCTACGGTTATGGTAAAATGATACTTAAGATTCCGCAGGGGATCCTCGGAAAGCATACCAACTCCCCCTGAGCCGAGCGGGGTCATAAGCTGCTCCACCCTTTCGATATTGCCGCTTTTAACGCAGTCGTAAAACTCGAATTCCTTTTCAAACGGAGAATGCTTAAAAGAATATTCCCTATTCATAAAGGCTCTGTAGGTCAATTCCTTTTCCGATTGAGCCATAAGAAGAACACCTCCTTGCCTCTGACTCTATTATACACCAACCGAAAAAAAAATGCAACAAAATTTTGATAAAAAAAGCAAAAAAATAGTATTATTAGATGTGCGGATATGTTATAGTAAAACTACAAGCAAACGGCTAAAATGTGATAATTTTAACCCGGTTTGAAAAGGAGAGATTTATATGAAGAATTTTAAAAGAACACTGGCATTTATTTCCGCGCTTTCTATCGTGGGAACACTGTCTGCCTGTTCCGACAGCGGCGAGCAGACCCCCGAGGCTACACTTGCAGCCACAGTTGAGACTACTGCTCCCAAGGAGCTGAGCGATGAAGAAAAGGAATCTGTTGCGGCAGTTGACGTCGGCGACGACGAGAAGCTTGAAAACGGAAAGGTAAGATGGCTTGCTACATACGATATCAACCCTGCCAAGGGCAAGCCTAAGGACTTCTCCCTTGAGCTTTTTGAGACCAAATACGGCGGCAGCATCGAATGGATCAACACCACTTGGGAAAACCGCTTCACCGACCTTTCCACTCTCGTAGTCGGCGGAGACGCTCCCGATATGTTCCCCGCACAAGAATTTGACACATTCCCTTCAAAGGTCGTAGAGGGTATGTTCCTGCCTTGGGACGAATATATCGACTTCAATGACACTGAACTCTGGAACGAGGGCGGCAAAAAGCTTTCCGATATGCATATGCTGGGCGGAAAACATTATGTTTGCGCTACCTCGAGCGAATCCAAGTGCCTTATGATCTACAACCAAAAAACTATCGATGAAAACGGCCTCGATGATCCGAGAGAACTTCTCGCTGAAGGCAACTGGACATGGGATACGTTCCGCAATATGTGCGTTGAGTACTGCGACCGCGAAAACGACAAGTTCGCATACGACAGCTGGTATTTTGAAACGCAGTTCGTTCTCACAACAGGCGTTGCTCCGATCACTGTTGAAAACGGTCTTGTTGTAAACAATATTGCAAGTCCTGAAATGGAACGTGCTGAAAACTTTATGTACAACCTCAAAAAGGACGATCTGCCTCTCCCCAAAGCAGAATTTGACTGGACTGAACAGCCTCAGCGTGTTCCGGAGGGCAAAACACTGTTTTACCCAATCGCTACATGGGCTTTGTGGGAAACAAACCTTACCGGTCTCGGCACTCCCGAAGAGATAAGATTCGTACCTATGCCCAAGGATCCCGATGCTGACAAATACTACCTCCCCGCTAATATGGACGCTTACACTCTCTGCAAAGACGCACAGAACCCCGAAGGCGCAGGCGCGTTCATGAAGTGCAAGCTCATTGCCGAAAAGGACGAAAGCGCTCAGCAGATTACTTTTGACCAGTGGAGAAAGGACTACGGCTGGACAGACGAGATGTTTGAAATGTGGCGTACCGTAAGAGAGCTTACAGACGAAAATCCTGTTGTAAGCTTCCACATGGGTCTGCCCAAGGATGTTGCAGATATTGTTGACGACAGAATAAAGCAGGCTTCTTTCAACGGAACAGACTGGGCTACAACAAGAGAAGAAATCAACGGTCTTACACAGGTAACTGTTGACGAGCTGAACGAAAAGATTAAGGCGAATTTTTCCTGATTTACTAACCAGCCTTAATTCACGGTAACGGATATCCATACGTCATTTAACGCGGCAGGGTTCCGCCTTTAGGACGGAGCCCTGCCAAAGTTATTTTCTTTAGGCAACAAATATTATAATAATCAAACAAAAATTGTATATTTTTATCGGCGCAGGGTCTATAGTAATCGTATACATCCGGTTCTGTATAATATCCGCGAAAGGAATGATACAATATGAAAAAATTTAACGGCTATAAAAAAGGCGTAAACCTTGGTGGCTGGCTTTCCCAGTGCTGCCATACAACAGAACATTACGACAGCTTTATCGGCAGGGAGGACATTGAAAAGATAGCCTCTTGGGGACTCGACCACGTCCGTCTGCCTATCGACTACAATCTTGTGGAGGACGCAGAGGGAAATACCATTGAAAAGGGATATGAATATATTGACAACGCAATAAAATGGTGCGGTGAGTTCGGGCTGAATCTTGTACTTGATCTGCATAAAACCGCCGGCTTCTCATTTGACAAGGGCGAAAATGAAAGCGGATTTTTTGAAAACAACGCTTTGCGCGAAAGATTTTACCATCTTTGGGAAAAGTTTGCGGAACGTTACAGCAAGTACAGCGACAGAGTGGCTTTTGAACTTCTGAACGAAGTAACTGACAAAAGCTACATAACGGTATGGAACGAGGCAATATACGGCTGCATTGAAAAAATACGCGCCATTGCCCCCGATGCTACAATAATTGTCGGCAGCTACTGGAACAACAGTCCGGACGCTTTGCCCGACCTTGTAAAGCCTTATGATGATAATGTGATTCTTTCTTTTCACTGTTACGACCCGCTGATTTTCACGCATCAGGGTGCGGACTGGGTGGACGGCATAGACGTTTCCGCCCCGAAAAGCTTTGATGAAAAGGAAATCAATCCTGAATACTTTGAGGAAAGATTTTCCGCTGCTCTGAAAACAGCGGAAAAATACGGCGCCGCTCTCTACTGCGGTGAATACGGAGTGATTGACCGAGTTTCGCCGCAGGACGCTCTCAAATGGTACAAAGCCATAAACGCTGTTTTTGAGCGTCTTGATATTTCCCATTCCGCGTGGAACTACAAACAAAAGGATTTCGGACTTTCCGATAAATGGATAGAACCCGTTATCGACGAACTTGTGAAATATCTTTAATTCTTAAATTCTTCATAACCTCTTTTTTATTCCTTAAAGCATTCCGCTCAGAAAATGTAAACAAGCTGATCCTAAATCTTTCATATATGGATTTTAGCAAAAGACTTGTTTTCATTTTCCAAGTGAAATTGCTGTATGGAAACGGAAACAGGCGGGAATCAAATATTCCCGCCTGTTTCCGTTTTACTACATGAACTTTCTTCCGATATGACTTCACTTTAATATGTTATCAAGGGTATTAATAAGGTTTTTAACGTCAATAGGCTTTGCAATATGATCGTTCATTCCGCTTTTCAGAGCCTCCTGCTTATCCTCCTCAAAGGCGTTCGCAGTCATAGCGAGTATAGGTATGGAAGCCAGCTCCTTATTTTCAAGCTTTCTTATGGCTCTTGCAGCGCCGTACCCGTCCATTACAGGCATCTGCACGTCCATAAGCACAAGCTGATAATACCCGGGTTCCGAGTTCTTCAGCATATCTACTGCTATCTGACCGTTATCCGCCACCTCAACACTGAAGCCTTCCTCGCTTAATATCTCGACAGCAATCTCCTGATTAAGCTCGTTATCCTCGGCAAGCAAGATACGCTCATTATGGCGGATCGTTTCCTGTTTCTTGTTAACAACCGTTTTGCTGTCCTGATTCACGATAGAACTGAGACAGCTTCTCAATTCGGACATAAACAATGGCTTGCTGCAAAAAGCCGTAACGCCAGCCTCTCTCGCCTCGTCCTCAATATCGGACCAATCGTATGCCGTAAGCACGATAACAGGAGCATTGTCTCCGGTTTCCTTGCGTATTCTTCTTACTACCTCTATTCCGTTTACATCGGGAAGCAGCCAGTCTACTATATAAACATTGTAATTATCGTTGCGCATAAGAGCCTGACGGGTACGAAGCACAGCTTCTTTTCCAGACAAAGTCCACTCCGCTCTCATGCCTATCTGCTGGAGCATATAGGAAACGCTGTCGCAGGTATTGAAATCGTCGTCCACTACAAGAGCGCGCAGATTTTTAAATTCGGGAATAACTGCAGGCTTTTTCGCTTCAGCATTAAGCTTGAACGTAAATGATACGGTACATTCCGTACCCACATTTTGCTTGCTCTTTACTTCAATACTGCCGTTCATCAGATCGACGATATTTTTAGTGATGGCCATTCCGAGACCCGTTCCCTGGATACCGCTTATAGTGGAATTGCGCTCCCTTTCAAACGGCTCGAAAATATGTGATACAAACTCATCGCTCATGCCTATTCCCGTATCCTTTATAAGGAACTCGTAATTTGCGTATCCGTCCGGCGCGCCGGGTATCTCGGCGATCCTCATGGTTATCGTTCCGCCGGAGCCGGTGTACTTGACCGCATTGCTCAGGAGATTCAGCAGAACCTGATTCAGGCGCAGCTTATCGCAGAATATCTCCTCGTCCATAACGTCCACAGTATCCACAAGGAACTCAAGCTGTTTTGCGTGAACGTCTCCCTGTATTATATTGTGAAGTCCGTGGAGTATTTCGGGAAGACTGCACGGCTTTTCTTCAATATGGATCTTTCCGCTTTCAATGCGGCTCATGTCAAGCACATCGTTGATAAGGCTGAGCAGATGATTTCCGGAAGACATGATCTTTTTAAGATACTCCTCGACCTGATCCCTGTGATCAATATGGTTCATTGCCAGCGACGTAAAGCCGACTATGGCGTTCATGGGAGTACGGATATCATGGGACATATTTGAAAGGAACACGCTCTTTGCCTTGTTTGCCCTGTTCGCCTGCGCAAGCGCGCTTTCAAGCAGGTTCTTTTTTTCTATTTCGCTGCGTATCTCTTCGTCCACGCACCTGAATCCTATAACAACTCCGCGGACTTTTTCCCATGTTCCCGCCCGAACCGCTTTCATCTGGAAATATCTTATATTATCGTCGCTTCCGCAGGCTGTTCTGTAGTTCACATGAAAATTTTTATTTTCGGTAAGCTCTTTTTTCAGCCAATCCCTTGCGCATGCCTTTGTCATTATTTCCCTGTCGTCTTTAAGTACGCAGGTATTTATGTATTCCGCCATATCGCGTTCAAGCAAAAGCTTATCCTTTCTTCCGAAAACAGATTCAAGCACGTTTTTGTCGCAGTCGGTAATTCTGAGAGCATTTCCAAAGCCTGTCTCCAGATCGTAAAAGCACACGAGATTATAGTCGATGCTGAGCGCGTGGATAAGCTCTGTCTGACGCTTTTCGTTTTCTCTTTCCTGAATTTTTTGGGCAGTACAGTCCAAAAGAAAACGCTGATAAAACATCTCGCCGTTTTCCTCCAGAAGCTTTATGTTGCCCATTATGTGCAGTATTTTTCCGTCCCTATGCTTTATACGGTACTCCACGCTTATGTTATCGCCGGGATTCTTTAACGTCTTGATACGCTCGGTAAGCATATCTCTGTCAACGTCCATAACCGAACACGCGACCATGTCAAAGCCGTCTTTCTCAAGAGCCTCAGCTGATTCATACCCGAGTATTTTGAGTGCGGCGCTGTTTATGCTGAGTATATGCGAACCGTCCAGCGAATGGCATAAAACCCCGCAGTCGATCGTAGTGAATATTTTTTCAAGTGAGCGGTTTTTACGGACTATTTCCTTCTCAAAAGCCCGTTCTCTCGTGATATCTATCGCCACTCCGACAGTACCCATTACGCTTCCGTCAAAATCGTAAAGTGGGGACTTATATGTAGTAAGCAGCCTTGTGCCGCCGCCGGTCTGAACCGTCTCTTCTGACACGCAGGTTTTCCGCGTATCCATTACCTCGCGCTCGGATTCAATGCAGGCGGGATCGTCCTGTTCAACGTCCCAAATATAAGCGTGTCCCCTGCCCTCTACCTGAGCCTTGGTTTTATTGACCGTTTTACAGAAGCTGTCGTTCACCTTTTCATGTATGCCGTTTTTGTCCTTATACCAAATAAGATTGGGTATGCTGTTTATGGTGGATTCAAAGAAATGTGACGTCTGCTTGGCGTCCTTGTCCGCCTTGCAGCGCTGCTGCCACCTTAAAAAACGGAACTTCAGCTCTCCATCGGACATCGGGAGTATCCATATATCCTTAACGTTTTCCATAACTCCGTAAAGCGCGGACACCTGCTCCTTATCCGCAAGAAGAATAAGCTCCGCACCGTCTTTCATTTCCGAAACCATACGGGACATAAGACGAGGCAATTCCTCCGCGACATTATTTCCCAAGTACGCAAATATAACGTCAGCCTTTTCGGCAAACCGCTTTTCCAGATCGCTGCTCTCACAGAACTCATGGGTAAAGTTTTCAAACGTAGGCATTCCTTTAATCAATTCAAAGAGACGGTTTTCTTTACCGAACAAATAAAAATGAACATGGCAATGATACATAATTATTTCCCCCACAAAACGGAATTTACGTCAGTATTCTTTGATTCAAGCGAACATAACATTTCATGTTATTATACCATAAAAATACACATATGTCAATGCTGCGGCACGTATTTTTTTGTGCAGCATTTGCAACATTACCATATAGGTCTGCCGCAGAAATTATTTTTAGATAATACCGCTGAAATCAAACCGCAAAATAAAAATTTTAACAGCCAATACGTATCTTCCGCCGAAGCAAAACAGAACCATTTAATTTAATACAAGACTGCAAACTTAATTTAGAAATACGTTCTTGGCATAAATATATTATGAAATGACAGTTGGAACGCTAAAATAAATCGGTCACTTATTTTTACCCTGTGGTAATTTAACAGAAAAATATTTATATTTTCATATCTTTTTATAGCGTAACAGAAGGCAGAAAAACAGCAGCGTTCCTGTTCGCCCATGTTGGAAGTAAGGAACGCTGACTGTGCAGTGCTGTATAAATTTTGTTAATCTATGACAGATCAATACCGATGTATACTGATGTGTTTTGTCTATTTGTTTTATCCGCAAACGCTTTAAAGCATATCAAGGCTCAATCAGCAAGTAGTAACTAGGCTGTAAATTCAAACTGCTATTCTTAGAAAATACCCGTAAATTGAGAACTTTTTGAAATAACCGTTCGATATATTTTAAATGTAATAATTTGCTCATACGCCGAAAAAACTATAATGTCATTTTACGTCTGAAATACAAGATCGCACCGCTCCCGTATTTTAAAGCGTGAAAAATATTTTTCCTCCATGGGTATCCAACGGCGGCGGAACTGTTCCGCCGCCTCGCGTCCGCCTCGGTTCAATATCCTGCGAAACTGCTCCTCGGGTTCGGCTGTAAGGAATATCCGCAGACCGTAAAAATCCCAAAGTTCAGGGTGACAACTGTACGATCCTTCAATCACGGCTATCTTATTCGGCTCTACCCGGATCTCATCGGAAAGCTCCATTTTTCCGCAGTCAAATTTTCTGTAGGAAAAAACTTTTCCCTGTGAAAGCGGCAGCATTACCTCCGCCCTGAGCCTTTCATAATCAATGTTTCCGCCAGCTTCGTTCAGATGCTCCTCAGTCCTCTGCTCGGGACGAAGAAAGAAATGGTCGGCGTGTATAACCGAACAGTCCGTCTCTTTTTTCAGCGCTGCGGCAAGAGTTGTCTTTCCCGAAGCACATCTTCCGTCAACAGCTATAAGCAAAGGCATATTTAGATTTCCGATCTCCAGCAGAATCGCTGAGACAATATTTTTCATATCTTCCATTATCAGTTCTCCGCGCTTTCAGCAGAAACACGGTTATCCGAAAAGCGAACAAGTCCCGTTCGGTTCAAAGCTATCATGACCGCAGGTATCAGAATAAGCTGCAAAATTATTCCCGGAACAGCGTTAATAAAAGCTCCCGCAATAAACATTTCAAGCGTAAAGCCGTTTCCTCCGAGACCGAGCAGCAAAACCTGCGCTGCTCCCCAAACGACCCGTCCTGTCAGCATCGCAATGATCATGCATCTGTACAGCGCAATTACACATTTCCAGCGTGAACGAAAATACAGAAATCCGACCGTAAATCCGTAAGCCGCAAGCTCAAACGACATGGAAACAGCAGTCGGGAAAAGCACCGGCATTCCGAATATCACGCAGCGGAGCAAAGGAAGAACAAAGCCTACTCCAAGACCGTACTGCCATCCGCAAATAAGTCCGCATAATATCACGGGAATGTGCATGGGGAGAAGCATATTTCCGATCTGCCTGATTTGTCCCGTAAGAAAAGGAAGCAGCAGACCTATCGCCAAAAACATTGCCGCAAGAATCAGTTTCATAAGATGATCTTTTCTTTTTGTATCCACCGGGCATTGCCCTCCTTTATCTTTTAGAATCTAAATCACAAAGCCTAAAGCGTTTATAAAATCACAGTTTTCCGTATTCCTCATCGGAAACCTCTTCCAGCCACTCGTTGCAAGCGCCTTCGGTCTGAATCTCCACCGCCAGGTGAGAAAACCAGCTGTCCGACGCCGCACCGTGCCAATGCTTTACCTCTGGAGGAATATTTACAACATCGCCTGCGTGAAGCTCGCGCGCGGGCTTTCCCCATTCCTGATACCACCCTCTGCCTCCTGTTACGAGCAGTATTTGTCCTCCTTTGCGGTGAATGTGCCAGTTATTCCGGCAGCCCGGTTCAAATGTAACGTTTGTGATCGGCCCTCCCCTGTCAGTAAGCTGGTTAAGATACGCCTGACCGATAAAATATTTGCTGAACATTTCGGGAAGCTTATCCCCTGTTTTAAATACGCTGGGATTTTCAATTTTATTACCGCTCATAATGCCTTTCCTTTCAATTTTTTAACTTTACTAAGTTTGAGATTTACAAAAAGCTGAGGCTAAATAACGTTTTGTCCGTATCGAATATTCACTTTGTTACTTTGCCGCCTCGTTTACGCACCGAAGAGCGTTAAGACTTCTCGGGTATCCTATGTACGGAAGACATTGAGAAATAATTTTTATCAGGAACGCTTTGTCGTTTCCTATTCCGATATTTCCCGCCGCATGGCTTATAAGCTGCGGCTCACAGCCGCCCTGAGCCGCAAGAAAGCAGAATGTGATCATTTCCCTCTGCCGCAGATCAAGACCGCCTCTTGTGTAATAATCGCCGAAGCAGTTTGCCGCAAGCCAGTAATTTATGTGACGGCTCTCCTCTGGACCTGATCTCCAAAAGTCCTCCATGCCCTCCCCGAAAATATCGACCTGAGCGCGGGTACCCGCTTCACGGCGGTTTTGCCTTGTTACTGCCGACAAGGGCGGCAGCGGGAGCGGTATTCCTCTTTCTTCAAAGACCTCGTTTGTGATATTCAGGAATGGAAATATCCGCCCCATTCCCAGATATGCAGCTGCTTGATAAATCATCTCCTTTATTTCAGCGGGAGTTACTCCAAAATCAAGAGCAGCGGGAAGCACAGCACGAAAAACATCTGTCCCCTGACATCCGAGAAGCGATGCAAGTATTGCCATAAAACGGGTTCTGTCGTCAAGATCGTCATGATTTACAACCTCTCCAAAAGCAAAATCCGCGAAAATTTCAGCAAATTCGGGATCGTATATAAAAAGATTCGTATTTTTACCGTAAAACATTTCAAAATAATCTCTTGTATTTTCTGCATAAGTCATAAGAACCGCTCCTGTCTCACAATATTTTTTGCTTTTATTTTTGCAAATAAACAAAATTTATTTGCATATGTTTAAAAAACAGCTTTTATATTTTATTGTTTTAAGTATATCATATATATATAATAAAATCAACATTATATTTGTAAATTATGTTACCTGTCCCAAAGCGTCGGCTTCCGTACCGCATTTACAAAACATATTATTTATCATGCAGAGGGGATACCACGTCCACAAAAAAATTATTTTTATAGATCGCTATAAAAAAATAATAACTTTAAAATTAAATAAATCAGTAAGAAATTAGAAAAAATCGTAATTATTTATTGACATTTGATTTTAAATTGGTTATAATATTTTTAAAGTATAGTTTATTTGCTGTTTTTAAGTTTATAAACTTTATAAAAGGAGGATAATAACATGGCTAATAGCAAGAAAAATGTTCAGGACGAGAAAATCGGCGCTGTTGAAAAACAGCCTGAGATCAAAGCTGAAACTGCCGCAGCCGAACCCGCAGCTAAAGTTGAAAATATTCCCGCAGTAAAAAGCGAAACACCTATAAAAACCGAAAAAAAGCGCGGAAGAAAACCTGCTGCCAAAACTGAAAAAAACGATGTTAAAGCTGAAAAAGCTCCCGCAGCCAAATCCGGAAAAACCAAAACCGCAAAAACGAACAAGCCTGCTGCAGCCGCTCCCGCTTCGCCGGCAAAAGAAAAAGCTTCGGCAGCTAAAAAAGACGACGCTCCAAAGACCGAAAAAAAACGCGGAAGAAAACCTGCCGCCGCTAAATCCGAGACCATAGCCCAGACTAAAACAACAAGCAAGCGAACTTCCAAAAAGACCGAAGAAAAGACTCCGGCAAAAAGAGGCAGAAAAAAATCTTTGACTTATACCGCAGTTGTTGATGCTGCAAGAAAAAAAGCTTCGGAAGCGGATATTTCCAGGATCAAATACCCTATAGCTGTAAATGTTGAGCTTAAAGGCTCCGACTCCGCCGCAGGTGTTTTCTATATTGTTGTTTCAGACGGAAAAGTTACAGTTGAGCCTTATAAGTACAACGATTACGACGTTTATATCGAATCGGACGCCGCTGAGTTTATGAATGTTCTGAACGGCAAAAAGAACATTTATGACGCTCTTGCCGACGGCAGCGTTACTTTCGGAAACTGCAACCTGAAAAAAACAATTCTCTTTATCAACGCTGTTCTTTAATAATTAATAGGAAATCCGCATGGAATTTATAAAACTCTATGCGGATTTTTTCGGAGTTTTTATGATTTTTTATAAAATGCTTGATAAAAATATATCTGTTCCGGAGCACATATATCAGCACGAAGCAGCGCATATGCTTCTTAACGCGGTTCTGAAAAAAATATACGGCGTTGAAAACTATTCAATAAAGACCGGCAGCCGCGGCAAGCCTTATCTGGCGGATCATCCCGGCATTTTCTTTAATCTGAGCCACTGCCGCGGACTTGCCGTATGCGGCATATCAGATTCGGAAATCGGTGCAGACTGCGAACTGATACGTCCGTACAGCGGAAATGCGGCAAAAAAAATATTTTCCGCGTCAGAAACTGATTTCGTTCTGCAAAGCCGTTCTCCAAGCGAAAGCTTTTTCCGGATATGGACGCTAAAAGAGGCTCTCGGGAAAGCCATGGGAACGGGTATATTTTCGGGTCTAAAAGAATACGAGTTTTGTTTTAAAAACGGAGAACCGTTCTGCAAATCTATTCCGGAAAAAATATTTACCCAGAAAATTATCCGAGGGAAATGGATAATAAGTGTTTGTTCAAACGTTTGTCAGGATAAATTTGAAGAACTGTAGTTATAATGCCGTAAACAGAAACCGCTGTTTTCAGAGGATTTCTATTTTCCTGAAACTACTATGGCGTGCTGACCCTATCCGAAATGTTTGGATAGAAAGCATACGTATTTTTCGGAATACTTTATTATGAATTGGCGAAACCCATACTAATGTTATACTGCCTGTGAGAGACGTCCTTATTTCTGTAAATTGGTGCGGTAGGCTTTATTCTATCGGATTTGCGGATTTGGGGCTGTCTCTCAATTTTTTATTCTTTTGTACAGTTGTACAGCTTTTACTATAGTACAATAAAAAAATTTTAATAAATAAAAAAGATGTGTTGACTTATCTGATTTTGTTTGGTATAATAATATGGAATAACTTTAATATAAGGAATCCGATTTAGCATAGTATATTGCTAAGCAAAGCTTTTCCGGAGGGGATATACATATGGATTTTCAAAATAAAAATGCAAGCCGCACAACACGTTTTCTGGTCGGAAGCTTTACGCTTCTTCTGCTTATAAGCATCGGCGCTTTTATCAGCTTGAGCCATTATATGAGCAGAGTAAGCGAGAAATCGATAGATAAAGTCGGAGATTTGTATATGTCCGGAATAAACGGTCATATTTTTTCGCATTTCCACACGCTTATAGATTTAAAGCTGGAGCAGGTGGAGTCGCTGACTAAAATTGTTCCCGATGAAATACAGGATGTATCCGCACTGCACGAAGAATTGATAGACAGAGTCCGCATAAGAAATTTTAACTATCTTGCCCTTTGCGCGGAGGACGGACGTATAGAAATGCTTTACGGCGAACCGCTTCAGCTTACCGATCCGGATCCTTTTTTTGAATCGCTGAAAAACGGTGAAAAAAAGGTTGCTATCGGTACCGACGACGCCGGAAACGAGATAGTGATCTTCGGCGTCAGTGTTGACTATATGATGAGCAGCGGCGAAAAATCCACAGCTATAATTACTGCCGTTCCTGTGGAATATATCAGCTCAATGCTCGGTATAAACGAAGAAAACGCATTGATATATTCACACATTATCCGAAAAGACGGAAGCTTTATAGTCAGCGATATGCGGGACGAATATCCCGACTATTTTACAAGTTTGTATTCACGGTATCCTAATGACGATCCCCAAAATATTGAAAAATATATCAACAGCATTTCCGAAGCAATGGAAAAAAATGAAAGCTATTTTACAATAATGAACTTTGAAAGTACCAGTCAGCAAATATACTGCACATCGCTGCCGTATTCAGAATGGTATTTGCTTACGATACTTCCTTTCGGCGCACTGAATGAGACAATAGAATCCTTGAATCAGAACAGTATCGTAGTTACCGCTCTTGTATGCGCGATTATATTCGTTGTGCTGCTGATCATTTTTTACGTTTATTTCAAAATGACCTGCCAGCAGCTTGAAGAGCTTGAAAAAGCCCGTCAGGACGCCTTGGCTGCAACCAAAGCAAAAAGCCTTTTCCTCTCCAATATGAGCCATGATATCCGTACCCCAATGAACGCTATAGTAGGTATGACGGCGATTGCTACCGCTCATATTAATGACAAGGAACAGGTTCAGAATTGTCTTAGAAAGATTGCTTTGTCCGGAAAACACCTTTTGGGACTTATCAACGATGTGCTTGATATGTCCAAAATAGAAAGCGGCAAAATGACTCTGACCTCAGAACAGATATCCCTCCGCGAGGTAATCGAGGGTATCGTCAGCATTGTTCAGACGCAGGTCAAGGCAAAAAATCAGAACTTTAAGGTACATATAGACAATATTTCCGCAGAGGACGTATACTGCGACAGCGTGCGTCTTAATCAGGTACTGCTGAATATACTCTCAAATGCTGTTAAATATACTCAGGACAGCGGAACTATACAGCTCTCTCTTTATCAGGAGGATGCACCTCCGGATAAAGGAACCGCTTATGTAAGGACTCACGTTATTGTCAAGGACAACGGAATGGGAATGGAAAAGGATTTCCTGAATCATATTTATGATTCCTATACGAGAGCAGACAGCAAACGAGTACAAAAAGCCGAGGGAGCCGGACTCGGTATGGCGATCACCAAATATATTGTGGACGCTATGGAAGGTACTATTGATATAAAAAGCGAGCTTAACAAGGGAACTGAGATACATCTGATACTTGACTTTGAAAGAGCGGATATTCAGGATATCGATATGATACTTCCCGCATGGAAAATGCTGGTTGTTGATGATGACGAAACACTTTGCCGCACTGCGGTAGAAGCGCTGAAGTCCATCGGTATACAGTCAGACTGGACTCTTAGCGGGGAAAAAGCGGTGGAAATGGTTACAAAGCATCATCAAGCCCATGACGACTATCAGATCATTCTTCTTGACTGGAAACTTCCGGGCATGGACGGACTTGCAGTTGCAAAACAAATACGCAAAATAGTCAGCACGGATATGCCTATAATCCTGATCTCCGCATACGATTGGAGCGAACTTGAGTCTGAAGCAAAGGAAGCGGGTATAAACGGATTTATTTCTAAACCGCTGTTTAAGTCAACGCTGTTCTACGGACTTAAAAAATATATGAACATTGAAGAGCTGCAAGGTACAAGCTCTGACGAAAACGATCTGGCGGGACGGCATATTCTGGTTGCCGAGGATAATGAGCTTAACTGGGAGATCATAAACGAGCTTCTGACTGATATAGGAATGGAACTCGACTGGACGGAAAACGGACAGCTGTGCGTGGAAAAATACGAAAAATCTGATCCGGAATACTATGACGCTATTCTTATGGACGTTCGGATGCCTATCATGGACGGATATGAAGCTACACGTTCTATCCGCGCGCTGAACCGTCCTGACGCGAAATCTATCCCAATCATTGCCATGACGGCAGACGCTTTTTCCGAGGACATCAAACGGTGTCTTGACAACGGAATGAATGCCCATACCGCAAAGCCGATAAACCTTGACGAAGTACTTTCTATTTTGAAAAAATACATACTAAAATAGGAACTGCCCGGATCGTGTGATCCGGGCAGTTTTTTATCCGCACAGTTTTACTTTTCATTCTTTTTTGTATTTTCAGCTTCGGAACTAACTGTTCCGGCTGCCTTTTCAGAATTGCTTTTCTTAACGGCATTGAAAATATCCGACATTTTAAGCGCTTTATCAATATCGCCCTCAATTTTGAGTTTCCCGTTTGTAAAAGCTTTCACCGAATCCAGAGAACCGCTGCATATATTTAAAAAATCGTCTCCAGAAACGATGAGCTTGCAGTCGCGGTCGTAGTATTCATAAGGCTCGACGTAAATATTTCCGTCCTTAAGCTCAATATAAAATGCTCCCGAGCCCTCGCCTGTTATGTCTACCTCAACTGCAAGATGTCCATCAATGCCGCTTGCATTGTTGGCAAGAATAAGCTCTCTTGATTTTGCAAAAATTTCTTCGTAAGTCATATCCGTTCTCCTTATCTTATGCGTCTGCCCTGTACGGACTGTCTGCGTTTTATTTTTTTAGACGTGGTTTTCTCAAATTCCGAGTCCCTTATCAATACACGTCTTATTGCCTTTGCGGAAGTAACAGTCTTGTTAACACGGTCAACAGCTTCAAGAAGTTTTTCCTCTATCTCCGCTTCGGAAAGATTTTTTGCAGCCTCTGCTGCGGGGAAAAATTCCGCGGTAATTACACTGTCTTCGCTGTAAACAAGAACGTCCCCGACGACATCATATTCCGCAAATTTATTCTCCAGTTCTTCGGGAGAAACGTTCTCGCCGTTGGAAAGTATGATAAGATTTTTCTTTCTTCCGGTAATAAAAACGCGGTTCTTTTCGTCCACATAACCAAGATCGCCTGTTCTCAGCCAGCCGTCCGGTGTAAGAGCTTCCGCCGTCTCGGTTTCGTCTTTATAGTATCCCGCCATTACCGAGGGACTTTTTACAAGTATCTCGCCGTCAACGGTTTTTACTGTGCAGCCGTTTACGATAACGCCAACGTCTCCGGCGCATTCCTTGTCAGCCGGATCGGCTGTGGAAATCCTTGGAGAACACTCAGTCATTCCATATCCCTGCGCCATATTAAATCCCATCTCTATATAAGCCTTCTGCAGTTCGGGGCGAAGATATGCACCGCCGCTGTAAATGGTTTTCAGACGTCCTCCGAAAACGCTTTGGGCAATCATTGCGACAGGTACCTCCGGTCTTGCAGCGGCAGCCGCTTTTATCTGCTTGTACATGGTCTCCGCAATCATCGGCACAATAAGCATTATAGTGGGAGCGAACCTTTTAAGATTCTGAGGAATATGCATCATCGAATCGTTGAAGCAAAGTGTCGAACCGTACCTCAGCGACAAAAGAATGTCGCAGGTAAAGCAGTAAATATGGTGTATAGGAAGTACCGAAAGCACAGTGTCATCGGGAGTAGACTCGTTATCCTGACACATTGCGTTGTCTATGTAGTTACTGTTCAAAAGCATAACGCCCTTGCTTTTTCCTGTTGTTCCAGAGGTGTAAACTATTGCCGCAAGCCTGTCTGCCGGAACGTCGGGAAAATCTGTGGGAACGTTTTTTTCAAGAAGCTCGGAAAGCTCTGCAAAAGAAATGTACTCCTTAACATTGGGGCAATTTGCCTTTACTGCGGGAATCATTTTTTCATACCTCGGATCGTAACAAAAAATGTCCGTATCGCTTCTTACAAGCAGTTCGCAGATATCTTCGCAAGAAAGCTGTGCGTCAAGAGGTACAGCTGTGCTTCCGCCGCATACCGTACCGAACCAGCTAACCAGCCAGCCGTAGCTCGACGGGCCTATGACCGCTGTGTGGACTTGCTTTTCGCCGCCGTACTTATCTTTTATATACCCGTAAATCTTTCTGACGTCGGTGTAAAACTCACCGAAAGTCTTTTCCGAAACTTCGCCTTTGACAAGCTCTTTGAGGAACGTTTTTCCGCCGAATTTCTGCGCAGATTTTTTTACAAGATCGGCAACGGATATTATTTCGTTTTTATTCATATTACTGTCTCTCCTTTAAACTGCTGAGATATTTTACCGCTTCCCCGACAGTATGCACATCCGCGATCTCGGTTTCGTCGACAGTAACGCCAAATTCCCCTTCAAGGTCTCCGAGCATACTTATGAAGTCGTAGGAATTAAAGCCTAAATCCTCTATAAAGCGTGAATCGGCGGTAATGTCCTCCGCGTTTACCTCAACGTAATTGCAGATAAGCTCTTTTATTTTTTCAAGCATATTTCAGTCCTCCTTGCATAATTTTATATCATTTCCAGAATTTCGCCTATAGTACGGGTTTCGTCCTCAATACCCCTGAAAAGAACACGGCAGAGGTAATAGTAAAAATACTGCATTTCAGCTTCCGTCACAGCGTCTACCCTGTACTCAAAGCTGAAGTTCAGACCGTTGTCTTCGGGGCGGTGCATGACGGTAAGATACAGCGGCTGTCCTGCAACGCCGTTGGTGTACCAGAAGCTCTTGTAAGGTATATCGGGCATTTCCTTGGTGTTCTTTTTTAATGAAAGAGGCTGATATGTCAAGGCAATGCTCTCATAGCTTGTACCGCGGATATTTTTCCAATGCTCGGCACGTTTCATGTTAACTTCAATGGGATCGTAATTTGCATGGCGGAAAATTTTATTCTGCTCCGCCTGTATCATTTTTACGCCGTCAAGGAAAGTCATTTCAGGCTCCATAACAGTCCTCATCGGAAAAAAGTGTACCCTTGTTCCTCCGGAGTATTTCTCCAGAAGAGTCCCCCGGCGGGCTATACAGGTCTTGACGGAAACGTCCTTTTCATTATCGTTGAATTTGGAAAGAACAGTACGGAGTCCCATAAGGAGCAAGCTTGCCATCGGAACGTTATACAGCTCGCAGAACTTCATAAGCCGCATTGAGGAGTCCTTTTCAAGAGGGTAAACGGAAATTGAAGCTATGGGACTTTTGGATATTATCATTGCACATCGCTGATCCGGATCGTTATTTTCCCGCCTTTGGGTAAGAAGCCTTCCCTGTCCGGCAAAGTCGGTGTACATAGGTTCGCTTTCTTTAATAGAATTCAGCCAAAATTCTTCGTCCTTTTTGCGTGCGGAACTGTCCGCCTCGTATGCTAAATCCTTTTCAAGCTGCTTTATATAAGACTGCATTGGAGCAGGCATTTCCGTACCGTATTTCATAGAGCAGTATGTCTCCAGTACAGCCCTGTTAAAACCGATAATAGAGCTTGAATCCATTGTCATGTGGTCAACTTTAAGGTAAAGTCCGCTGTAACCGGCCGGAAGCTTTATCATTACAACTTGGTTCATGGGAGAATTGTACCTCTCAAACGGAACAGCAGTCCATTTCCGCATTTCCTCGTGAGCGTCCTCCTCATTCCATGATGAAAAATCCCTAAACGGAACGTCACGTTCCTCAAAGGGTGTTATATACTGATAAACATTTCCGTCATCGTCGCAGACAAAACGCAGCCGCATTGTCTCAAACATTTCATAGGCTTTATAGACCGCTTTTTTCAGCAGGGCAAAATCCACGTCCTGCTTTACATACAGACCTGTTCCTATGCACAATACCTGTGTGGGACAAAATTTTATGGTGTAGTTATGCAGCCTCTGAGCAGCGCACAGCGGGTAGCATTTCATCACCGCGCCGTTAATGTTAAATTCTTTCATGACAAACCTCCGATTTCCTTTTCGATGCGGGACAGCTTGCCGTCCCTGTTTGTTTAAAGCTTTGTCTTAACAATTATCCGACATATTTTTCAAGAAAGCCTTTGACCTTTGCTTCATAAGCTTCCTTGTTTTCGTAGTATGAGGCTGCGTGCGCCGCATTGTCAACGATAAGGATATCTTTCGGAGAACGGCACATTTTATAATTTTTTTCGGACATCCACACAGGAACAAAATCATCGTCCTTGCCGTGTATGAAAAGAATAGGTACTCCAGTTGCCTGAACTGCGTCAAGAGTGGAATAATCCCTGAAACCGTAACCGGCTTTCCTGCGGCACATCATGTCGTTGATATTCATTATCGGAAACGGAGGCAGGTGATAGTCCCTTTTGAGAATGTGAGCAAAAACGTCATAAGGCGAGGTAAACGCGCAGTCTGCAACCACAGCTTTTACCGACGGGGATAAGCTTGTAAGGCCTGCTGTCATAACCGCTATCGTTGCGCCCATAGACACTCCGTAAAGAACTATCTCGGCATTTCCCTCAAACCGCTTTTCCATGCAGTCGATCCATGCTTTCATGTCAAATCTGTCAAGTATGCCGAATCCTACGTAATCCCCCTCACTTTTGCCGTGGGCTCTGTGATCCACAATGAGGCAGTTATAACCCATTCTGTGGAAGAAAACAGCAATAGAAACACAGTCCTTTAAACCGCATCCGGTGTAGCCGTGACCGCATATAGCAAGCTTATTGCTCTGATATTCCGCTGGAAGAAAATCTCCGTGAAGAGTAAGTCCGTCTCTCGATCTGATCGTAATATGCTCCAATTCCCGGGCAAAAAGCCATTCCTTGTTGGGAGCTATAACCTTTTTGTATTCCTCCCATTTTGCCATATCAGCCATTTCGTTAAGGTCTACTCTCAGCACGTCCTGTCTGGGTATGACCCTGTTGAAAAGCGTGACCGCTCCAGCGGTACAGGCTGTTCCCAGGACCGCCGTTCCCAGTGCGGCTGCTCCGAAAACCATTTTTTTCATATTATTCCGACCTCTTTTTCTTGTATTCGACCCTAAGTCGAAAAGCTGCCCGAAAAAATCGGTATTTCTGTAAGAGAATACCGCTAACACCCTGCTAAAAATTTCGTGCACGCTATTTCGACTGCCAGTCGAATTTCTTTGATTAATTATAACACGTTTTCGACCGCAGGTCAACTTGCTATTTAACTAAATTTTCTATTGAAATAAATAATATTTTGTGCTATAATGATGTAAATAATTTCACCTGTGCAGTTTATACAGACGAAACAGGCGCTATATAAGAAACGGGGAACTAAAATGAAAAATAAAACCGATATAATTTTAAATTCCGCCGAGGAGCTTATGTGCGGAATGACCAATCCTGTGCAGGATATAACCGTGGATATGATAGCCAAAAACGCGGGAATAGGAAAAGGAAGCATATACTATTATTTTAAAAGCAAGGAAGAAATAATTGATGCCGTTATCGAAAGAAGCTACTCTCTCGCAATACGTGAATACTTTGAAAACGTAAGCAAACAAAGCTCCACCACCGAAAAGCTAAAAACCTTGTTTCGTTCAATGCTTACAAAGGAGTTCAGAGACAGTCACCGAAACGTCATACTTCCGCTCCATATTCAAGACGACCTGCTGCTTCACCATAAAATGATGATGACCGCCATAAAGACCGTATCCCCTATTCTCACCGAAATACTTGCAGAGGGACAGGCTGACGGCTCAATCAGCACCGAAGCTCCGAAAGAAAGCGCTGAAATGATAGTAGCTATGCTTACATTTCTGTTGGATAAATCATTTTTCCCCGCCGATACCGATAGTATATACAGAAAGCTCAGGCTGTACGCAAATGTGCTCGAAACCTGCCTAAAGCCCGAAAAAGGAAGCTTTGACTTTCTCTTTACTCCTTTAGATGATTAAAATTTACAAGATAATATAAATATAATGAATAGCCGCCCGAACGTACCGAATCGCATAAAAACGATTTCTAAAAACGTTCAGACGGCTATATACATTTTTGCCGCATATAATTTTTATAATAATAGAAATTGTACGTCCAGCACTAAATATCCGTTTCCGGCTCGGTATTCCACTGTTCCGGTCTTTTGGGTAACGGGAAGTCCCTCAGATTCGCTTATTGAGCCGTCAAAACTATTGCTTATGCGAAGTAGAAACAGGAAAATTATTGAAATAAAATTATTTTCAAAAAAGTTTTTGACGTCATTTTAATTTTTTATCTGCTAACGGTTTTCATTGCATATCACGCGTATTCGCTTGATATGTGATAAATCCTTATTCGGAAACATCATCTGTGCGCACGCCAGCGCAAAGTCAGATAGCATTTCCGATTCCTCCTCGGATGTATGTATCGGTTCGCGGCAAATAATCGTTGCACCGCCGTCGGTACGTGCAACCGTTGTGATCTCATTATCTGTTTTGGTCTCTGAAAGTATTGTGTAACCTTCATTCCAAAAGCCCATAGCATCACCTCAGTTAAATTTATTATGAACAATGCTTGTCAGTTGCATGTCTGCATTATTTTTTACAGCTGAACTGATTTATGAATATTAATTTATCTTAAAATCATATATACAAAACAACTGACCATAACAAGGCCGCTATAAAACTAAAAAATCAAATCCTCAAACAGCCTGAAAAACGGAAAGGAGTCCTGATATGCCATATGCAATGTACTTAAGGAAATCACGTGCCGATATGGAAGCTGAGGCAAGAGGCGAAGGAGAGACTCTTGCCAAGCATGAAAAAGCCCTTACGGAGCTTGCTAAAAGACTTTCCCTTTCGGTTGTGAAGCAATACAGGGAGATCGTCAGCGGTGAAAACATAGCCGCACGTCCTCAAATGCAGGCACTTCTTGCGGATGTGAACGACGGAAAGTACGACGGAGTTCTTGTCATGGAAATCGAGCGTCTTGCCCGCGGTGACACCATAGATCAAGGCGTTGTAGCACAGGCCTTTAAAACTTCCGGGACAAAAATAATCACCCCGATAAAGACCTACGATCCAAACAATGAGTTTGACGAGGAGTATTTTGAGTTCTCTCTTTTTATGAGCCGCCGAGAGTACAAAACAATTCGCCGCCGCATGAACGCAGGAAGGATAGCCGCGGTAAAGGACGGTAACTACATCGCACCTGTCCCGCCTTTTGGATACAAAAAAATACACCCCGAACCCAAGGTGTACACTTTAGAAATAATTCCCGAACAGGCGGAAGTCGTCAAAATGATATACGACATGCGGCTGAAAGGCAGCGGCTCCCGCGCTATTGCCGAGGAGCTTAACCGAATGGGAGTAGCGCCCATAAAAAGCCGGTACTGGGAAAGAGTTTCAGTAAAGAAAATTCTTGAAAATCCTGTTTATGCGGGGAAGATACATTGGTACTCAAAGCGTGATAGCGACATTGTTTGCGGCGGCAGACATGAAGCGATAATTCCAGAGGAAACTTTCAACCGTGTTCAAGAGCTTATAAAGAGCGATCCTCTTGCCCATGTCAAAAATGACGGCACGCTGAAAAATTACTATCACGGTATGCTGTACTGCAAAAACTGCGGACACCAAATGATACGCAGATATATAAAAGCTTCTGGAAAATCCCATATTTTATGCAGATACCGTACCTGCCGCGGAAAGGTCGTCGGAAGTACAATGGACAGCGTCGATGAAGCGGTACTGAACGCTATGAAGATAAAGCTTGCCAAAATAAAGGAAGCACAGTACGACAACAAGTCTGATGAAAACATAAATATAAAACAGGTCGCACACGACAAGCGCTCAATAATAGAAGCCGAACTGACGCGGCTTAAAGGGCAGCAGTCCAAGATTTACGATTTCTTTGAACAGGGCATTTACTCCACTGATATATTTTTAGAGCGTTCCGCCGAAATTTCCGAAAAAATAAAAAGAGGCGAAGCTCAGCTAAAAGAAATTTCCGAAAATAAAACCGTTTCCGGCTCAGATGACACGGAACTGATATTCAGGATCGAAAAAACGATCCGTAATTTTGACGAAGCAAATACCAATGAGAAAAACAAAATGCTGCGATCGGTGATAAAAAAAATCGAATACTCAAAAACCGAACGTCAATGCTATCGCAAAAGCGATTCAGACCTTACTCTTGACATTGATTTTTTATGATCAATATGTGTATGATAAATATGAAAATAAACTTCAATATCCTGTAAATATCAAAAACAACAATCCAAAGCTTGCGCAGGCTATAATAAGCCAGTTAGGCGGTCCTGACGGAGAATTGGCAGCTTCGCTCCGTTATCTTAACCAGCGTTATGCCGCTCCTTATGCGCAGGTCAAAGGCGTGCTTACAGATATCGGCACAGAAGAACTTGCACACCTTGAAATGATATCAGCTATCCTGTATCAGCTCACAAGAAACCTCACAATGGAACAGATAAAGGAAAGCGGCTTTGACACCTATTTTGTTGACCATACTACGGGAATATACCCTATAGCAGCGTCAGGCGCGCCGTTTACAGCATCGTATTTTCAGTCTAAAGGCGACCCCATAACAGACCTTGTGGAGGATCTTGCCGCTGAGCAAAAAGCCCGCACGACATATGACAATATACTGCGGCTAACAGATGACCCTGATGTCCGCGATCCGATTAAATTCCTTCGCGAACGCGAAATAGTCCATTTCCAACGCTTCGGCGAAGCATTAAGGATAACCCAGGATAATCTTAACTCCAAAAACTTTTACGCTTTTAATCCTTCTTTTGATAAATAAGCCATAAACGCAGTACGTAATTGTCAGCATGAAATATTACACATCAAAACTTAATTATGGTGTGTTGACGTTTCTGCTCACTGCTCGTCTAACAAGCATATTGTTAATTTCCATTGAAACACGAAATACGCGCTTGCAGACAAAACATTTGGGGTGTTGTAAACAACACCTAAAAAGTACTGGCAATCCCGCCGAAAATTATTGAGCAAAAATACAACTTATTCTGTACTATCAGCCATGCCAGCAAATAAAAGGTATGGCTGATACTGTTTCTGACGATCTGAACTGCCGAATTTATAATTTTTGACAAAAAACACTGTTAAAATGCAGAGTAATTCTACTTGACTTTGCGCGGATAAAGTCGTAAAATAAATGTTGTGATATATTTATCAAATATTGGGGGAAAAAATTTTATTATGCTGATCAAGGATTTTGGAAAAATAATCGGAAATGAATTTAAAGGCTACAATATCAAAAAATTCGGTAAGGACGCCCTTGCGGGCGTAACTGTAGCGGCAGTAGCTTTGCCTCTTGCACTTGCTTTCGGCGTAAGTTCGGGAGCAACAGCTGCCGCGGGACTTGTTACCGCCATATTTGCTGGACTTATAATAGGCGGACTTGCAGGCGCTTCATATCAGATAAGCGGCCCAACAGGCGCAATGACCGCAATACTTGCTTCGCTTGTGGCTCAGTACGGCATACAGGGAGTGTTCATTGCAAGCTTTATAGCGGGTACTCTGCTGCTTATCGCGGGTATATTAAAGCTCGGAGGACTGGTCTCCTACCTGCCGATGCCTGTTATAACAGGGTTTACAAGCGGAATCGCCGTGACCATTGCGCTCGGACAGGTAAACAATCTTTCCGGCCTTACCTCTGAGGGAACCACGGCAATTGAAAAGATCGGAAGCTATTTTATGCTCGAACAGCACATAAATATCACCGCGCTTATCGTAGGTACTGCGGTTATTGTGTTTATGTTTGCATATCCGAAAAAAATAAATCAGTTTTTCCCAAGCTCCCTGGCGGCTATCATTCTTACAACAGCTGCAAATATGATATTCAAGTTTGATATACCCGTTGTCGGTAATATACCCAAAACAGTTTTTCTGAACGACCGCTTAGACCTTTCGGCGCTTGCTGACTGGGATACCGTCAAAGGAATGATAATTCCGGCAATATCGATTGCTGCTCTCGGACTTATTGAATCACTGCTTTGCGGAGCTTCGGCGGGAAGAATGAAAAACGAAAAGCTGAACGCAAATGTGGAGCTTGCGGCACAGGGTATTGGCAATATGATACTTCCCTTATTCGGAGGAGTTCCCGCCACTGCCGCTATTGCCCGTACAAGCGTTGCCATTAAGTCGGGAGGGCAGACAAGAATCACATCCGTTGTTCACTCGGCAATACTGCTGCTCTCAATGTTCGTTCTCGGCGGAATAATGTCAATGATACCGCTGTCGGCATTGGCAGGAGTCCTTATAGTTACCGCATGGCGAATGAACGAGTGGGTTTCAATAAAGTCAATTTTCGGGAAAAAGATAAAGACTGCTATTTTGCAGTTCCTAATAACAATGACTGCAACTGTTATTTTTGATCTTACGGCAGCAATTATCATCGGCGTTGCGTTCTCGATAATAATGTTTGTAGTCAAGGTCTCGGATATGCAGGTCACGGTAGCGGAAGTAGACCCTGACAGACTTGACGATTCCGAGATCGACCCGGATAAGCTTAAATATACCTGCGTTGTGTACATATCAGGTCCGCTCTATTTCGGCACCTGCGCAAAGCTTGAAGAGAAAATTTCTGCGCTGGGAGAAAACTACAACGTTATATTTTCGATGCGGGGCGTCACCGTTGCGGATATTTCCGGAATAGAAGCTCTCCATGAGTACTGTGAACGGCTTATCTCAAACGGCATCATGGTGTATTTCTCTTGTGTTCAGCCGCCTGTAATGTCAATGATCGAGCGCTGCGGTTTGAAAGAGCGTTTCCATGACGATATGTTTTTCTGGAGTACCGATACAGCTTTCAAATACATATCCAAACTCTGACTCAAAGCTTATAACAAAATAAAGGTTCTGCCTTTTACGCGGTTTTAGGGCGTGTCGGCAATATCCGAATGTTCGGATTGCAAGCAGATTTTTCGTTTTTTATGGTAATTTTCCGCATACGAATTTTTTCGTAATATCATCGCTCATTTTAAGGAAAATTAACGCAGGAAAACAAAAAAGGTGATTGCAAGACGAACATTGAGCGGTATTGCCAGCACGCCCTAATATGCTCTTTACAGATATAACGTTTTTTCGCGTTTTGACACTTTTCACATTTTATGCGTCCGGCTGCAAATGATCTTCGTTTCAGCTTTTTTTCTTATTTAATATTTTAAGAAAGACCATTGCAGCTACAGCGGCTATAGCAGCGACTACTGCAATAACCATCATCTTCAGAACAGGACTTTTACTGCTTTCACCGTTTTCGGTAAACGGATCGCCGCCGTAGGGCTGAGAGCCGTCCGATGGATTTGCTATGTTTCCGCCCTGCGCTGCCTGCACATCGTTGACACTACCGGCATTTTCTCCGTCTGAGTGCTGCTCTCCCTGTCCGCCGCTGCTGACATCAGCTTCTCCGGAAACACCGTTATTAATGCCGCCGTTCATATCTGTATCACCGCTTACTCCATAACCCTCCGCACCCGAAGGAATATCGTTTATCAGCTTCAGCATACCTATGGAATTTTCAATATTAAGCAAAGCCTCGTCTATTTCGTCCTGAGTGGCATTCGGGTCGGAAATGATATTCTTTGCATCGTCTACAGCATCTTTAAGATCGTTGTAGCTGCTTTCGGTATAGTCTGTTTTTCTGTAGCTTTCCGCTCTTGCCAGCGCGTCCAGAAGCGCGGACATATCGGGAGGATTAAGGTTTTCTCCGATCTGATCCTGCTCCTCAAGCTCGGAATCATCATATTGACCGCCACTGACATCTTCGCCGTACCCGGTATCCTCTCCGTCCTGATCAGAGCCCCATAAATCATCGGCATTATTAAGGTCGTCATGCCAGCTGTCGGTTGGGGTTGAGACAGTAATATTGGGGAAATAGTTTCCCGAGGGACGATCCGGATACACCGGAACAGATACTCCCGGCGAAGACTGTCCCATTGCCGTTATACTTACGGAAGCGGGATAATCGGTACTGTTATCTGGAGAAACTATCTCTCCGTCCCTTACAAACTTGACGGAATCCCTTACTACCTCCACTGCCGCCGAAACCGCATTATTGCCATGAGTGCTTATTTTTATTCTGCCGACCGTAATAAAGTCGGAAGGTGAAAACAGAGCCTCTGTTCCCGCAAGATAAATATTCAGTATCCCCGTATCGTTTTTATACCTGCTCTCAACGATCTTTGAGGAAAGACCGCTGTCAGGAATAAATTCCAAATCAACGCTGTCCGAATTTGCTTTGACGCTTACAGACACCTGCATTGAAGCTATCTCCTCGGCGGCAGCCTGCGGAAAGTAAAGCTCCAGAACAGCCTCGCCGCCGTTTGACTCAAGCCTTATCTCATTGCTTTCCGCAGCGTAAGCGTTAAGCGTCAGCGACATACCAAAGAAGATCGTCAGCGCCGCCGCGCCAAATAATTTTTTTATTTTTTCCGCAGCACCGGCAGCAGCGGTACGGCTGTTATTGAAAAATGTACTCATACTAATTATTCCTCCGCTCCTTCGGTACTCCACATATTATCTGCCGCTGCTGTATTGTCTGTTGTTAAGCTGCTATCCGTTCCGATATTTTCTGTACTGCCTGATATTTCGGTGCTAAGCGTATCGTCTGTATTGTCGCTTTCCTCATATCTTCCGCCTCCGAGACTTATCTCCGGAAGTATCTGCGGAACATCGACAAACATCGAATCGCTTACAAGCCGCTCCCCCTCGTTTGTCAGAGCGTTGTTCACACGGTAAAGCTCCGCGCGAACCTGCGGTATTCCTGCAAGAGAAACATTATCCGACGGTGTCAGCCAGTATATCCATGTACCGTTTGCAACATCCTCTAAAAGGCCGCTGCCCGGGTCGTCAGCCAAAATAATCTGGTTAGCGGTAAGATAGCCTTCAGTATCGGTACCGCCTACAACATTTCCGTTTTGGTCAAACAGCATTACCACGCTGTATGCGGGATTGCCCTTATAGGCTCCCGTGAATACTATCGAACCCTTGGGAATAACGTCGTTTTCACCGCTGCCGTACCTGTAATCCTCCGAAAGCACGCCTATTGCAGGAGTTCCGTCCGTGCTTCTGAAATCAACATCGTCTCCGGTCACGCCCAGAACGTCCAGCTCGGCAATTGAGATTTCCTGTCCGGGCTGATCGCAGATAACAAGCTTTACAGCGTCTGCCTTGTAGGTGCTTATGTACTTCCTGTCCGCATTTTCAAAGAATACAGTACCGCTGCCGCCAAGATATCCGCTTGCAGCCTCCTGCCATGTACCGTTTTCTGTCCTTACCATTATGATGTAATTTCCCAAAGCCGCCCCGCTGCCCGCTGTGTACTTAAAGCCCGAAACAATCTCATATCTATTGAAGCCGAGAGTTATCTCAGCGTTTGCGGAGATTGTGCCGATATATTCGGTACTGTCATTTCCGTCGGCGGCAAGGAGTATTGGATCGTCCGCCTTGGGAGCGCATGGCATATCGTCATCGGCTGTTCCTGCGTTCTGAATATTACTTGCGGTAATACCCGTACCGCTTATTGTCCACCAGCTCTTGTCAAGACTGCCGTCGTCCTGAATCTTTATAGGTTCCAGAGTTTTCGGCGCGGAACGGTAAAGATACTTGTCAACCACCGTCACCTCGTATGTAACTACCCTGTTGTTAAGTCCAGCCGCATAATCGGTAAAGGTACTGTCTGTAGTAAAGCCCACAACCTCTTTAGTAACCTGTCCGCCTGAGGTTGTGCAGCGCACTATCTCATATCCGAGAACCTCGTCCGCGGGAATATTTTCAGACGAAAGATTAAAGTCCACCTGACAGGAATTGTTCCATGAAACGCTTGCGGAGGTATCCGCGCTTACCGCCTGAACATTTCCGCCTGTTCCGAGACTGCCGCCGTATGGATTTTCAATTCGGTATACGCGTGAATCGTCGTCAGTGTAATAAATTGCTCTTTCTTCCTTAACAAACTGACCCGCATACTGTATCGTTGCACTGTCGGGAATTTTACCCCAGCGCTCGAAAAATTCAAGTATATCCTTTTCCGCAGCAGCGCACGCAAGGCGCATAAGGTTCTGATCCGTACCTCCGCCAAGTGTAAGCTGAACGCCTCCCGGTGCGGGAGCGAGAGAAGGCGTACGGGCGTAGCTGTCCATTCTTGCGTAGAACAGATTTTCAAGCTGCTCCGTGCGGTTGTCATAGGTCTTGTAGTTGTAGCCGGTGTCGTACGCAAGATGAAGCTGCCAGTACATACCGAGCTGAGTCGCAATATTGGACGCCTGACCTGTCGTACCCGACGTTACCTTACGGTAGATATTATCATAGGTAAATCTCATGCCGACGTTTGAATCCTTTGCCTTAGCAAGCTGAGCAAAGTAATTGTTCGTTATCTCGGCAACAGCGTATGCTCCCTGATTAATGCAGTGACCTATCTCGTGGGCAATTCCCCAGCCGAAATAATTTCCGCTTATGTATCTTCCGCTTTCGTCCGAGACAACGCCGCTCAGCGCCAGCGGATTTGCAGACTCGTTCCATTCTATGCCGATATGGTTTCCCGCGGCGTACATGAACGCACCGCTGAACATTCTCTGATAGCGGATATTCAGATGTCCCTTTGGAAGTCTGTCTATCGCGTTTTCAGCATTGTCGTTAAGACCCTTATGCTGATAGAAAAGATACAGCGTATCTTCTACAGCGTCGGTCGATCTTACAGTCTGCGCTGCCTTTTCCGCCGTACCGCCCTGTCCCGCACCGTTAAGTATACGCTTTGCGGGCAGCGACAAAAGCATATTGTCAAGAAGTATATCCGACGCGCCCAAAATACAGTTCTGCTCGCTGTAGCCGTATTTGTTAACATTGCTGTTTAAAGAACCCTCGTGGTACTGCCTGTGAAGCTCTTCCATTTGGTCAGCGTATATTTGAAGTTCCTCAATATATGCTTCCGCGCGAGCTAATTTTTCACTCTCGTCTTCAACGCCGTAAAGGTCGAGCACCGGTACCTGAACACCGCCGCTTACACGAACTGCATAACGGTCGTCCGCATTGCTGCCGGTATACTGGATATACAGCGCGCCGCCCGATTCCTCGTCTATAGACCATATCTTTGGTATGTCGATAACGTTTGCGCCTACTTTCAGTGAAGCGACTGTGGAAGCCATAGCGCTTGATTCCGCGTGATACTGAGTAGCCACAAGCTGTAGATTTGTAGCCGCACCTGTAGTTTTGGTATTGTGACCAACGTAAACGGTAACGGTATCTCCTGCCGCGGCGGTAACGCCTACAGGCTGCCATGCGTTCAAGCCGCCAAAGCCTCTGTTTACGTCGGAAGTGCTTATTTCGTTATGTATGTAGACCGGATCGCCCAAATCAACGCAGTTAAGGATATCCTCCGCATTTTTAAGCTCCGTCTCAAGACGTTCCTTGTCGGGGTGGAACTCGCCGCACGTTTCATCAGGAGTATTCAGCCGTGCTCTCAGCTCGTCTATGGTCTCCTGCGTAACGTCGGGTCTGAGCACAAGGTGCAGATCGTCGTCATACAGGTCTGCAATATCGTCTTCAATTATATCGTAATAATAGAAGTACACCTCGGAAACATTAATATTTCCGCTCGCCAAATACCGCGCGAGTCCTATTTGTATCTTCTTTATCTGCGCCTTTTCTGGCAGCTTTATAAGATAGTATGCGCGTCCCTCGCTGTCTGTCTTTCTTATGGTAGATACCTGACCGTAACTTAAAGATGTACGGTTTCCGTACGCGTCCCAGTAATTTATTTTAGTATAAAAAAGGTTGGGACTTGTGGGAACTGCCTCATACAGCGCAAGAGTCTTAATAGTATACTCCTCGTCAAACTCATAGAAAAGACCGTTGCTGCCGATATTGTTGTAGCCGCCGTCGTCCCAGGTATTGCGAATATAGTAAGAGTTCGGATCATGGTCAACAGTTCCCCATGCCGTTTTGGCACTTTCGTCCATAGAGCTGTTCATCATTGAACCGTAGTTCTGGGAAGCGGAGATTATGTGCTGTCCCTTTTCTCCCGCCTCGCCTGTGTTTATAAGATTGTACTTTGGCATAACAGGGGCGGACACGTCCGTAGTTGAAGCCGCCGCAGTAAGCGAGGGACTGCTTTCTCCGTACTCGTTCTCCGCAGTAACGTACAGAACGTATTCCGATTTGTCCTCCAGATCTGCAATCGTATACGAGGTCGCGGAAATATTTCCTATTTTAGTGTAGTCCGTCTCAGAACGGAGCTTATAGTAAAGGTTGTACCACTCCGCGTCCTCCGCCTTTTTCCATGCCGCCCTGATGCTTCTGTATGCGCCCGAAGCGGTAAGACCGTCGGGTCTGTCAGGTCTTGCGGAGGCTTTAGGCATAACGGTTACAGGGTCGCACCAGCCGCTTTTCCATGCGCCGTTTACCGACTGCACCTTTACTGTGTACTCTATACCGTTTTGCAATTCTTTATCATTGAAAGATGTAACGCTGATAGAACAGCCCTTTACCTTTTTGACCTCGCTGTTTTCACCCTGCGTTATCATTACCTCATAACCGGTAACATTTACGCAGTTATCCCAGTTGAGCGTAAAAGACTTATTACCCGCCGAAGCTGTAAGATTTACGGGAATATCCGACGCAGGCTCCGGTATCTTATTTTCCATGCCGTTTACAAATTCAACATATGATATCTCGGCAATTGAGCTTTCTTTTCTCATGCCCGAAATTTTAAATGTTACTTTCTTGACCGCGATCTGACCGCCTAAATTTATACGGATATTTCCGCGGCTGTCCTGCTCCACGGTAACGTTTCCGTCATCCAGCAGGTGGTGTACGCCGTTTTCTATCAAAGCGATCTGGGTAGCCTCCGCGCCGTTTCCGTCCGTATAGTCAACAAAAACCTCCGCCCTTGTAACGGGATTGTCCTCGGAAACGGCTATAACTATCCCGTCCGCACGGGAAGCAAGTCCGCTGTCGGTAACGTCGAACTGCAAAACAACAGGAGCGTCGGAAGAAATAAAGCTGCCGTCAATTGTTCCAAGCCGTACGCTGCCGTCTTTTATAAAAAGATTTTCAATGTTTCCACCTGCTATGTAAGTTCCGTCACCTACAGAAGGTTTTATAACAGTAGACGGGATTATAGTTTCAAGAGTAGCCTGAGTATTTTGTGAAATGTTGTAGCCCTTTGCAAGGTATTCCAGATCAACCAGGTCGATGCTTCCGTCGCCGTTAAGGTCGGTAACGCCGCTGTTTGTTCTGCTGTCTACAGCGTCGGTAAGCTGCTGCACGTCCCTGTAGTCGACAACACCGTCATTGTTAGCGTCGCCTATAAGGAGAGTTCCCGGGTGAGCGCCCCGGCTGTAGTCAAAACCGCCGGCAAGGCCTGTCATAAGCTTGACGGACGCCGCCTGCTTATCCACGTTTATTACCTGCTCGTAATCGGCAAAACCGTCTGCTGACACTTTAAGAGTATAGTAACCGTCCGAAAGTCTTGAAAAGCTTACTTCCTCGGACTCATCGTCCGCTCCCAGAGCCAGGCTCTGAGTTAAGGTGCGGCCGTCGGTTCCTGTAAGCGCCGCAGTAAAATCAACATTTCTTTCCAACGCCAGCGCAGGCGAAATGCTGACATTGACCTGTCCGGTACCGGTACCCGTGCTGTCCGTATCCGTATCATCAGCAAAAACCGTACCGCTTGCCTGCAGTGCAAGTAAAAAAGCCATGATAACAGATATTGTTTTTTTTCTGTTTTTTTTCATATTCATTACCATTCCTTTCCGCTTGTTGTATCTTTCTTTTGAAAAAGCTCTCCAAATCTCGTAAAACGTCAGATATTGCATAATAATGTCAATTATGGTTATTTTATCATATTATTTTGAAGTTTGCAATAACATTTTGTAAGAAAAAATGCAAAAACATTGAATATAAAAACGCTCCCTTTTACCGGACAGTTTACGGTATATTTTAATTATACCGAATTGTCCGATAAAACGGGAGCATTTTATATAATGAGGATATTTTACCGTTTTATTTTATACATAAAAAATAATAAATTATTAAGATTTTAAGATGGTTTTTACTCGCCCGAAAGCAGCTCTCTCGGAGCAATCTTTCTGATCCGCAAAGACATCAGACAAGCCGCGCCGAACGCAAATATAACCAGTACGATACCTGCAATTACGCATAATTCAACAGGTATGATAAAGGTACCCTTGACTATGCCTATCCCGCTCAAAAATATTGCCATAAGCGGGTTTATTATCCGCATACTTACGGTGATTCCCACCGCCGCGGAGATTATTACGGACGGCATAAAGCTCATCGCAGTCTGCACGATAAGCTGCCCCGTGGTAAAGCCCAGAGCCTTTAAAATACCGTAATCACGCTTTTTGTTGTTCAGCATTGTACGCACCAGAAGGTACATTACAAAAACTATAACAATGCAGCTTATTATTATAATAGCTATAACAATGAAAGTCATCAGCAAAACATACACTCTGCCTGTACTTTCTATAATAGACAAAACGTTCTGCAAAGCATTTACACCGCTGCCGAACCGGTCGGACAGCTCTCTGTTAAAATCGTCAATATCCGTACCATCCGTCAGATCTATATAGTAGGTAACGTTTGGCAGAGAAGCAATTTTTTCGTACCCCTCACGGGTCATAACACAGTCCTTGCCGAGATTGTTGGAGCATTGAGTAAACCCCGAAACAATATAATTTTCCCGGTTGTTTCCCACATTCAGGGCAACCTCGTCCCCGATTTTAATGCCGTTATCATTTGCATATTTTGCGGCAATTGCAAATTCATTGCCGTATTTTGGGTAACGTCCATCCACCGCCATGCTCTGATTGTTCATCTTCGAGCAGTCGTTTACGACAGACACATACAGCGAAGTTCCTCCAACGTGCTGTATCTCCATACTGTTGCCGGTGAAAAGATAAAATTTTTCAACGCGGCTGTCGTCCTCCAGAACGGAAACAAGTTCGTCCTCCATGCTGAGGTTAACGTTTATTGCCGAGTCTGCAAACTCCCCTGCTATCATTTCTATCATAGGCTGGATATCTACTATAGTATTTCTCACCGACGTTACGGAAAACACCAGTATCAGCGAAATGACAAGCATTGTAATGCATACCGCAGCGTTCTGCTTGAGTCCGCCGAACATGGTTTTCATAGCAAGAGCGGCGTTAAGGGGCAGCGAGGTCTTTTCAAGCTGCACATGATTTTTCTTGAAATTGTGTGTAGCGATACCCTGACGCATTGCCGTTATCGGTTCGATTTTTGTTATCTTTTTGGCTGAAAAATACACCGCCGCCGAAACTACTGCCAAAATAGAAATTACCGTAAACACTACAGGCAGGGGCTGAAACCTTATCGTATAAGGTATGCCCGTCTGGGCTATCATCATTTCGTTTACTCCCGGGAAAACGCAGTATGAAAGCACAGTACCGATAACTGCGGCAATTGTGGAAATTCCCGCGAACTGTGCAAGCAGCGCAACTATCAGCTGACCTCCGGTATAGCCTACCGCTTTCAGAGCGCCTAAATTCTGCATATTTTCCTGAATATAATTCGCGATATTCGAGGCGATGACCACTACTCCGATAAGCAGTACCAAAAACGCCATTACGCTTAAAATTCCCGCACATATCATCTGGGAAATATACCGCGACGTTGTTACCATCTTGTAGTTGTTTCCTGTAACAACTACCTCTGGAAATTTCTTTGATATAGCGTCTTTAAGTTCGGAGCCGATATCCTCGCACATTGATACATCCTTTATTCTTACGGATATATACGCAGATTTCAGCGCAGCCGTTTTTCCGGAAAATTCCTCAAATTTATCCTTCGTAAGCAGAAACGACATCATATTGCAATTGTGGGAACCGACCATTGCACTGTTAAAGAATCCGCATACAGTGTATTCAAATTCTTCACCTAAAACGGTTATTTTAAGCGTATCGCCTACAGAATAATTATTTCCCATACTGTAAAGCATAGGCAGATATATGCCGTTTTTTATATCGCTTTCCTCGGTAATTTCAAACCTTCCGACACCTCGTAATAACGCGTCCTCCTTTTCAAGAATTACTCCAAGCTGTGAAAGCTCGCCGCTGTTATACTCAAAAGAAAAGGGCGCGCAGAACACGTCGCTTACGGTATAGTCCTTAACGTCTGAGCGGTCGTCAAGCACTTCCGAAACAAAGTCCCTGAAATCGTCCCCGACAACATACGCCGCAAGATTTACGTGACCGTCGTTGAGCCTGTCGTGGCAGCGGTCGAAATTTTTTCTGTAGTCCATAGAAAGCATGAGCCACAGGTTCATCATCATTGAAGACAGCAGCACAAGTACGATGATAGCGGCGGTCTGTCCCTTAGCCTTACGGATGTTTGCGCGGGCAAGCAATATATTTCTGTTAAAATTTCCGCCCATATTACCACCCCATTTTCGTCAGGAAGTCCGACAGTTTCCTGTGCCGTTCTTCGTCGCCCGAAGCGTATTTTCCCAATTCGCATTCACCCATAACAATTCCGTCCTTTAAGTACAGAATACGGTTTCCCCGACGTGCGGAACGCATATCATGAGTAACCATAACAACGCTCTGACCCTGCTCGTTGAACTCGGTTAAGGTGTCCAAAACGTCCAGTCCCGACTTTGAATTGAGTGCGCCCGTAGGTTCGTCCGCAAAAAGAATTTCGGGAGAATTTATCAGCGCGCGGACAATTCCCGCCCTCTGCGCCTCGCCGCCGGAAATTTGAGCAGGAAATTTGTGAATAGTCTCCTCAGAAATATCCACCGATGTGAAAAGCTCTCTCGCACGGGCGGCAAGAGCCTTTTTGTCCTTGTTTACAAGCAGTCCCGCCGCGAGAACATTGTCGAGGATACTCATTGCGTCGATAAGATAAATTTGCTGGAACACAAAGCCGCAGTGCTCCTTTCGGAACAGTGCAAGCCCGTCGGAATCAAGGTCGGATATAACTTTTTCGCCGAAAGTTATCTTTCCGAGGGTAGGCGTATCCATGCCCGAAAGAGCGTACAAAAGCGTGGATTTTCCCGCGCCGGAAGCCCCCATAATTACCGTGAAGTCGCCCTTGTAAAGCTTTAAGTCAATGTTTTTCAGAACGTGCTGCATAGCCCCCCCGCTGGAAAAGCTTTTGCTTAAACGTTCGGTTTTAATTAAAATATCTTTCATAACAAAACCGTCCTCTGCAATTTTTTAAGACTGCCATGTCCCCAGCCGCTGAAGTGTAATAAATCCTCTGCGCCATAAACGGGGGCACTGATAAAAACCCAGCCTTTCACGTTCCATTATAGCTTTTCAAACCTTAACTGTCTTTAAGCAAACCTTAAATATTCCTTAAATCATTCCGCTCAGCAGAATTTTTACGGTCACGGCAAGTCCGTGAGTTCCGTTTTCAATGTCAAGACCGCCTTTCATTTCATTCATGAAGCAGTCGGAAATATAAAGCCCAAGTCCGGCCCCCTCCACGTTTTCCGCGTTTTCACCCCGCTTGAATTTTTCCTTTAATAACGGCAGTTCCTTTTCGGATACACCGCCGCCGAAGTCCTCTACAACAATTTGCAGATAATTATTTTTGAGGGAAATTTCCACAGTAATTTCCGTATTTGCATACTTGTAGGAATTAGCAAAAATATTGTCAAAAACCTGCTGTAAGCGAAGCTTGTCCGCAAAAAGCATACAGTCGGGGACTGCTGGGATTTCCGCGTAATGGAAGTAATCAGCACCTGAAAGCATCTCGGAAATTTCTCTGCTTTTCATGTCGGTCGGCTCAACGGTAAGCTGCTGCAATTCCTCCAGAGTTGCAGAAAAAAGGTTTGTAACAAGCGCGTTTATCTGGTCGGCTTTTTGAATGATTCGGTCGTAATTCCGACGGCTTTTTTCGCTTTCAGCAATAGCCGCCCCAACCTCGGAAGCCGCCTTTATGCTTGCCACCGGAGTCCTTATGTCATGGGAAAGCTTTGCCACAAGCTCCTTTTTTTCGGCGTTTGCGCGAGCCTCCGCAAGACGGGCTTTTTTAAGCTCCGACCGCATTATGTCAAAGCTTTCTGTAAACGCGCCGAAAATATTTTCCCTGTCCATTTCAAGGGGGATATCAAGGTTTCCGCCCGCGACCCGTTCCGCAAAATCCTCTAATTTTCCGAAAGGCTTTGCCACTCTGCGGTACAGATATGCCGAATAGACCGCGAAGCAGACTAATTGTAATACGGCCGCAAAAATAAGAACGGCGGCAGACTTTTTTCTGCCGTCCCAAAGAGTTTGCGGACTGTCATTGTAAATAACTATTTTCCCCGAGACCTCGCCGTTTATTTCAATATCGAGAATAGTATCGCGGTGTATCACGGCTTCGTTTAAGCTTTCGCTAAGCCCCTGCCTCGTGCGGAAAATAACGTTCCCGACACTGTCAAGTACAGCGTAGTCAAGACCTGTTACGTTTTGATGCGCGACGATATTTTCCCAATCGTCCCGAACTGACTGCAAGGCCTCGTTCACCTCAACGGCGTCCTGATAAGAGTCCGCGCCGTAATTTGCATAGATAAGCAAAACAGAAATTTCTGCCAAAAAAATTATTATCAGACAAGTCAGAAAAGCTTTGTATTTCATTTTTTATCACCAACAAATTTATATCCGTCTCCCCACACTGTAATTATATACCGAGGATTTCCGGGATCCGGTTCTATTGCCTCGCGTATTTTTCTTATGTGTACGTTAAGGGTATTGTCCCCTGTGAATTTGTCTTCCCAAACGCTGTCGAAAAGCTCCTGCTTTGATACGACCCGGTTTCCGTTTTTTATAAGGTATGCAAGCAGCCTGAATTCCAGTGAAGTAAGCTTTGCGGGACTGCCGTTTACAGCGGCTTGCTTTGCAATGAAATCAACGGTCAGCCAACCGTCCGAATATTCCGACGCCTCGCTTTGACCGTAACGCTTCAGCACAGCCTTGACCTTTGCGAGCAGTACTCCCAGAGAATATGGTTTTTGTATGTAATCGTCGCCTCCGATATTCAGCGCAACTATTTTATCATCGTCACTGGATCGTGCTGAAATAAAAAGAATCGGATTAGAAATTTTCTCCCTGAGTTCTCTGCACAGATCAAAGCCGCTGTTTTCCCCAAGATTAATGTCAAGAAGAAGCAGATCAGCAGAATTGCTTTCAAAAAAATTTCTGCATTCGTCTGCAGTATACACGACCGCCGCATTTACGCCGAACAGGTTGAAATATTCCGCAGTACTGTCCGCAAGCAGTTTTTCGTCGTCGATTATCAGGCAATCATATTTCATTTTGACCTCCCAAAATATCAGCGCTGTTAATATGCCGTACACTTTATATTAGCACATTAAACGGTTTCCGTCAATCCCCGAAACAATAAAAAAAGCTCCGCTTCAATTTGAACAGCTCTGTTTGCAATAACTCAGCATTTCTGTTATACTTTTATGTTTTGCTGTAAAAACATATTTTTTTAATACAAAACAGCCTCTTATGCGATATTGAAGATATTGCACAAGAGGCTGTCTCTATTTTATTATATCTCCGTTTGCAGGATTATCCAGTACCTTTCCGTTTTCATCAAAGCGGGAACCATGGCAGGCGCAGTCCCATGAATGTTCGGCGGGATTCCATTTAAGCGCGCAGCCAAGGTGAGGACACCTTTTTTTACTCGGTGTGAGCAAATTTTTTGTCGCTTCAAAACCGTTAACAAAAAGCTGCGGCTTGACAATGTTTCTTGACGGACTGAAAACCTCCTCATAGTCGTTTCGTATGCCGCAGACCATGCTGCTCAGAAGCATAGCCGACAACATCGCTCCCGTCATTCCCCATTTGTTAAAGCCGCTCGCGGTATATAAATCCGGCGTATTTTTCGAATACCGTCCGACATACGGAATGTTGTCAAGACTCATACAGTCCTGCGCAGCCCAGTAATATTTTTCTTCCGCATCTGGATAATACTTTTTCGCAAATCTTCTCAGCTCGTTCCAGTTTCCGCCGTCCTTGCCAGTACGGTGTCCGCCTCCGCCAAGAAGCAGTAAATTCTCATAATTTCTGAACGAATATCCTGTTTTGCATTCGTCAACATACATCCCGTTAACGTTCTGCGCATTTTCAAGAGCAATTACGTAAGAGCGGTGCTGATACAATTTCAAAAAATAGCTGCCGTGCTTATTTATAAACGGAAAATGTGTTGTGACAATCACCTTGCCGGCACGAATTTTACCGCAGTTTGTAACAGCTGTAGTACCTATCATTTCCTGCACAAAGGTATGCTCGTAAATGTTCAGACCTTTTGCAATTGAAAAGAGAAATTTCAGCGGGTGAAACTGCGCCTGATCCTCAAAGCAAACGGCTCCCTCTGTTTTTATCGGAAGAGGGATATCTTTGGAAAACACCGCGTTATAACCGATTTTTGAAAGAGCGTTTATTTCGTCCCCAAGCTTTCTGCCGTCGTCTGCCGAATACACATAATTATTTTTTATTTCATATTCGCAGTCAATATTTTTGCAAAGCTCCGCATATTTTTCAAACGCCGCCCGATTCGCCTGCAGGTACATTTGAGCCTTTTCCAAACCGCAGCTACGGAGAATTTTGCTATAAACAAGCCCGTGCTGAAAGGTAATCTTTGCAGTGGTGTTTCCCGTTGTTCCTCCGCAGATATTCCCCTTTTCAACAAGAATATACGGAACGCCTTTTTTCTGCAAAAAATATGCGGTCAGGATTCCCGTGATGCCTCCGCCTATAATCAATACATCGGTTTTTATGTCTCCTTTCAGCGCCGGAAAACCCGGACGGCAGACGTTTTCATTCCACAGCGATCTCAAAATTACAATCCTTTCATTTTAGACGCTTATCAAAAAAATAATATTATTTTTTCCACATATTGCTTCATTTCGGATTTTGAAGAAACATTGTGAGTACCGTTTATAATTTTCTGTTTTTCGTTCTGCGGAAGAGAAGCAAATTTTTCCATTGCCTTTGGATTCATGGCAAGCGCCATTCCGAAACCTACGGGCATTTCATTGTTTTCCATACCGTACCTCCTTAAATCTTAAATATTATATTTATATATTTCCGCAGATTTACGATAATATGCTTTTTATTTTTTTGCCGGATACTGCAATTGCAGCGACACATAAAAATATTCTTTGGCAATGCCTGGCGGAAAAACAATCCCTAAAAATCCGGTTTGTACGAATCAGCATGTGCGTCCTGAGCTTTCTCAGTAATTACGGTCGTTTTTAATTTTTGTATGACCCTGACAATGATTTCGATTTGCTGCTTTGCGGACAAGCCCGACGACCTTAGTCTGCGTTCGATAATCTCCATGTGAAGATCGCTTATTATATCGGCAACAGCAGACATATCAGCTTCGTCGTCAGAGTGAACAAAAAAACTTTTTATAGAAAGCTTTCCCATATAACGGCTCCTTTGCAGCTTATTTATACTGCTCACGAAAAAGATATATGTCCGTCAAAACTTGTCTTATACCGGATCCTTTTACCGGTAAACCATATCGGGTTTTAAGTCGTTACCGGCAATATTTACAAAACCGAACTCAAAACCTCCGATCAACACTTGTCAACTCATTGATGAATATATGTACTTTTGAAGCTGCCGGCACATCCTGCTAAAAACCAAGCTGATTACGAAATCTCATCGGAATCAGCTTGGTTCATAATATTTTTTTATATCATACGGTTATTTTGGGCGCTGCACGCACAAAGCGGAGCGTTTCGCTTCATTAAGCATAATAAGAAAGAATTTTAGTCATTTTGTTTTTTATCCGCATTTTATTTTGCGGTAATTATTTTTATACGTCATTTATATTTTAGCAGCAATAATATCTCCCATTTCTGAGCATGAAACGCTCTTCAGACCCGCAGCATCGGACATGATGTCGGCAGTACGATAACCCTCTTCAAGAGCGGCATTTACAGCATTCTCAACAGAGTCCGCCTCGGCAGCCATATCAAAGGAATAACGGAACATCATCGCCGCAGAAAGGATAGTCGCAATAGGATTAGCCTTGTTCTGTCCCGCAATGTCGGGAGCAGAGCCGTGGATAGGCTCGTAAAGACCAAGAGATGTCTCACCCAGCGAAGCGGATGGTATCATACCCAGCGAGCCAGTTATCATAGAAGCTTCGTCGGAAAGAATATCTCCGAAAAGATTCTCGGTAACAAGCACGTCAAATTGTCCAGGATTTCTCACAAGCTGCATTGCGCAGTTATCCACGAGAATGTCGTTAAATTCAACGTCGGGATACTCCGCCGCTACCTTGTGGGAAATTTCTCTCCACAGACGGGAGGAATCCAGCACGTTTGCCTTGTCAACGGAATGCACCTTGCTGCGGCGTTTTTTCGCCATATCGAAAGCCACACGGCAAATTCTTTCCACCTCATAATCGGCGTAAGCCATTGAGTCACTGGCGTGCTTAACGCCATTTTCGTCAGTATAGGTGTTTCTCTCTCCGAAGTACGCTCCTCCGATAAGCTCGCGGACAATCACAAGGTCAAGACCCGAATCGGTTATTTCCTTTTTGAGCGGGCAGGCAGAGGCAAGAGGAGCAAGCAGCTTTGCGGGGCGTATATTTGCGAACAGCTTTAAAGCTCCTCTGATACCCAGAAGACCCGCTTCTGGACGGAGGTTTCCGGGGAGAGTGTCCCACTTTGGACCGCCCACCGCGCCAAGAAGAACGCTGTCCGATTTAAGACATATGTCAATAGTTTCCTGCGGCAGAGGCACACCCGTTGCGTCGATAGCACAGCCGCCCATAAGAACGTCCGTAAAATTAAATGTGTGACCAAAACTTTCGCCCACCTTGTTCATGACTTTAATAGTCTCGTTCACTATCTCCGGACCGATTCCGTCGCCCTTGATAACTGCAATATTTTTATTCATAGCATAATTCCTCTCATAGTTTCATTTGTTGTTTAAACACAAAATATTATTTTATTGGGTTAGTCTTCACCGTAATTTTAAACCAAACTTCCACTTTCTCAAAAGAAACATTATTGCGTTATAAAAATTCTCCGCCAAACTATTTCTTGAGCGACTTCAGCAGTCCTCCCGCGTTGATAATATCCTTCATAAAATCGGGGAAAGGCTGCGCCTGATAGGTCTGATTTTTGGTCTTGTTGGTAATAATACCCGTATCAAAATCCACCTCTACTTCATCGCCGCTGTCGATATTTTCGGCAGCCTCCGCACATTCGAGAATGGGAAGACCTATATTTATTGCGTTGCGGTAGAAAATCCTCGCAAATGTTGAAGCTATAACGCAGGAGATACCGCTTGCCTTAATGGAAAGGGGCGCGTGCTCACGGGACGAGCCGCAGCCGAAATTCTGAACCGCTACCATGATGTCGCCATCTTTAACATTGCTTACAAAATCCTTGTCGATATCCTCCATACAGTGCTGGGCAAGCTCCTTAGGATCTGCGGAGTTAAGGTATCTTGCGGGAATAATAACGTCCGTGTCAACGTTATCGCCGTATTTATGTACTTTACCGAATGCTTTCATAACAAATTCTCCTCTCTCACATAACTTCTTCGGGACTGCTTATTTTGCCCGTTACTGCGGAAGCCGCCGCAACAGCAGGAGAAGCAAGGTAAACCTCGGACTCGGGGTGACCCATACGTCCCACAAAGTTTCTGTTTGTTGTAGCGACCGCTCTCTCGCCTTTGGCAAGAATACCCATATGTCCGCCGAGACAAGGACCGCAGGTAGGAGTAGATACCGCGCAGCCTGCGCTAATAAAAATTTCCAGCAAGCCCTTTTTCATAGCTTCAAGATAAATTTTCTGTGTCGCGGGAATTACAATGCAGCGCACGCCCTCGCATACTCTTTTTCCCTTAATAATATCCGCAGCCATTTCAAGGTCTTCCATTCTTCCGTTTGTACAGGAACCGATAACCACCTGATCAATTTTAACGTCTCCCACTTCATCAATGGTCTTGGTATTTTCGGGCAGGTGTGGGAAAGCCACGGTAGGTTTAATTGTTGAAAGGTCAATGTCGTAAACTGCGTCATAGGGAGCATCGGGATCTGCTTCGTAAACGGTATAGTCACGGTCAACCTTGTCCGCCTGATATGCTCTTGTTACCTCGTCAACAGCAAAAATACCGTTCTTTGCCCCTGCCTCGATAGCCATGTTAGCCATGGAAAGACGATCGTCCATGGAAAGATTTTTCAGTCCCTCTCCGGAAAATTCCATAGATTTGTAAAGCGCGCCGTCCACGCCTATCATTCCGATTATGTGGAGGATAACGTCCTTGCCCATAACATATCTGTTAAGCTTGCCCGTAAGGTTAAATTTGATAGCGGATGGCACCTTGAACCATGCCTCGCCGGTAGCCATTCCCGCAGCCATATCTGTAGAACCGACGCCGGTAGAGAATGCTCCCAATGCGCCGTAGGTGCAGGTGTGGCTGTCCGCGCCGATAATGCACTCTCCCGAAGCAACAAGTCCCTTTTCTGGGAGCAAAGCGTGTTCAATGCCCATATCCCCGACATCAAAGTAGTTCTTAATCTTCATTTTTCCTGCAAAATCGCGGCACTGCTTTGTGTGAGCAGCAGACTTTATATCCTTATTTGGGGTAAAGTGATCCATAACCATTGAAATTTTTTCTGTGTTGAAAACTCCCGAAAAGCCTGCCCTTTCAAATTCGTTAATAGCCACGGGCGTAGTCACGTCGTTGCCGAGCACCATATCCAGCTTACATCTGATAAGCTGTCCCGCCTCGACCTTATCAAGACCTGCGTGGGCGGCAAGAATTTTTTGGGTCATCGTCATTGCCATAGTAAAAATCATTCCTTTCATTACAGCAATTCCACTTTGAAAATGCAGCCAAAAGCTTTCGCCCCGAACAACATATACAAGATTTTTAGTTCAGCTTTTGTACATTTTCTGCGAGGAACAGCTATAGGTAAAATTTTATTTCATACTTGAATTATAGCATGAAATGTGATATAATTCAAATACATAATATGAATAACGGATATAATTTTATTTTATAGCACACCGCAGGTATACGAATTGGCATTGATATTGTCGGTACGCTCATAGAACACCGAAATATATCCAACGTCTGGATAGACTACTACAAAACAGGCTTTGAATTTTTGATGAACAAGCTTGGTGTACCCGTACGATGAAACCCTCGATTTCTTTACCCAACTAAAACCGCCTTAAATATTGGCGCAATAAGTACAATTATAAAAACGGAGGAATACTTAAAGATGAATTTCCGGACTGCGGTGTAAACGCACGCTGATATAAAATAAAAATCCGCAGGAAAACCTGCGGAACGGCTTATACAATATTATTGCTTATACCGACATACGCTTCAAAAACAGCGTTTACCCTATTTATTTTTTCGCTTTGCAGCAAAATAAAATAAATATCTGTTATAAGCTTCATATTATTTTTTCTTGCATACCCATAAAGCTGAGTTTCCGCTTCACAAATCTCGTTTACATCATAAAACATAAAAGAAACCGCGTTGTCAATTTTAAACTCAGGTTTATATATGCACTGACCTTCACTTTTAAAAGCTTTATCAGTGGGAATCAATACTTCAATGCCGTAAATATCGCCGCCGCTGTCGGGAATGATCTCAACAATCCTGAATACAACATTCTCGACAGCTTTTAAATGAAGTGCGTCGACATTGTTTTTTGTAAACATGAGCATATCTATAAGCTCGCTTGCTTTTACTCTCGTACTATATGAAAGCAAATGCTCATAATACAAATATCTGTTTTTCAAGAAATTCACTTACGATCATTCTCCTAAAATGATATACAGAACATAAAACCAAAAATCCATATTAACACCTCCCTGAATCTTTAATAATAAAATATATTATTATGCCGATAAATTCAATAGATTTCTAACAGGAGGTATAATTATCATGACGGATTGCTTTTTTATTCCATTGTATTGACACTAATGCCAAAAGCGTGTATAATGTTTATAATGAAATATAAACATAAATCGGTGATGAAAATGAATATTGTAATCTGCGATGATGAGAAAGTATGGCAAAACGAGCTTATAAAATACTTAGATGAATATAAAAGAAAACGTAAAATAGATATATTTATAAAGTGCTTTTCCGACGGAAGATCATGCTGGGAATCAAAAACGGACAAGTACGATATTATATTTATGGATTATCAAATGGGAAATGTAAACGGAATTGAAACTGCAAGAAAAATACGAAAAGTAAATTCCGATTCAATAATAATTTTTGTCAGCGCATATCCTCAGGTTGCTATGGACACATTTGAGGTCAAAACTTTCCGCTTTTTATCCAAACCGATAGATAAAGCAAGGCTCTTTAAAGCCATAGACGATTATCTTGACGAAATCGACATAGATAGTTTCCTGATTTTTAAAACACACGAAAAAACCATACGCATAAAAATATCCGAGGTAATTTATACTGAAGCTCGAAGAAATCATACTATTATACATACAGAAAAAGAAGATTATGAAATCCTTACAAATTTAAAGTCTGTTGAAAAAATGCTTCCGGCGGAAAAATTTTTCAGGTGCCATAACGCCTATGTAACATCATTTCAACATATAAAGTACCATAACAACACTGAGATCTGCTATGATGACGGTTCTGCCGCCTATATAAGCAGAAGTATGCTTCCCAAATTCAGAACAGCCTTTCATGAATTTATTATCAAATATGATTCGGGTGAAATAAAATGACAACAATACTTACAACAATTTTAGAAACGTTATCTGACACTGTTTTGCTTTTGGCAATTATTAATACAGTAAATACACTGTATAAAAATATAACCGATTCATCCGTTCAAAATAAAAAACGTCTGATAATTACCATTGGAATATCTTGTATTTTGAGCATAGCTTTTAATCAAAACTTTTTTAATCAGCTGATATTTCTCAAATGGATATATGTACTTGTAAACTTTTCCAAATACGCATTGCTGACGGCATATATGTATAAACATTTTTCGGCAAAATTATTAATGGTCTCGTTTATTATACAGTTTATATGCTCAACAATCGCGTCAGGCATTTTAAGTCTGATCCCGATCACAAAAATAAAAGAGATATATTTTTTAAATATTGTTTTGAATTTAACCGTCAGGACAATTATGCTGTTAATTATTATTTATACAAAAAATAAAAATGAATATGAAAATATCCAAATGCTTACTGTAATTTTTCCTACGCACATATACGCGCTTATTTTGCTTTCTTTGTTTTTATCAAACGGTTTGATCCAAACAGCCAATTTTGCCACATCAAATACCGGCGGACAAATTCAGATAGTAAAAATACTTGCATTGTCAATTACAATTTGTACGACTGTAATCATAATGTCATTGCTGTTTAATCTGGTATCAAAAAAAATATCAAAGTGATGTCAACAGTACTCTGAAAAATCAAATTGCGTCTCAGCTGTATCATTACAAACAGCTTGAAAAAATAAACGCCGAGATAAGGAGCTTTAAACACGATTACATAAACCATATCAAATGTATCAGCTCCATGCTTTCAAAAAAAGAATATGACGACCTTTTTAAATATCTTAACAGGTTATCAGCTTCGTTTCCAAGCCCGTCATTTTTGTTTGAAACAGGAAACTATATTGCCGACGCCATTCTGTCCGAAAAGCAAGTCAATTCTCCCGATAATATTTCAATAGAATTCGATGGCGTTATACCTTTAAATATAGACAATACCGATTTGTGCATAATATTGTCAAATGCTCTTGACAACGCGGTTGAAGCGTCCTGTTTATGCGCAGGAGATAAAGTAATTAATGTGTACGGAGCTTTTACACATGGATATTTTCTTCTGAAAATAAAAAATCCTACCGTGAACACTAATGTTAACGGCAAGATGACAACTACAAAAGCAGACAAGTTAAACCATGGCTTCGGTCTTGCAAACATAAAAAGAACCGTGAATAAATACAGCGGATATATCAGCATAAACTGCGAGGAAAATTTTTTCACTCTTAATATAACTTTCTCAAACTTTTCCGCTAACGATTAAATAAATCAGATTTTAACAAAAAATATTTGATAAGCAAAAAGCTCCCGTTCCGTTTGACAGAAACAATCAAACGGAACGGGAGCAAATTATAATTTAACAGGCTCCAAGAGCCCGTTCGATACGCTATACGATTACCATATTTGAAGATATCATTTATAGCAGTCCATAAAAATACCATTTTTGTATGGACTGGGTCTACCCGCTACGCAGAACGTAAGGCTCGTTCCATACAATTTTATCAGTACATTTTAATATACCGCTATAAATTACCGTCCGAATACAATCTGATAGCACACTCCGAACCACTCCCTGAGCCAGTATGTGGGAAGTAGCCAAAGCGACGTCCGCGCCGATACCGAGTATGATTCAAGACCGTACTTGTCCGCAATCAGCTTTGCTCTAAGCTGGTGGAACTCATTGGTAACTATCGTTACACTGCCGCTCATGCCGTACTCGTTCATTTTTTCAATGGAAAAGCGTATATTCTCGTCCGTACCCGTAGAGCGATCCTCCAGAATAATTCTGTCCTCGGATATACCCTGCTCAACAAGAACGCGCTTCATGCTCTCCGCCTCGGAAATAAGCTCGTCCGCACCCTGTCCTCCCGAAACGATACACATTGCTGAGGGATTTTGGTCAAGGTATCTGTATGCCGTCATAATACGCTGTCTCAGCATAAGACTGGGCTCCTCGCCTCTGACCTTGCAACCAAGCACTATCACCGTGGTGTTTCCGTCGGGAGGACGGTTCGCCGTTGATATCATAAATACGGATATGACAGCCGCCAATACCGCAAGAAGCAACGCTGACATTACAATTGCTATAAAGACCACGCGGACAGCCTTATGTCCCGACATAAAGCGGAAAAATCTATTCCAAAATACCGAAAGGAAAAACAGCACCGCGCAAACAAACATTCCCGCCGCATTGCCGATATTGATTATCCCTGCGGAAACAGGCGCGAGAAAAACGGCAAATCCTGCAGCCCACAGCAGCGCAAAGAAAATAAGGCACGCCCTTGCAAGCGCGCCTTTTGCAGCCGTATCCATTAAAGAGCCTCTTTCAGGGCGATAGCAAGCTGGTCGGGACAGGACGTGCCCTTACCGTTACAGTTGATACCCTTGAGCCGTTCAATAGCGTCCTCTACCTTCATACCCTTTACAAGCGCGGCAACGCCCTGAGTGTTTCCGCTGCACCCGCCCATAAACTTCACGCTGTCGATAACTCCATTGGTGACCTCAACGTTTATGTGTCTCGAGCAAACGCCTTTCGGAGTATAATTAATAGTCATTTCACATTACCCTCTCATATTTATTCGGCGCATTACGCCGTATTTTATCAAGAATTAAAGATTTATCCTCGCAACACCCGACTGAACTGCAGCTTCCGCTACTGCCTTTGAAACGGCTTCGGCAACGCTCTTGTCGAAAGCGTCGGGAAGGATAAAATCGGCGCACAGCTTATCAGCAGGAACGGACTCGGCTATGGCTCTCGCGGCGGCACGCTTCATTTCCTCGTTGATATCCCTTGCACGAACCGCCAGCGCTCCCTTAAATATTCCGGGAAAAGCCACCACGTTGTTTATCTGGTTTGGAAAATCAGAACGTCCCGTGCCCACAACGAAAGCTCCCGCCGCCTTTGCAAGATCCGGCATTATTTCGGGGGTAGGATTAGCCATTGCAAAAATTATAGGCATATCCGCCATGGAACGAACCATGTCCTGAGAAACAAGATTTGGTTTGGAAACTCCGATAAACGCGTCCGCGCCGGTCATTGCCTCAGAAAGACCGCCCTTGCGCTTATTCTTATTGGTAAGCTTAGCCATTTCATAGTGGGACGGATTCTCAAACTCGTCTCCGTCGCATATTATACCCTTCAGGTCAACCATTATTATATCACCGATACCCAAAGAAAGGAACTGCTTTGCAATAGCGCAGCCCGCAGCTCCCGCACCGTTTATGACGAGAGTCATATCCTCGAAGCGCTTGCCGGACACCTTTGCCGCGTTAAGCATTGCCGCCGAAGCCACCACAGCCGTACCGTGCTGATCATCGTGGAAAACAGGTATATCAAGCTTTTCTTTGAGCCTGCGCTCTATCTCAAAGCAGCGTGGAGCGGAAATGTCCTCAAGATTAATACCGCCGAAGCTGTAGGATATCAGCTCTATTGTGCGGACAATTTCGTCCGTATCCTTTGAATCAATACAAACAGGAAAAGCGTCAACTCCCGCAAATTCTTTAAAGAGAGCACATTTACCCTCCATTACGGGCATGGAAGCTCTCGGTCCTATGTCACCCAGACCCAAAACGGCGGTACCGTCCGTAATTACCGCCACCAGATTGGAGCGGCGTGTCAAGTCGTAGGAAAGGTCGGGATTTTCGGCAATTTCAAGGCATGGCTTGGCGACTCCCGGAGTATAGGCGTTGGAAAGCTGCTCACGGTTCTCCACCTTGCAGCGGGAAACTACCTCTATCTTGCCTTTCCATTCGTAGTGTTTTTCAAGAGATGACTGCATAATATCCATTGTTTAGACTTCTTTCTGTATTTATAGTATTAAATCAAAATATATACTACTGTCCCTTTAAGGGAACTTAACAAAGTAAAAGTATGCCTTATACTTCATTGTAAGCGACATAGTACGCGAGAACTTCCCGCTACTTTTCTTTCTTGTTGGCAAGCTTTATGATTCTGTCAATATTTTCCTTGTCGGTGGTATTGCTTCCGATATGTGTCGGATAAGCATTATAGAGTCCGTGGAAATCCGAACCGCCAGTTACGATAAGGTTGTACTTTTCGGCAATTTCAAGTATCTTTTTCCGCTGCTCCTCGTCAGCAGTATAGTGATACGCCTCAGCGCCGTCTATCTTGCCCTTTGCGGCAAGCTCCTCAAGAAGCTCAAGGGAATCATAGTAAACAGGGTGAGCCATAACGGCTACTCCCCTTGCGGAATGTATCAGATCAAGGACAAAGTTAACGTCGGGGTACTCCCGCTCCACAATACAGGTACCGCTTTTCAGATTAAAAAGCTCATCGTTAAGCTCGCCGTAGAACTCGGTGGTATAACCGTAATCAATGAGAGCGTGCATAATATGCTGCTTGAAGATACTTTTGGAGCCGGTGGCATATTTCAGAACGCTTTCCGCTGTAATGGGGTACAGCTTCATAACATTCTCGACCATTTCCCTTGCACACGCCTTGCGTATCTCGCAGGCTTTCATGCAAACGCCCTCAAGACGGTCGGGCTTGCGCGGAGCATAGCATAGAATATGTACCTTTTGGTTCCGGGATTTATCCCATGCTGAAAGTTCCACTCCCGGCAGCACCTGAACGCCGTATCGCTCGCCGAGCACCTTTGCCCTTGAGACGGACGACATGGTGTCATGGTCGGTAATGGAAATGAAATCTATTCCTGTCCTTTTAGCCTGAACGATTATATCCTCTATTCCGAGGGAACCGTCCGACAGCTTTGTATGACAATGCAGGTCGCCGATCATATCTTCATCTCCTTTGATTTCAGTTAATAGCCTTGAGCAAAACCACACAAACGCAATAAACAAGCGGTTTTGCAAGACATAATAAACAAAATAATCACTAAAAAATATAGAAACAGCCAACCGACTTTGGTATAA
>Ga0073906_1000645_pt1 | contig 61375 bp, 44 predicted proteins | sample Inofromicrocosms_FD_65485 | JGI IMG/M metagenome (GOLD analysis project Ga0073906, IMG submission 65485) | Mouse cecum microbial communities from Vienna, Austria - Inoculum for glucosamine and mucus D2O microcosms | ecosystem: Host-associated > Mammals > Digestive system > Large intestine >...
GACTGACGGGAAAACGTCCAAGGCTGTCGAGATGAATGCGCCATACATACATTAAAGGATGCTCCGCATCCGGGCTTAAGAGGTTTGGCACTCCGAAAGGAATGTCAAACCTCTTTTTTTGTTCGCCCGGCATGGGCATAATCTGACCTAAGTTCTAGCGGACGGTTTTGCCTATGATTTGCGTTTACCTCCTGCTCGATTGGATGGTAGTTATGTGCCTGAGACATAGATTGTAACAAATTGTATAAGTGGTTTTGGAAATAAGGAGACGCATAATTAAAGAAATTTTTCCATAATTTTTTGCAAAAATGACTTGCATATTAAAATTTATGCCTATCTTTGCGCCATAAGAATCCTTTATACCTTAAAAAATACCTAAAAACTGATCATGAAATTCAAGGAATCATTTGCCGGAACATTGGAATCGGGCGACATACTTGTCCGTCTTCTTCCAAGTGATAAACCCGGGTTGACTATCAACCTCGAAAGCACGGTGGCATATCAGTTCGGTTCGCAGATAAAGAGCGTCATTAAAGAGACGCTTGAAAACCTGGGGATTGAGTCGGCTGTTGTTGATGTGACAGACAAGGGAGCTCTTGACTGCACCATTCGGGCCAGAGTGACGGCGGCCGCCGTCAGGGCTACCGGGAAGGATGTCTGGGCCGATTGACATAAATAGAGACAATAACATTAGTAAAAATCTTCACAAACCTTACATCATTAGCATGGAAAGACTTAGACGGACAATGATGTTCGTGCCGGGGAATAACCCCGGAATGATGGCTGACGCCCATATCTATGGACCCGACTCAATCATGCTCGACCTTGAAGATTCGGTGACAATGGCAGAGAAAGACACTGCCCGTCTCCTCGTATATAACGCACTTAAAAGTGTTGATTATGGCGACACTGAAATGGTGGTCCGTATCAACCCGCTCAATACCCCTTATGGCAAGAAGGATATAGAGGCTGTGGTGAAAGCCGGAGTCGATGTGATCCGTATGCCTAAGACAGAGACCGCCGAGGAGGTCATCGAGGTCGAGAGGGAGATAGAACGAGTGGAAAAGGAGCTTGGATGTGTGGGCCGTACAAAAATTATGGCTGCGATAGAGAGTGCGCTTGGCATCTGCAATGCTTACGCCATAGCCACCGCCTCTCCCAGAATGATGGGAATAGCCCTCGGCGCCGAGGATTACTGCGCCAATCTGAAGACACAGCGCACTCCTGACGGCGACGAGCTTCGTCTTGCGAGAGAGACAATCGTTGTGGCCGCACGTGCCGCCGGCATCGACGCCCTTGACACCGTTTATTCCAACCTTAATGACATGGAGACATTCCGCAAAGAGGTGGAATTCATTCATCGTCTCGGATTTGACGGCAAGTCGATAATCAATCCCCGTCAGATTGAGGTGGTCAACGAGGTGTTTGCCCCCACAGAGAAAGCTATAGAGAAGGCCCGCACCATATTGGCCGCCATAAAGGAGGCAGAGAAGAAGGGATCGGGCGTAATAGCCGTGAACGGAAAGATGGTGGACCGACCTGTGGTCATCCGCGCACAGCGCACAATTGACCTTGCCATAGCGTCAGGAATCTTAAAAGAGGAGGAAGTGAAATGAGCAGCATAAAAGAACGTGCCGCACTTGTGGAAAAAGCGGCAGAGAAAATGAACAAGGGTGTGAGCCATCCGGAGAATCTTGTGAAGAATGCCGCTTCGCGCATGGAACTGCAGAAAGAGTCGCCGAAGCTGGCAACTCTTGAGGAGGCCATACGCCGCAGTGGCCTAAAAGATGGCATGACCATATCTTTCCACCATCATTTCCGTGGTGGCGACAAGGTTGTGAACCTTGTGGTGGCTAAACTTGCAGAGATGGGTTTCAAAAACCTTCATCTCGCGGCATCAAGCCTTTCCGACGTACACGCGCCGCTGATTCAGCATATTGAAAACGGCGTGATTACCAAAATTTCAACTTCAGGACTTCGCGGAGAGCTTGCCAACCGTATCTCTCGCGGCCTTATGGAAGAGCCTGTGGTGTTCCGTAGCCATGGCGGACGCGGGAGTGCGATAGCCGCCGGAGACCTGCATATAGATGTGGCATTCCTCGGAGCGTCGTCTTCCGACCCGCTCGGAAACGCCTGTGGATATTCCCGTTCGGAGAATGCCAAGTCGATATGTGGTTCTTTAGGCTATGCGTTGCCTGACGCCCAGTATGCCGACAAGGTTGTGATACTGACTGACGACCTTGTGGCATATCCCAACACTCCGAATTCCATTTCGGAGCGTCAGGTGGATTATGTTGTTGAGGTAGACTCTGTGGGCGACAGCTCAAAGATTTCGTCAGGAGCAATCCGCGACAGCAAGAATCCCCGTGACATCCTTCTCGCCCAAAAGGCAGCCAAGGTCATAATCAACAGCGGATATTTCAAAGACGGTTTCTCTATTCAGACCGGCACCGGCGGCGCGTCGCTCGCTGCGGTGAAATATATACGCCAAAGCATGATTGACCGTGGCATAAAGGCATCATTCGCCTTGGGAGGCATCACCGCCCACATGGTGAAACTTCATGAGGAGGGCCTGATTGACCGTCTTATTGATGTGCAGTCGTTCGACAAGGTTGCAGCCGAGTCGCTTAAGAACGACATCATGCACAAAGAGGTGAGCGCGAATGAATACGCCTCTGCCGACGAACCGGGATCTGCCGTGCATTATCTCGACATCGTGATTCTTTCGGCGTTGGAGGTTGACACAAAGTTCAATGTGAATGTGCTTGTCGGCAGCGACGGTATAATCCGCGGCGCGATTGGCGGCCATCCGGACACAGCCGCAGATTCGGCGTTGTCAATAATTGTCTGCCCGCTTTTGCGTGGCCGCATTCCCTGTGTGGTGGATGAGGTGACCACCCTGATTACCCCCGGGTCGTCGGTAGACGTAATTGTCACCGAATATGGCATAGCTGTCAATCCGCGTCGCCCTGAACTCGCCGAGCGCCTGCGTCAGGCGGGTCTTGACGTGACCGACATAAACATTCTCAAGGAGAAAGCCCGTTCCATCATAGGCGATGCCTCTCCGCTTCCGTTTGGCGACAAGGTTGTGGGCGTGGTCATGAACCGCGACGGCAATGTGATGGATGTAATCAAGAATATAAACGACTGAAGGTGATAACGCTCGATCAATTGCTTGCGGCACGCGACTCCAGGCGCGAACTCCAGTTGCGTCTGCTCTCTTCCCACCCTGAAAAGACCCTTGTGGTTCTGACTGTCAATATCCCCGGCAGTGAGAAACGTAGCCGCGAGAGTTATGACATAGGCATGGAAGGGGTGAGGCTGCTATGCGGTTTGTTGGCCGGGCGTGACGACCTTAAAATTATACGCGATTTTAACACAGGCTTTGAGGCTTTCCTCCTCACTTCGCTGGGTGAGGAGGACGCCAAACGTCTCTGTGTCGGAATTGAGGAGGAACACCCGTTGGGTCGCCTTATGGACATAGATGTCATCGGGCATGACGGGGTGCCGTTATCTCGGAAACGTTTCGGTCGGGAAGCACGCAGGTGTCTGATGTGTGGGGAAGATGCCCGCATATGCATGAGGTCTGGCCGTCACACTTTGCAGGAATTGACACATAAAATTCACCAGATGCACAATGAATACTTTCAGCGGACTTGAACTCAGGGAATTGCAGCTTTCGCTACCTTTCGTGCGCAAAAAACGCGATGAGCTTCTTCAACGATGCGGCCTTGCAAGCGAGGATGCGGATTTTGCAGTCGGGATTTTCGATTCCGACGACCGTATGGTTGCCACGGCATCGCTTGCCGGCGATGTGATAAAGGGTGTGGCGGCAGACGAGTCTGTGCGTAGCGAATCCCTGTCTTCCACGCTTGTCTCCGCCATAATCTCTTATGCGTCGCAGACGGGAGTGAGCAATCTGAAGGTGTTCACGAAACCTGAGTATGAGGACGTGTTCCGTGCGATGGCTTTCCATCCGGTGGGAAGATGTGAGAGTGCGGCGCTGCTTGAACAGGACGGCAGATTGTTGCGATCATACAAGGAATATCTTGAAATGATTCCTCGCAAAGGGCGCGTGGGATGTGTGGTGATGAATGCCAATCCAATGACATTGGGGCATTGTTACCTCATAGAGGAGGCATCGCGACAGGTCGACACTCTTTTTGTTATTTCGGTTGCGGATGATGTCTCTACACAGTTCAGCTATGCTGAGCGTATTGCAATACTTCGCGACGCAACTTCCGCTTTTCATAATGTCACGGTTGTTGAGGGCAGTCACTATGCGATAAGCCGTTCTACATTCCCCTCCTATTTCATAAAGGAGGTGAGTGAGGTGACTTCAGCCCATATAGAGCTTGACCTGGATATATTTGCCCGGCATATCGCTCCATCTCTGGGTGTTGATGTGCGTTTTGTCGGGAGTGAGCCTACGGATGAGCTGACAGCGGCCTATAATGAAGGCATGCAGCGGATTTTGCCCTCACAAGGCATAGAGGTGTGTGTGATTGACCGCATTTCTGAGGCAGGCGGCGACGCTTGCGGGGGAATCACCGGCAATGTCATAAGCGCCTCACGAGTGCGTAGCCTCTTGAACGAAGGAAGAGTTGGAGAGGCTTTCCGCCTGGTTCCTAAATCCACGCTCCCGTATCTGCTTGGCCATGCTGCGGCCTGGGCTTTGAAAGGGGAACTTGACCTTACTCCGAAGCCCGGATTGGTGGACCGCGACAATTCCGGCTCTCACAATGACATGGACTATGACCTTATGACTGACAGCATAGTGTCGCTTGTGCCTGCATTCACAATGCTGGCGGCATTGTCCATCGGGCCGGATATGCCTTCGGCATCGCTCATAAAGGCTGTCGGCATAGAGAGTGAACGGAGAATGATGGAAGCCACCGGTGGTGTCAACACTCATCGCGGGGCCTTGTTTTCCCTTGGTCTCGCCGTGGTGGCATCCGCCCGTCTGCTTGGCAGGGGAGAGGTGTTGACTACGGCTGCCATTCAGGAACTCATAAAGACCACGGCAGAAGGGTTCCCACGTCCGGAGGGCACACACGGCGCGTCGGTTTCAGCCCGTTACGGGGTTCCGACAGCTCTTGACGCAGCCCGTGCCGGCTATCCGGAGGCATTCGGAGTTATTGGTGAGCAAAACCGGCATCGAATGTTGCTCCGGCTTATGAGCGTGATGGATGATTCAAATGTCTATCACCGTTGCGGCCCTGAGGTTGCGGCTGAGGTTAAGGCCAAAGCAGCTGAGACCCTTTCTTTGCATGACTGTGGCCTTGACGGCGCGTTGAGGGAGATGGATGCCGATTTTATAAGCCGGCGCATATCGCCCGGAGGTGCGGCCGACATGCTGGCCTTGGCTCTGTTCCTGCGTTCTGTGGCCTCAGACGAACGCATTGAATAAATCAAACTAAAAAATAACTGACTAAATAATAATAACCTTAAAATTTATTACCTGACAACATGGTAGAAGTAATTGACAAGGGAGTATACCTCCTTGACGGCGAAAAGTTTGCCACAGATTTCACGGGGCTTCCCACGCCGGATGAAGCTCGCGAGAACACTATCACCTACGGCATTCTCCGTGCGCATGACGTTGACGGATCCAAGGGTGACTCCATGCGTATAAAGTTTGATGCCATGATGAGCCATGACATAACATATGTCGGAATCATCCAGACAGCCCGCGCGTCGGGACTGGAGAAATTCCCCATACCTTATGCCATGACCAACTGCCACAACTCACTATGTGCAGTAGGAGGAACCATCAATGAGGATGACCATGTGTTCGGACTTTCGGCGGCCAAGAAGTATGGCGGCATATATGTGCCGGCCAATCAGGCTGTGATTCACCAGTATGCACGTGAGATGATGGTGAAGTGCGGCAATATGATTCTTGGCTCAGACAGCCACACACGTTACGGTTCGCTCGGAAACATGGGTGTCGGCGAAGGTGGCGGAGAGCTTGTTAAACAGCTTCTTAACAATACCTGGGACATCAAGGCTCCGGAAGTGGTCCTGGTGTGGCTTGAAGGAAGCCCGCGCAAGGGTATAGGCCCGCACGATGTGGCCATATCGTTGGTAAAGGCTGTGTTCGACAGTGGCTTTGTAAAAAACAAAGTGCTTGAGTTTGCAGGCCCCGGCGTGAAGAACCTGCCGATCGATTTCCGCAATGGCATCGACATCATGACCACCGAGACAACTTGCCTCAGCTCCATATGGGTTACAGACGAAGAGGTCAAGCATCACTACGACATACACCAGCGTCCTGAGGACTACCGTGAATTGCGTCCGGGCAAGGTGGCATATTATGATGGCATGATCCGTATAGACCTTGACAAACAGGAGGCTATGATCGCTCTTCCGTTCCATCCGTCAAACGCATATACAATTCATGAGCTTCAGGCTGATCCGGAGCGCATACTCCGTGAGGTGGAGGAGGATGCCCGCAAGCGTTTTGGCGACAAAATAAGCATCGACCTCGTGAGCAAAGTGAAGGATGGCAAAGTCTATGCAGACCAGGGTATTATAGCCGGCTGTTCAGGAGGCACATATGACAATCTTGCCGAGGCAGCCTCAATATTGAAAGACCAGAGCGTGGGCAACGATTATTTCACCATATCGGCTTATCCTCAATCTACCCCTGTGTATATGGCCACTACCCGCGACGGCATAGCCACAGAACTGCTTGAAGCCGGAGTGGTAATCAAACCCGCTTTCTGCGGCCCGTGTTTCGGCGCCGGCGATGTGCCGGCCAACAATGGCCTTTCAATTCGTCACACCACACGCAACTTCCCCAATCGCGAAGGCTCAAAGCCGGGTCAGGGACAGATTTCGCTTGTGGCTCTTATGGACGCTCGTTCCATTGCGGCAACAGCCGCCAACGGAGGTGTCATCACAGCTGCCACCGACATCGAATATACCAACGCGCATAAGCCTTATGAATATGACCCGAAGATTTATGAGCGTCGCGTGTTCCAAGGTTTCCACAAAGAAAACCTTGACGAAGAACTTCGTTACGGCCCCAACATCAAGGACTGGCCCAAGATGTATCCCATGCAGGAAAATATGCTTCTTGAGCTCGCTGCCGTGATTCATGATCCTGTCACCACCACTGATGAACTCATACCTTCAGGCGAAACTTCAAGCTACCGTTCCAACCCGCTGAAACTTTCTGAGTTTGCACTTTCGCGCCGTGTGCCCGAATATGTCGGATTGAGCAAGCGTATACAAAAAGAGGACCTTGAGCGTCGTGACGGTCACTGCCCTGAGAAGATAGTTGATGTGCTTGCCAAGGTTGGAGCCGGCCCTGGCGACACTTCATTCGGCTCTTGTGTGTTTGCCAACCGTCCCGGCGATGGCTCTGCACGCGAGCAGGCTGCAAGCTGCCAGAAAGTGCTTGGCGGTGACGCCAACATTTGCTATGAGTATGCCACCAAGCGTTACCGTTCGAACTGTATCAACTGGGGTATAGTGCCTTTCACAATTGACAAGGATGTGAAGTTTGAATATGAGCCGGGCGATTATGTGTTTGTGCCGGGCATCCGTGATGCGATTCTCGGAGGCAAAGAGGAGGTTGACGCAAAGGTAATCAAGGCGGACGGCACAGTGGTTGACTTGAAACTGCATTTCGCGCCGCTCACAAAAGATGAGCGTCAGATTCTTGCCGACGGTTGCCTGATGAACTATTATGCGGCACAGAATAAGAAATAAAAATATAAGAAATCCAAAAACCTAATAACCAATACAACACCATGGAAAAAATCAAAATGACCACTCCTCTCGTGGAGATGGACGGAGACGAAATGACCCGTATCCTCTGGAAGATGATTAAGGATGAACTGATTCTTCCTTTCGTTGACCTGAAAACTGAATATTATGACCTCGGATTGCCCGAACGAGACAAGACCGACGACCGGATTACGGTTGATGCCGCCGAGGCCACCAAGAAATATGGAGTGGCAGTGAAGTGTGCCACAATCACTCCCAATGCCCAGCGCATGACGGAGTATAATCTCCATCAGATGTGGAAAAGCCCTAACGGCACCATCCGTTCGTTGCTTGACGGCACTGTTTTCCGCACCCCGATAACTATCCCTTCCATCAAGCCTGCCGTAAAAAGCTGGAAGAAACCGATAACAATCGCCCGTCATGCCTATGGCGACGTTTACAAGAACGTTGAGATTCGCGCTGCCGAGGCAGGTGTGGCCAAGTTGGTGTTCGAGGGTGCTTCCGGCCAGAAGGAGGAACTTGTGATTCATGAGTTCAAGGCTCCCGGTGTGCTTCAGGGCATGCATAACACCGACAAGTCGATAACCTCTTTCGCTCACGCCTGCTTCAAGTTTGCCGTTGACGCCAAACAGGATGTATGGTTCTCTACAAAGGACACCATCTCCAAAAAGTATGACGCTCGTTTCCGTGAGATTTTTGATGAGGTCTACAAAGAGTATCAGAGCGACTTTGAGCGTCTCGGCATAGAATATTTCTATACTCTTATAGATGACGCTGTGGCTCGTGTAATCCGTAGTCAGGGCGGTTTCATCTGGGCTTGCAAGAACTATGACGGCGATGTTATGAGCGACATGGTTTCGACTGCTTTCGGCTCGTTGGCCATGATGACATCTGTGCTGGTTTCTCCCGATGGAAAATATGAGTATGAGGCAGCGCATGGCACTGTGACTCGCCATTATTATAAGCATCTTAAGGGCGAGGAGACATCAACCAACCCGATGGCGACAATCTTTGCATGGAGCGGCGCGCTCCGTAAGCGTGGTGAGCTTGACAACCTTCCTGAATTGGTAAACTATGCCAATCAGCTTGAGGATGCCTGCTTCGACACTCTCAATGAGGGCATCGTGACCAAAGACCTTGTTAACCTTATGGAGGGGGTAGAACCTCGCGCGGTTAATTCCGCAGAGTTCCTGCACGCCATCCGTGAGCGTCTTGACAAGCGTATGGCTTAATATAAAAACGTAGACTGTAAATAATGCGTGGAGGGTGTAAGGGATATTTCCTTTACACCCTCCTTTGTCGGCAGGCAGAGTCATATGAGAGGAGTCATTTGATCGTGATGCCTGGGTTTATGAAGAAGATGTGTTCGGTGGCGCGTGTCACGGCTGTGTATAGCCATCGGTAGAAGTCGGGGCCAATGGCGTCTTCGGGGATTGCGCTCATGTCGACATACACATGCCGCCATTGCCCTCCCTGGGCTTTGTGGCAGGTTACGCAATAGGCGTATTTTACTTGGAGAGCGTTATAGAACGGGTCTTCAAGAGCTCCCTTTATTTTATGTGATATTTCACCCTCATATTCCGCAAGGACACGATTATAGAATCGCTCCATTTCATCGCGCGGTATGGAAGGCCCTTCGGCTATAAGACTGCGAAGCATTATTTTAGCTGCCACCGGGTCGGGGTTGTCAGGCAGTCGTAGCTCAACTTCCGTAAACCATCGGCCGTAAGCCTTTTCGGCTTTCCCCACCCAGGTTACTTCTGCTGTCTCTCCGTTGGCTATAAAATTATTGAGTTTGTTGATTTTGCTCCAATAGTAGTCATTCTTTGAAACCACAATCCTGTCGCCCTGTTGCAGAGGCTCTTCTGCATACATTACCATGTTCCTTATCGTGCGGTTGAAATTGTTGGCTCTTTTGTTTGAGCGCGTCACAATTAGTGTCTCGTCGCACCCCACAGTGGCCCATGAATCGGAAAGAGAATCCGCAAGGTCTTGAGAATTGACAATTGTCACATCAGGGAAATCTTTTGCAAAGAGTGTAAACTTTTCAGGAGGAAAGTTTGAAAAAAGAAATTGCCTTATTATTGAGGCATTGTATAGTATTCCGGAGTCGGCTGCCTGTCGGGCAGGTTTGTCAAGAGAAAAGCAGATAGGGTTGAGCCCGATACTTTTCAGTCGGTCGGGGTTCATGGCAGGGCTGTCGGTCTGACCCACAGGCGGGAGCTGCGCAAGGTCGCCTACAAGAATCATGGCGCTTCCGGGAGCGCTGTATACATGCCGGGCGAGCTGCTGAAGGAGTGACGAGCCGAAAGCCCGGGAGTCGGTTATGAGCGATGCCTCGTCAACAATAAAGGAGGTGTTGGCATCGCGGTTTTCAGCAAGAAAAAAAGTAGTGTTAGAAGGGTCGGCGGAATTTCCCCTGAAAATGCGTTTATGAATGGTGGATGCCCTGTCATCTGACAGTGATGCCGCCACCTTTGCCGCCCTTCCCGTTGGCGCGAGAATCACTGTGGGAATATTGGCCGACCGCATAGCTTTGACCATGGCTCCCATGATAGAGGTTTTTCCGGTGCCGGCATATCCGTTGAGCACAAACACGTCGCGAGGCCCTCTTGTGATAATGAAAGCCGAAAGGGCGTTGATGAGCGAGAACTGCGCATCGTTGGGGGTGAACGGCAGAAAGGTCATGGCCGATTGTGCGAGAGCGAGTGGTGTCATTGCGAATCTCAAGAAAATTATTAAGCGAAATTAAGAAAAAATAGAATATCACGCCATTATTATGGTCAAGAAAATAAAATAAGGTTAAAAATCGAGTCGGTTTTGTGGGTAATTGGGAATTTATTTGTAATTTTGCAATTGCAAAAGGGGAGTGAAGTTGGCACTTTTGCTCTCACCCAATAAATACAGGTAAAAAAGGGCCCGAAACAAGGCTCAATAAAATAGAATAACAGATTTTTTTAATCATATCAAGACATGAAAATTGAAAAGATTATCGGTCGCGAGATTCTTGACTCTCGTGGCAATCCTACAGTAGAAGTTGACGTAATTCTTGAAAGCGGCGTTATGGGTCGTGCAGCTGTTCCCTCCGGTGCATCCACAGGCGAGAACGAGGCTCTCGAGCTCCGTGACGGCGACAAGAGCCGCTATATGGGCAAAGGTGTGCAGAAGGCAGTTGCAAATGTAAACGGCCCTATTGCCGACGCTCTTGTAGGCCATAGCGCTCTTGACCAGATTGGCGTAGACAACATTATGCTTGCCCTTGACGGCACTCCTACTAAGTCTAACCTCGGCGCTAACGCTATCCTCGGCGTTTCTCTCGCTGTTGCCAAGGCTGCTGCCAACTATCTCGACATGCCGCTCTATCGCTATATCGGCGGTTGCGACACATATGTTCTCCCTGTTCCTATGATGAATATCATCAACGGTGGCGCTCACTCTGACGCTCCTATCTGCTTCCAGGAATTCATGATTCGTCCTGTAGGCGCTTGCTGCTTCAAAGAGGGTATCCGCATGGGCACAGAGGTGTTCCACAACCTCAAGACTGTTCTCAAGAAGCGTGGCCTCTCTACTGCAGTTGGCGACGAGGGTGGTTTCGCTCCCAAGCTCGAAGGCACTGAAGACGCTCTCAACGTGATTGTAGAGGCAATCAAGCTTGCTGGCTACGAGCCGGGCAAGGATGTTACTATCGGTCTTGACTGCGCTTCTTCTGAGTTCTATCAGGATGGCGTGTATGACTACACTCACCTCAAGAACGGCGCCGCTAAGGAGGTCAACGGCAAGAAGCTCACAAGCGCTGAGCAGGCTAAGTATCTTAAAGAGCTCATCACAAAATATCCTATCGACTCTATCGAGGACGGTATGGACGAAAACGACTGGGAAGGCTGGAAGATCCTTACAAATCTCATCGGCGACCGTTGCCAGCTCGTAGGTGACGACTTCTTCGTTACTAACGTGAAATATCTTGAGAAAGGCATCGAAGAGGGTTGCGCAAACTCAATTCTTGTGAAGGTTAATCAGATCGGCTCACTCACCGAGACTCTTCGCGCAGTTCAGATGGCACAGCGCAACAACTACACTGCTGTGATTTCTCACCGTTCAGGCGAAACTGAGGACGCTACTATCGCCGACCTCGCAGTTGCCATGAACGCGGGCCAGATCAAGACTGGTTCTGCAAGCCGTTCTGACCGTATGGCAAAATACAACCAGCTTCTCCGCATCGAGGAGGAACTTGGCGACCGCGCTGTTTACGGCTACAAGAAAATCGCAAGAAAGTAAATCTTTTTTGATTATCGCATAAAAAAAGGAGTCACGCCGAAGCGTGGCTCTTTTTTTATGCGACAAAAAGCGGGTTATGTTGAAAGATTCTGCTTTTTGCGGCCTGTGACAGCTACATACACAGCCGAGAACAATCCTAAGGCGATAAGCATCACTGCCTGGCAGCTCCACATCACTATGCTGAATGCAGTGCCTTCTTCAGAAGACAGCCCGAAAAGGGTCAAGGCAAACATTACGGCAAGATTCCAAGGGCCAAGTCCTCCGTTTGACGGTATTGCCATCGACATGGATCCGAACACAAACACCACAAGCCCCGGAATGAATCCGGCTGCCATGTGAGGATTATGCACCAGGCCGCGTGTGAAGTCGAATGCAAAGAAGCAGACGTATGTCTCAAAGAAATAGCAAGTCCATATGCCGATTGTGTATATTACGTAAAGCCACCATTTCGTCATTGTGAATATCACTTTAAAGCCATTCCAGATTCTGGTGATATTAGTGTCGAGAGTCTTTACCCATTTGTATGTGCGGCAATAATGAAGTATTGCCCACGCCATGGCCACAAGCCCCCCGATGCCAATCCATAGAAGAGGGTCGTCGGTGATGCGCTCCACGTCTTTCCCGATGGCATATTTTGTGAGAAAATCCATTATGAACGGATGCGCCACTATCAGGGAGATCAGTAGCAACAGCAGCACAACAATAAGGTCGGAGCCGCGATCGCCGACATCGGTGCCAATCACTGTTGACAAGGGAGCCTTTTGTCTTTTGCTGACAAAGACGCATCGCCATCCTTCACCCAGCTGGGGAAACACGAGATTCAGGGCATAGGCCCCCCAGATTGTAACCCATTCACATAGCAGTGTCATTCGTGCCACTCCGGCGGCTCTCAGTTGAAGCCCCCACCTTGTGCCGCGAATCATATGAGACACAGTTGTGATGAGCATCATCGCTCCAATCCAGAAAAAGTCGCATCCATCGTGTATAATCTTCATCACCTTCTGGAAGTCTACCTTATGAAACATCCAGACTATAAGCCCTATTGATATTGCCAAAGGCACCAAATAGCGAATTATGTCGCCAATGATTTTTTTAATTGAAGGTTTCTCCGCGTTCCGCTTGCCGGGATTGCCTGCTCCCGAACTGTTGTCATACGGTATGGGTTGCCGAGAAGATTCGGCAGCTTGAGCCGGAGGGTTATTATGAGTGGAAATTGAGTCCATGGCAGTGGAATTATTTGTTTAAACTATAACAAGCAGGATGAATGCACGGTTTATCGCGCTCTAATATTGTGTCAACGTTGTCGGTTGGGCACGAATTTAATTAGATTCCACGTTAAGATTTTGTATTAATGGAATTAATTGCTTAATTTCGCGGTTAGAAACAGCAAAGGCTGTTTCATGATATAAGAGCCATAAAATCTAATTTTATAAAACACAATAACAGCAATGAGATTTCCTATCTTAACACCCCAGGAAGCCGCTGCATTCTTTAAGGATGGCGACAATGTGGGTTTCTCAGGATTTACCGCAGCCGGCACACCGAAAGTGGTGCCTGTGGCAGTGGCAGAAATGGCAGAACGTCTCCACGCAGAAGGAAAACCTTTCAAAATCAATGTATTCACCGGCGCTTCTACAAGCGATCTTTGCGACGGAGCTCTTGTGAGAGCCAACGCAATGAACATGCGCACACCTTATCAGAGCCTTGGCGACCTTCGCAAGAGCCTCAACGCGCATCAGGTGCATTATTTTGACCTTCACCTTTCTGAACTTGCTCAGAAGATTCGTTACGGTTTCTTTGGCGGTATGGATATAGCGGTGATTGAGGCTGCTGATCTTCTCGATGATGGTTCTGTAGTGCTCGGCACAGGCGTGGGTAATACTCCGACTTTCGCAAAGTGCGCGAAAAAGGTGATTATCGAGCTTAACAGCGCCCTTCCGAAAGAACTTCACGGAATTCATGACATTTATATTCCGCTCGACCCTCCTTATCGTAGCGAGATTCCTGTGTTCAAGCCCAGCGATCGTATCGGTTCTTCTGTGGTGAAGATTGATCCGGAGAAGATTGTCGGCGTGGTCATGACCGACAAGATGGACGAAATCAAGCCGTTCACAGAGCCTGACGAGACAACCAAGCACATCGGTGCAAACGTCTGCAGCTTCCTCATCGGCGAGATGCGCAAAGGCATTATCCCTCCTTCGTTCCTGCCAATTCAGAGCGGCGTGGGCAATGTGGCTAACGCAGTGCTCTACGGCCTTGCCGACGCCAAGGAGATTCCGCCGTTTGAAATGTATACTGAAGTAATCCAGGATGCAGTGCTCGACCTTATGAAGAAAGGCCGTTGCAAATTCGGCAGCACTTGCTCGCTCACAGTCTCCACTCACATGGAAGAGGAATTCCTCGGCAATCTTGACTTCTACAAAGACAAACTTTGCATTCGTCCGGCTGAGATTTCAAACAATCCCGAGGTTGTGCGCCGCTTAGGTGTAATCACTATGAACACCGCTCTCGAGGCTGACATCTTCGGAAATGTGAACTCAACACACGTTACCGGCACCAAGATGATGAACGGCATCGGCGGTTCAGGCGACTTTACCCGCAATGCTTACATCTCAATCTTCTCATGCCCGTCAATCACCAAGGGAGGCATGATTTCAAACATCGTTCCGATGGTGTCTCATGTAGACCACACAGAGCATTCTGTCGACATTCTTATCACAGACCAGGGTATCGCAGACCTTCGTGGCAAGGATCCTGTGCAGAGAGCGCATGAAATCATCGACAACTGTGTTCATCCGGAATACAAAGAGTTGCTCCGCGACTATCTGAAACTTGGAGAAAACAGAGTAGGCGGCCAGACACCTCACAGCCTTGCCGCTTCTCTTGCGTTCCACACCGAGTTCATCAACTCCGGCGACATGCGCAACGTCGATTTCTCAAAGTATTAATCAGCATATCGATTACGCACAAATATATCGATATCTACGAGCCAAGAAAGAGGACAAGCATTATGCTTGTCCTCTTTCTTGGCTCGTAGATATCTGTCATAGTTTCAGATATTGATAGATAGTAGCGGTTATCGTGATTAGTTATATTCAATTTTATTATTCAAATTTACAAGGGACGATATGCTTGAATTTCCCCCATTCATCGTCATTTTTATATTGTTCATAACACTCTTCCGGCACATATAATGTTGCTGCCTCATAAGTTTCATCAAAGAAAAAATCTGAGTAATATTTAGGCTGTGGTATGTTCTTGCACTTTAAAACTATTTCTTTTAGATTTGGAGATGCAAATGCCAGATTGCCGATTTCTAATATTCCGTCTTCAATCGTCAATGATTTTAGAGAATTGCATCTATAAAATGCCATGGACCCTATAACCTTGACATTGCTTGGAATAATGATGTCTTTGATAGAAGAACAAAATTCGAATGCTGCGTTCCCTATTATTTTTAAATTATTGTCAAGTTTAACCGATGATAGATTACTGCAACGGGCAAAAGCTCCATCGCCTATTTTCTTAATATTTTTCCCGAACTCAACAGACGATAGGTTTATGCAATTGGCAAAAGCACTATTGCCTACATTTTCAATGCCATTGCCGATAATGAGTGTCGATAATGAGGAATTTGAAAAAGCCATTGTCCCAACGTGCTTGACATAGTCAGTTAAATTTACTGATTTGCATTTAAAATTATAAAATACACAAGATTGTATAGAATCTACGGGTTCTGAGATAATCAAATCTTCTATAATTTTATTATTTACATATACTGTTGTATTTTCTTTTATTGGATTTGAGTGCCATAGATAACTGATTCCATTGTAATCTGGTGTTGTATAGCCCGACATTTCTATTTTGCACCATGCGTTTATGTCGGATATGAAGATCTCATTGAGATCTGTTTCGTAAAAGGCATTTTGTTTAATTTTATTTATTGTCGGAGGTATCGTTAGGGATTTTAGCAGTTCTCTTTTTGCGAATGCCCCTTCTCCAATTGTTGTAATTGTGAATTGTTTGTTGTTGACTTCTACATGTGAAGGTATAACAATTTCTATTGCTGTTGTTGAAGATGTAGTGACAATACCTTCATCGTTGTTAATGTCTATTGAAAGATTTAAAATACTTGGTATTTGTTGAGCATTATCTGGTCCGGTAATAGTTGGGCCTGTAGGCTCATCGTTTTTGCAACTGATTAAGATCAGCGAGAATAAAGTTAAATATGTATATGCTTTCATTTGTTTTATTTGTTAAGGTAGTCATTATTTGAGAAATCAAACTCTTCGATATGTTTGAATTTTCCCCATTGAGAATCTTCTTTATATTTGTTGATACATCCTTCCGGCACATACAGTACTCCTGTTTCATATGTTGAATCTGAGAATATTGTATAGTCGTGTGTCTCTGTGTGGGGCAAATCTTTGCATGGCATGAAAACTTGTTTTAATTTGTCACAATTGCCAAAAGCGTATTCATCTAGAGAAATAAGGGTTGATGGAAGTGCAACTATTTCAAGATTAGAACAGTTGTAAAAAGATTTGTACCCAATATATCGTGTTCCGTTTTTAAATATTGCAGATTTGAGTCCGGTGCAATTTCTAAAAGCACCCCCTTTAAGACTTACTAAAGTTGAGGGAATAACAACTGATGAGAGGCTTGAACAGTTTTCAAATACATAGCCTTCAATTGTAGTTATTCCTTCGTTTAGTTCTATTTTTTCAAGTGATGTACAATCTCTAAATGCAAATTGTCCGATAGTCTTCACTGATGATGAGAAAATAGCGTCTTTAATTCCCTGACATGAGAAAAATGCAAAGTCTTCTATCTTTTCTGCCCCCTCTTCAAAATGAACGGATCGAATATTATTGTAGCAGGCAAACGAGAAAGGTTTGATTCTCTTTACGTTGTAAGGAATAATTAAATCTTCAATAGATTTGTTATTTGAAAATAATGCTCTGTCGGAGGGATGTGGATTTTGGTCAATGATTATATCATTGAGTTGTTTTGCGAAAGTAATATTACAATAAGATTCTATGCTTTGGGCATAGACATTTTTTGTGTATTCAATAAATCCGGATCCTATTACATAGATATTGTCGCCTAAATATAAATTTTCTACTGAACTGAACGCTTCATCCTGGATATATGTGTAATCTGGAATTTGGATTTCTTTGATGTGTGTTCCTTGGAACGCATTATTGCCAATGTAAAGACCATATTCTTCCCGTTCTTGTGGCGTATAAACCCCAAACTTGACTGTTGTCAGATTCCCGCAATCTTTAAATGCTTCATCTTCAATTCTCATAATACCGTCTGCCAATTGTATATGTGAAAACTGTGTACGTGAAAAAGATTTAGTTCCAATAGTTTTAATTCCTTTTTCAATGATTAATGCGTTGCAGTTTAAATTAGCAAAGACAAAAGGGTTGATATTGACCACGGGTGGAGACACAACAAGGGTGTCGACGGCAACTCCATTTATAGATAGTGTAGTTCCTGTATGAATTGGTGAGTTTGTGGAGGTGTATTTTTCCATTTTGACTTTACACCAAGGTCTGACATCTGTTAGATTAAGATTTTTAATGGCAGTGTTTTTAAATGCGTAATCATGAATGTACTCAATATCAGGTGGAAGTGTGAGATTTGTGAGGTTTGTGCAATTTGAAAAAGCACTTTTCCCAATTTGTGTGACTTGGATTGATTTGCCGTTATAGTCAATGGTTGGTGGAATTATGACACTTAAACATGATTCTTTCACGTCTGTGAGGGTTGCTTTCTGCCCCTCAATATTAAATGTTAAATCACTCATAAGAGGATTGTCTGGTGTAATTTCAATTGCTGGTTCATCTCCTTTACATGCTGTAAGGAGGTATGCAACTGCCAAAATTACCGGAATATGTTTCATCTTATTGTACATAATCTAACAGCGTTTATTCGTTATTGAAACACAAAAAGAATAAATAATTTGTTGAGTTTATTCAGTTGGGAGTTTCTTATGCGAATATTTATAATGTTAATATATATTTATTTGAGAACGTATTAAATTGTAACTTATTGTAAATATGAAAAAAGTAGTTGAACGAATCGTTCAACTACTTTTTTCATATTTACAATAATGGATATTAATATATTTATTTTTTTGGTGGAGAAGCGTGTTTGCATCCGGGGCAGGGATGGAATCGGCTGCTGCCGTCGAAGCAATGGGTGCATATGCGCTCTTTGGGGAGGCCGATAGATTCTACAAGGGTTTCAATGGGATTGAATTTGAGAGATGTGAGATTGAAACGCTCGCGAATTTTGTCAACAAGAGTGTTGTATTCCGGAGAGTTGGTGGTGGCATACTTGTCGAGATTCTTGTTTGGGTCGCCTTCAAGGTCGCCTATTATTCTGCGAGTGAGGAGCTCCATGTCGCTCTTGGATGACGTGAATCCTATAAAGGGACAACTATAGATAAGAGGGGGGCACGCGATTCTTATATGCACCTCTTTTGCTCCAAGATTGTAGAGGTCCTGCACATTGTCGGTAAGCTGAGTGCCGCGCACAATAGAGTCGTCGCAAAGAAGCGCCCTTTGATCGTAAAGCATGGCGCCGTTTGGCACGAGTTTCATCTTGGCTACGAGATTGCGGCGAGATTGCTCTGAAGGAGTGAAACTGCGTGGCCATGTAGGGGTGTATTTTGATATGCAGCGACGATAGGGCACCCCTTTGCCGGCGGCATATCCGAGAGCCATGCCGACTCCGGAATCAGGTATGCCGGCTGCGCAGTCCACTTCATTTTCGTCATTCTTGCCCATCTCAAATCCTGACTTGAAACGCATGTCTTCAACATTTGTGCCTTCATATGAAGATGTCGGGAATCCGTAATAAACCCATAAGAACGAGCAGATCTGCATGTCTTTGCCGGCCGGGGTTATGACCTTTATGTCGTTGGCAGTGATTTCTACCACTTCTCCCGGGCCAAGGTCGCGATAATGTTCGTAGCCGAGGTTCGGAAATGCGGTAGATTCAGAAGAGGCCGCGAATCCTGAGCCGTCGGTTTTTTTGCCAAGAATGATTGGGGTGCGTCCGAGTTGGTCGCGTGCGGCAATAATGGAGTTTTCAGTAAGGATCAGCAGGGAGCAAGAGCCTTCGATTCTTTCAAACATATGGGCTATCCCTTCTGCAAAGTTTTTTCCCCTGTTGATAAGAAGGGCTATAAGTTCAGTCTGGTTTGTGCGTCCTGAACTCAACTCCCCAAAGTGTGCGCCCTCGTCAAGAAGTTCCTTCTCGAGTTGATCCATGTTGCAGACTTTGGCAACAGTCACGATAGCGAATTTTCCGAGATGGGAATTGATAATGATCGGCTGAGGGTCGTTGTCGCTGATAACGCCGATTCCTATATCACCCTTGAACTTTGGAAGTTCGTCTTCAAACTTGGTGCGGAAATAAGTGTTTTCGATGCTGTGGATACTGCGGCAGAAGCAATTGTCTTCCGAGTCGAAAGTGGCCATGCCGGCTCTGCGTGTTCCAAGATGAGAGTTGTAGTCAACTCCATAAAATAGTTCGTTTCGGCAGGCACCCCTGGATGCTGCTCCGAAAAAACCTCCCATAGAAATGAATTATTTGATGTTTCTGGCTGCAAAATTACAAAAAATCCTTTAGATTTAAATTAACGGAGAGTATCCAATTTTTTTGCGGCGTGTGTTTTTTTTTGAGTTGTGCGATTGTAATAAACCGGATATAAAGCTATTCTGAATATGCAATCTCACTTGGCCAAATAATTGTCGATTGCATTTGTAATGGCTTTAGAGTGAGTTTTTATAACTTATAGGAAAGCATGAGGGCGAGGGAGGTGGAGTTTGTGCGCACGTCGGGGTAGTCGCGATAATGCGACGACCGATAGTAGTTGGTGAATAGCACGGTTCCAAACAGTTTTTTCCATATCTTGAAATCGGCTCTTATCTCAGTCATGTTGAGAGAGGCCACGGAGACGTCGCCCATCACGTTGAGGTCGCGGAAGTTGACAACACTCAGGTCGGTTCCGTAATGGTATCCTTTCCAGGTAAAAAGCCTGAAATAGTTGTGAGAGACAGAAAAGGCGAATTTGTCTTTATTAAACACTATGTTCATCCCCCCTTTCAGAGAGAATCCTGATGCCCAGTTGTAGTTTCTGTCATCTGTCTGATAGTGGTCGGACAGGATAGAGCCGAGAGCCACTACGTTGGCATGGGCAAAGCAATCAAACACCCAGTGGGCTCTTTCAATGTCGCGGAACATGAATCCGGCTCCCACGCTTGCCGGTATTCCCAGTTTAAAAGGCACCTTCTTCAGGTTGTCGATTGTGTCGCTGTCAAAGAAGTCGAAGTGCTGATACAGCCCGATGCTGCCTTTTGATCGATAGTTGTCGAATATTTCGCGAGCCAGCAGTCGGCCTTTTATTTCGATTTGTGTGAGTATGGGCTGGGTTTTCAGTCCTTGCAGTTCTGCCTTTAATGTGAAATAGTCATATGGCTTGGTTGACTTCACTTCAAACCTGTCGCCATATTCCACGTCGATTTGTGCGGCCACTCCTTGGTGAATGTTGCGCATGTGGCCGTTGTATTGCAGCATCTTGTAGCCGGCCGACACTCTGACCGCAAAGTTGGGAGTGCCGTAAAGGCGTCCGCGAGTCGGCCTCACTTTCCAGGCTTCGCCTGTGATTATGCGGTTTATGCCTCTCATGGGGGAGAGAATGAAGCAAGCAAGTTCTCTTTCAAATCGAGATCCTCCGGTAAGGCGGTCGTCGAGCACTGCGTCTGATGCACGAAAAAGAATCTCGCCTATTGCCGCTCCCCCGATGGGAGTGGCAATAAAATCATTTGTAGAAGGGTATTCCCTTTCCATAAACAATTCCCACATTCCGCTTCCGCCGATTGCAAAAAGTTCGGACTGCCAGAAATTAAAGCCGTTTGCCCTTGCGGCATTGAAATATAGGCTTCCGTTGTAGGGGTGAAGGAAAGTGTTGGTGCCCAGGTTGTCATTGTCCCAAAGAAAGCCGTGCCTGAAATTCTCTTTTATCGTGTTGAAGGAAATGTAGGCCCAGTCGCCACGTTGCACATATCTGTCGAAAGCCCAGAGACCGATGTTGAATCCGGCTACTTCGCCGGCGGCTCTCCAGAAATGGCGCTTTGTCATTCTTGTCACGTCGGCTGAATCAGGAGGAACAAGAGCGGTGGTGTGATACTTTATGGGAATCTGTGCGGACAAAGGCAACGAGGCTAATGCTATAAAGAGCATAGCCACAAATATTTTAAGATATTTAGCCGACAGATTATTTGTCATTTCCAAAGCGAATGATTAAAAAAATACAATATGGTTATCTATTCAACAAAAAAAGCAGGGCAATGGTTGAGCCATTACCCTGCATGGAATTCTGATGATTCTGTAATATTTTTTTACTTCACGCCCAAGTCGGCAAGAACGCTGTTGATTTTGTCTTCCGCTTTCTTGACAGTCTCTTCATATTTGTCGGCAGAGGGAAGATCTTCGCGCACTTCTACATAGAACTTTATTTTGGGCTCTGTGCCTGAAGGGCGCACTGAAACTTTGTCGCCGGCTTCTGTAAAGAACTGAAGCACATTGGAAGTGGTCGGGAAGTTCATCTTTTCAGTCTCGCCAGTCTTCACGTTAAGACAGTTGAGGTCTGAGTAGTCTTTAATGAAAGCAATCGGCGACCCTGCCAGTTCTTTGGGAGGATTTTCGCGGAAATTCTTCATCATAGCCACAATTTCATCTGCGCCTGACTTTCCGGGGCGCACCACGCTCACACCTCTTTCGCGAGAGAAGCCATACTCTTTATAGATGTCGATAAGCATTTCATAGAGAGTCATGTTTTTCTCTGCTGCCCAAGCGGCGATCTCGCACATGAGAGTGATAGACGACACTGCGTCTTTGTCGCGCACGAAAGTTTCGGGAAGGAATCCATAGCTTTCCTCGCCGCCGCCGAGATAGCGCTCTTTGCCTTCGAGGTTGCGCATCACGTCTGCAATCCATTTGAATCCGGTGAAGCAGTCATAGCATTTCACATTGTTTGCTTCCGCAATGCGTTTGATTGTCTCGGTTGTGACAATTGTCTTCACGCAATACTCGTTGCCGGTGAGTTTGCCGAGCTCGCGGTTGCGAGTGATGAGATAGTAGAGGAAAATCATCACAATCTGATTGCCGTTGAGAAGCTGGTATTCTCCCTTGCTGTCGCGAACCACGAGGCCGATGCGGTCAGCGTCAGGGTCGGAGGCCACAACAATGCTTGCTCCAGTCTCTTTAGCCTTGGCAATGCCCATTGTCATGGCTTCGGAGTTCTCAGGGTTAGGAGAGACTACAGTGGGGAAGTCGCCGCTTCTGAGGTCTTGTTCCGGCACATGGATAACATTCTCGAATCCCCATTTCTTTAGGGAGTCAAACACGAGCATACCGCCGGTGCCATGGATAGGAGTGTAGACAATCTTCATGTCGGCATGTTTTTTGTCTACTTCCGGAGAGAGAGAGAGAGACTTAATGTCGTTGAGATACTGCTCATCGATGTCTTTGCCGATAATCTGGATAAGGTCTTTGTTCGGTTTGAACTTGATCTGATCCACTGAAGTTATGGCGTTGACATAAGCGATGGTTTCTACGTCGTGAGGAGCGATCATCTGGGCTCCGTCGCTCCAATATGCTTTATATCCGTTATATTCCTTCGGGTTGTGGCTTGCAGTTACCATTACTCCGCTCTGGCATCCGAGTTTGCGGATAGCGTAAGACACTTCCGGCACCGGTCGGCAGTCTTCGAAAAGATACACCTTGATCCCGTTTGCAGAGAAAATGTCGGCAGCAAGTTCAGCGAACTTGCGAGAGTTGTTTCTCACGTCGTGTCCGATTGCCACAGTAATCTGCGGGAGCTCTTTGAAGCAGTCGTTAAGATAGTTCGCAAGTCCTTGAGTGGCGGCGCCCACAGTGTAGATATTCATTCGGTTTGAGCCGGCGCCCATGATTCCGCGCAGGCCGCCTGTTCCGAATTCGAGGTCTTTATAGAAAGCGTCGATAAGTGGAGTCTTGTCTTCGGCTTCGAGCATTTCTTTTACAACCTTTCTTGTTTCTTCATCATATTGAGGGCCGAGCCATTTTTCGGCCTTCTCTTTGACGGTCTTTAATAATTCGTCGTTGTTCATTGGTTATTCTGATATTTGGGTTATTTTTACTGATCGTTTCCGGCCGACGAATACGGGTAGGTTGATGATTGATTCTGTTTTCGTAATATCCGTTATGCGTCGAGATTTAGTCCGGTTTTTAAAACTAAACGCAAAAATAATGAAAATTGATGAGAAAATAAAGGTTAAATAAAGAAAAAGAATATTTTTTGTAAAAATAGTGTGCGTAAATATATGTTTAAGATTTCTCTATGTAAAGCAAATAAAGTTGAAGAAGACCCTTATTGCCGCATAAATTTGGAATTTTGCAATAATAAAAAGGGTGAGATAAATTAAAAATGCTTATATTTGCAGTTCAAAACTTTGTTTTCTATGATTTCATCAATGACTGGGTTCGGACGCGGAAGCGCCCAGACTTCGACCAAGAGGGTAAAGGTGGAGATAAAATCGCTCAATAGCAAGCAGTTGGATCTGTCGCTAAGAGTGCCTGCATATTTTAGGGAGATGGAAGTGACGATGCGCAATCCCATCGCCGCCAAACTTGAGCGTGGCAAAGTGGAACTTGCGGCCACTGTTGAGAATCTTGTGGCGGAGCCATCCACTACGGTCAATATCGACCTTTTGGGTGCATACAAGCGGCAGCTTGAGGAAATGGGTTCCAGCCTGAATCTTCCTGAGCCGACAGATTGGTATGGTTTGTTGCTCCGTATGCCGGAGTCGATGAAATCCGAACAGGTCTCTATTGGAGAAGAGGATGAGGATGCGTTTTCCCGTGCTTGCAATGAGGCAATTGACTCTCTAATAGAGTTCAGAAGGAGGGAAGGCAGGAAACTGTATTCTTTCTTTATAGAGAAAATTGGTAAAATCCGGCAGTTGCTTGATGAGGTGTCTCCATTAGAGGAGGAACGTGTGCCTAAGATTCGCGAGCGTCTTGAGGAGCAGCTTTCACGTCTTTCATCTATAGAATACGACAGAGGCCGTCTTGAGCAGGAACTCATATTTTATATAGAGAAACTGGATGTGACAGAAGAAAAACTGCGTCTTGCCACTCATCTCAACTATTTCATGGAGACACTTGGGAGTGACACCGGTTATCCGGAGGCCGGGCAGGGGAAGAAACTCGGGTTTATTGCGCAGGAAATAGGGCGCGAAATCAATACGCTCGGCTCTAAGTCAAACCATGCCGGAATGCAGAAAATAGTTGTAAGGATGAAAGACGAGCTTGAGCAGATAAAGGAGCAAGTGCTCAATGTGCTTTGACCAATTTATCACATTGTGACAAATGAAAGGTAAAATAATAATACTATCAGCGCCTTCGGGCACAGGGAAGTCAACTATCATAAACCGCCTGATGCAGGATCCCGGGTTGCGTCTCGGGTTTTCCATATCAGCCACAAGCCGGTCTCCGCGAGGGGAAGAGAAGCATGGCAAAGATTATTTCTTCCTGACAGAAGATGAGTTTCAGTCCAAGGTTGACAATGGGGAATTTGTGGAGTGGGAAGAGGTGTATGCCGGCACTCGCTACGGCACGCTTGAGAGCGAGGTGAGGAGAGTGACCGAGTCTGGACATAACCTGATAATGGATGTAGACGTTAAAGGCGCCATCAATATAAAAAAGAGATTTGGAGATGAGGCTCTCTCCATCTTTGTTATGCCTCCGAGCCTTGGGGCGCTTGAATCGCGACTCCGAGGGCGCGGCACAGACACGCCGGAGACAATATCCAGAAGGCTTGCAAAGGCGGAATACGAAATGAGTTTCGCCAAAGAATTCGACACTGTGGTTGTGAACGACGCGTTAGACGCCGCCGTGAATGAAGTCGCTTCCGAAATAAGAAGATTTGCATTCTGAATGAGGCAAATGTCGTGAGTATGCGAGGTTGCGATTAATGACAATAACAAATCAATACCATTGAGAAATGACAATAGGAGTGTATAGTGGCAGTTTCGACCCGATACATACGGGCCATGCCATGGTTGCAAATTATGTGGGGCAATGGTCCGGGGTAGATGAAGTGTGGATAATGGTGAGCAGGCAGAATCCGTTGAAGAGCGGTATGATGCCGGAGGCAGACCATCACAGGATGAGGATGGCCGAACTTGTGGCGAATAAATGTGCCAATGTGAAAGCATCGGACTTTGAGCTTTCGTTGCCGTTGCCTTCATACACATATGTTACGCTGTGTAAACTGCGGGAGGCATATCCGGAGCATAAATTCAAGTTAATCATAGGCAGCGACAATTGGCTCAACCTCGGCCGGTGGCGCGATGCCGACAAGATAATAAAGGAATTCGGGCTTGTGATTTATCCGCGTCCCGGCTATGTCACTCCATTGCAGCCGCCAAAGGGGGTAGAGGTGCTGTCGAAAGGCCCTGCTGCCCATGTGTCTGCCTCATTTGTGCGCGAGATGGTTGCTTCAGGCGGCAACATCAACTACTTTGTGCCGGTGGAGGTGGCTGAATATATCAACACACACAATCTTTACAGGATGAGTGATGACAACTGAAGAAACATTTTCTGACGACAACATAAGTCGCAGACTCATAGGAGTGACGTCGCTTGCCGCCGGATATTGTTCGGCATGTGAGGATGCACGCGAAATGGATAAGGAGAGTTTCGTTGACCGTATGCTTGACTTGCTTCCTCGCATATATTGGGAATTTTTCGATATAACTGCCGACGATGTTGTGGCACTTGAGGAATTCGATTATTTCTCGTCGTATGTAGATGAGGATTATTATGAAAGCATACGTCGACACATAGAGGCTCTGCTGGGTCCTGACGATGTGTTCCTCGAGACGTTTGAGGAAGACATGAAGTATAGCGACACGCCTATAGGGGCGTCGATTGCAGAATCGCTTGCCGATATATTCCAGCCTTTATTTAATTTTATTTCTATAGTGAAAGACACCGACGGAGAAAAAATAACGGAAGCGTATCTGCAGTGCAAAGAGGATTTTGAGGCTTATTGGAGCCAGGCACTCTGTAATGTGCTCAGAGCGCTAAATAATATTAAATATTCAAATAATTCATCATACTGACCATGATTAACCGACTTCTTAGATGGCTTGACAGCTCCACTTGTAATTTTCTTGCTGTCGACACAATCACAAAAGAGCTCAACATTGCCGGGTTTCGCGAACTTCGCCAGGAAGATTCCTGGAAGATTGAGCCCGGAGGGAAATATTATGTTGTGAAGAACGGCACTGCCATCTTTGCATTTATAGCGGGAAAGGGGAACCCTGATGAGCATGGTTTCCGTATCATTTCGGCTCACTCCGACAGCCCTTGCTTCAAACTCAAGCCTAACGCGGAGATAGTAGGCGACGGCGGTGTGGTGAGCCTGAATGTGGAGAAGTATGGTGGCGGAATATTATACACATGGTTTGACCGGCCGTTGTCTATGTCGGGAAGGGTGATGCTCGATTCCGGCGACGCCATGAACCCTGAAATGCGGGTGTTTGACCTTAAAAAAGGTGTTGCCTTCATACCTCATCTGGCTATTCATTTCAACAGGTCGGTCAATGAAGGAAATCCTTTGTCTGTTCAGAATGACATGAAGCCTGTGATCGGTTTCTTCTCTCCGGAAGAGATAGAGGAGGCAAAGAAGCGCGGCGGGTTCGTCAAGATGATGGTTGCATCGGAACTCGGAATAAAACCGGAGGAAATAATAGATTATGAAATATGCCTGTATCCTATGGAGCAAGCCGGTTTGTACGGAGCGAAAGGTGAATATTTCCAGTCAGCGCGTATCGACGACCTTTCAATGGCCTTTGCAGGTCTTGAGGCTCTGTTGGCAACTGCGTCGGAAGATTGTGCCGACACACGTATGCTTGCCGTGTTTGACAATGAAGAGACAGGCTCCGGCACCAAGCAAGGAGCGGCGTCGCCGGTGGCTCGCAATATAATGGAGAGGGTGTGTGCAAATCTCGGAGGCACACGCGAAGGATTTTTCCGCAGTGTGGCCAATACATTCATGATATCGGCAGACGATGCCCATGCATGGCATCCTAATTATAATTCTAAATATGACCCCACCAATCATCCCGTGATAGGCGGCGGCCCGGTGATAAAAATCAATGCCAACTGCAAATATATGACAGATGCTCAGGGAGCGGCAGTGTTCCGCAATCTTTGTCGCAAAGCAGGTGTGGAATGTCAGACGTTTGTGAATCATTCAGATGTGGCCGGAGGGTCTACTCTGGGAAATATTCTGACATCTCAGCTCGACATAAAAGGAGTGGATATGGGCGCTCCGATCTGGGCCATGCATTCAGCAAGAGAGACAGCCGGAGTGGCCGACCATGAAGCCACGGTAAAGGTGTTTTCCACATTTTTCAGCTGATCTGATATTAACAGCGGCATAGTCGGCCGGTGTTTAAAAAACGATATAGTTGCGAATACATGTGCAGTAAAACATGAATCGTTTAATTAAAATTTGCTGAGGCGGAGAAATTTTAATACCTTTGCAGTCGGATTCTGAAAAAGCGGTATCCCGGCAGGAGATTCCGCGATAATCAGTAGCGAAAAAACAAATAAATACAAGATAAAGTCAAGATGAACGTAAATTACGCAAAACTCGACAACGTTAGCGGCGAGATAACCGTTACACTCGAAGAGAAAGATTACGCAGACAAAGTAAGCAAGCAGCTGAAAGAGATAGGGAAAAAACACGCAGAGCCGGGTTTCCGTCCGGGTCATGTGCCTGCCGGGCTTATTGCCAAGAAGTATGGGTCGGCAGTGAAATATGATGTTGTCAACAAAGAAGTGGCCGACGCTGTCTTCAACTATATAAAAGAGAATAAACTTCAGGTTCTTGGCCAGCCTGTGCCTGAGGCCGACAATGAGTTCAAAATTGAGAATGCAGACTTCACTTTCAAATTTAAAGTGGGTCTTGCTCCTGAAATTGACAATCATGTCAACAAGGACCTTCATGTGCCTTACTATACAATCAATGTGACCGATGAAATGATCAATGAGCAAATCGAAGGTCTCCGTCAGCGTTTCGGCCGTCAGGTTCCCGGAGAGGAAACAGAGCATAATGCTGTAATCAAGGGCGCTATCACAGAGCTCAATCCCGACGGCACAGTGAAAGAGGGCGGCATAGTGGTTGAAAACGGCATAATCGCTCCTGTATATTTCAAGAGCGAGGACCAGAAGAAACTTTTTGAGGCAAAACACCCCGGAGATGTGGTTGTGTTTAACCCGGCTGCAACATGCGACGCCAACCCCACAGAGATGTCTTCGATGCTCAACATTGACAAGGACAAGGTGGAAGAGCACAAGGGAGATTTCAATTTTGAGATAAAAGAGATAATTGTGCTCAAGCCTGCTGAACTCGACCAGGAGTTCTTCGACAATGCCGTGGGCAAAGACAAGGCTCACAACGAGGAAGAATTCCGCGCGGCTATCAAAGAGCTTCTCGAACTTAACCTCGCAAACGACTCCAACTACAGATTTACAATCGATGCAAAAGAAGCTGTGGAAAAGGCAGTCGGGGCGCTTGAACTTCCTGAGGCAATACTTAAGGATTTCCTTGTTCGCCAGAACGAATCTCTCAACAATGAGAATGTTGACGCAGAATTTGAAAAGATGCGCGGTCAGCTCACATGGGATCTCATCCGCGATAACATCGCGTCTAAGTTTGAGGTTAAGATTTCAGAAGAGGATCTCATGAACGAGGCTCGCGGCGTGGTTGCTCGCCAGCTGATGCAATATGGCCCTAACGCATTGACCGACCAGATTGTCGACAAATATGCGCAAGAGGTTGTGAAAGATCAGAAAAACAGAGAGATGCTTGCACAGAATGCCTTGACTCGCAAGACATTTGAAGTGATAAAAGAGAATGTCACTCTCGACAACAAAGAGGTTAGCGTAGAAGAATTCCGCCAGCTCTTCACACCTGCCCAGGAAGAGGCATAATCGGGTGTAGTTTCGATAATCATAAAATCCGGTGCGTGAGCTGAAAGGCGCGCGCCGGGTTTTTATGCTTAATTTGGCATGATATTTGCTGATGATTAAAAAGTAACAATTGCCATTTTGTGGTCCGTGTGGATTTTCAAAATGATTTGATTGGTTCATGGCCACTTAGGCATAAACAAAATAATAATGAAAATGCAAAACGACTTTAGAAACTATGCTGTCAATCATCTTGGCTTAAACTCCAACACCCTTGACAGCTATGCGCGATATATCAATAGAGAGACGCCTAATGTGTCGGCCACCATGCCGTCTGCCGACTATATGAACCCATATATTCTTGAGGAACGACAACTGAATGTCACCCAGATGGATGTGTTCTCTCGTCTTATGATGGACCGTATTATATTTCTCGGCACTCAGGTAAGCGACACTTCGGCGAATATCATACAGGCGCAGCTTCTTTATCTGGATTCTATTGACCCGGAGAAAGATATCTCGATTTATATCAACTCTCCCGGCGGCTCAGTATATGCAGGTCTTGGCATTTACGACACAATGCAGTATATCTCGAGTGATGTGTCTACGATATGCACGGGTATGGCAGCTTCAATGGCGGCAGTGCTTCTCGTGGCCGGCCAGAATGGCAAGCGTTATGCTCTTCCTCATTCAAGGGTGATGATTCATCAGCCTATGGGAGGAATCCAGGGACAGGCTTCCGACATTGAGATTACGGCCAGAGAGATTCTTAAATTGAAAGAGGAATTGTATCGCATAATCTCCGACCATTCAGGCATGCCTTTTGAAAAGGTAGAGGCTGACTCTGACCGCGACTACTGGATGACGGCGTCAGAGGCCAAGGAATATGGAATGATCGACAAGGTTCTTGTGAATCCTAAAAACAAATAAATACCCTTCAGGTTAAAATGGCTAATAAAAGAAGCGGACTTGTATGTTCGATGTGTGGCGCCACCGATTGCTCTTCAAATCCGGTGGTTAAAGTGCTCGACGGACTTAATTTATGCACAGACTGCATAAAGTTTATAGACGATGCACGCGACACTCAGTTGAACAACTCCGGTCGCGACAAGGAAAAAGCGCCGGCGGAGTCGACGGCAATTCCGAAACCCATAGAGATAAAGGAGTTTCTCGACCAATATATTATCGGGCAAGAGGAGGCTAAGAAATATCTGTCGGTGGCGGTCTATAACCATTATAAGCGCATCCAGCAGAAGGACTCTAAAGATGATGTAGACATTGAGAAATCGAATGTAATTCTTGTGGGCCCTACAGGAACTGGCAAGACTTTGTTGGCCAAGACAATAGCAAGGCTGCTTGATGTGCCGTTCGCAATAGTCGACGCCACGGTGCTCACCGAGGCCGGATATGTGGGAGAAGATATAGAGTCATTGCTTACCCGCCTTCTTCAGGCGTGCGACTATGATGTTGAGCGTGCCGAGAAAGGTATTGTATTCATTGATGAAATCGACAAAATAGCCCGAAAGAGCGATAATCCGTCGATCACCCGAGATGTTAGCGGCGAGGGTGTGCAGCAGGGTCTTCTTAAATTGCTGGAAGGCTCGATAGTGCTTGTTCCTCCTAACGGGGGCAGGAAGCATCCGGAGCAGAAGATGATTGCCGTCGACACGAAGAACATACTTTTTATCTGCGGCGGCGCTTTCGATGGCATAGAGCGAAAGATAGCATCCCGGTTGAACACTCATGTTGTCGGGTATGGCCACGATGAAAACAACAGAAAGAGACAGCGAGAAAATCTGATGCGCTATGTTATGCCTCAGGACTTGAAATCGTTCGGACTAATTCCGGAGATAATAGGCCGACTGCCGATTCTCACGAGTCTCGACCCTCTTGACAAAGTGGCGTTGCGCAGAATTCTCACGGAGCCCAAGAACGCGATTGTTCGCCAATATAAGAAAATATTTCTTCTTGACGGAGTTGAACTTATATTCACAGATGATGCCCTCGACCTTATAGTTGACAAAGCAGTGGAATATAAGCTCGGTGCGCGTGGATTACGCTCCATCGTTGAGACAATCATGGTTGACGCCATGTTTGAAGTGCCCTCGCAGCCGGTTAAAACTTTCACGGTTGACGCAGCTTATGCCCTTGGCAAACTGGAGAAGGCACACTTTGAAAAGATGGAAATATCAGATAAGTAACCCCCTTTATAAAGGGCGCAAGATAAGAGGCAAGGGATAAAACCTTGCCTCTCGTTTTGTGTTGCGGCATAAAGGATGCTTCAAGGAGTAAAAAAAGTTTGCCGGATATGTATGGTAATTCGGAAAATTTTTTTAACTTTGTATATCAAGAAAATCATCGAACCTCACACCATGGCAGACATCAAAGCGATTCAAGAAGCCCTGAAATTGAATTTCGGCTTCGACAATTTTAAAGGTAATCAGCAAGAAATTATCAGCAGCCTGCTTGACGGCAATGATGTTTTTGTGCTGATGCCCACCGGAGGCGGGAAGTCATTGTGCTATCAGCTTCCGGCATTAATGTCGGAAGGCACTGCGATTGTCATATCTCCATTGATAGCCCTGATGAAAAATCAAGTTGACGCCATGCGCAACTATGGGGAGGACGACGGTATCGCGCATTTTCTTAATTCCTCGCTTACAAAAGCCCAGGCCGACAAGGTGAAGTCGGATGTGATGTGCGGGCGCACAAAACTGCTTTATGTTGCTCCGGAGTCATTTACAAAAGAGGATAACATGGAGTTTATGCGAAGCGTAAAGATTTCGTTTTATGCAGTAGACGAAGCTCATTGCATTTCAGAGTGGGGCCATGACTTCCGTCCTGAATATAGGCGAATACGCACAATCATAAACGAAGTGGGCACCCGACCGCTTATAGCCTTGACTGCCACAGCCACCCCTAAGGTGCAGCACGACATTCAGAAGAATCTCGGCATGCTGGACGCACAGGTGTTTAAGTCAAGTTTCAACCGTCATAACCTGTATTATGAGGTGAGGCCCAAGACAAAAGATATCGATCGGGAGATTATCCGGTATATAAAGAATAATGCCGGAAAATCGGGCATCATATATTGTCTGAGCCGTAAAAAAGTCGAGGAACTGGCCGAAACATTGCGCATAAACGAGATCTCGGTTCTTCCATATCATGCCGGTATGGATTCAACCACACGCTCCGACAATCAGGATGCATTCCTGCATGAGCAAGTGGATGTGATTGTTGCAACAATCGCGTTTGGCATGGGGATTGACAAGCCGGATGTGAGATATGTCATACATTATGACATACCGAAAAGTCTTGAGGGATATTACCAGGAGACCGGCCGTGCAGGCCGCGACGGAGGAGAGGGGAGATGTATAGCCTTTTACACCAACAAGGATCTTCAGAAACTCGACAAATTGATGCAAAGCAAAACGCCGGCCGAGCAAGAAATCGGGCGTCATCTTCTGGCGGAGACAGCCAGTTATGCGGAGTCGTCAGTGTGTCGTAGAAAAATTCTTTTACATTATTTCGGAGAGCAATATGAAGCAGACAACTGCGGCAATTGCGACAATTGTTTAAATCCAAAAGCAAAAGTGGAAGCAAAAGAAGAACTTTGCGCCGTCATAGAGACGGTCATTGCCCTGAAAGAGAAGTTTAGTCCTGATTATGTGGTCAATGTGATGATAGGCCGAGGCACGGATGAAGTGCGGTCATATCACCATGACAAGATTGAAGAATTTGGGTGTCTCCCGAATGCCGATGAGAAATTTCTGTCGTCGGTTATAAGGCAAGGCACCATAGCCGGCTATCTTGAAAAGGATGTCGAGAACTATGGCATTATCCGTGTCACACCAAAAGGGAAGAAATTCCTGAAAAAACCGGTGTCGTTCAAGGTTGTCGAAGATAATGATTTCAGCGATATGGAAATGGAGCCGCAGATAAAGGGCGGCGCCTCATGTGCGGCAGACCCGGTGCTTTATTCCATGTTGAAAGACCTGCGTAAGAAGATGGCGAAAAAACTTGATTTGCCGCCGTATGTGATCTTTCAGGAGCCTTCGCTTGAGGCCATGGCCACTACCTATCCGATAACCCTCGAGGAACTTGCAAACATTGCGGGTGTGGGTGCCGGAAAGGCCAATCGCTATGGCAACGAGTTTGTGAAACTTATAAAACTTCATGTAGACGAGAATGAGATAGAGAGGCCGGAAGATATCAGGGTTCGTTCTGTGGCAAACAAGAGCAAACTCAAAATATCGATAATCCACAGCATCGACCGCAAGATTGACCTGGAAGAACTTGCCGAGAGCAAGGGTCTTGAATTTGGTGAATTGATCGACGAGCTTGAAGCAATAGTGGATGCAGGCACCAAGATAAATATAGACTATTTCCTCAACGAGATCATGGATGAAGACCATGAACTCGACATCATTGACTTTTTCAAAGAGAGCCAGGAAGATGACCTTGAAGCTGCGATCCAGGAACTCGGCGACGAATTCACAGAGGAGGAAATAAGGCTTGTCAGGGTTAAATTCCTGTCAGAAATGGGAAATTGATGCGAAAGGCATTATAATTTTCTCTTTATTGATTCGTTAGTAAAGAGTAAACACGAAGCATTTGTAAAATTAACGTCTTAAAAAGATGAAAAATAAAATCCTTGTGGGAGTCGGGCTGTCAGCATGTGCAATTGCCTGGGCGGCTAAAGACCCGGTGATTATGACGATTAACGGCGTAGATGTGCCAAAATCAGAATTTGAGTATCTATATCATAAGAACAGTCAGCAGCAGCTTGCTCCGCAGCCTCTTGAGGAATATGCCGAGATGTTTAAGGTGTATAAACTGAAAGTGGCGGATGCAAAGGCATGCGGGCTTGACACAACCGAGTCATTCCGCAAGGAGATGCAGCAATACAGAAGAGAATTAGCTGCCCCTTTTATGGCGGATTCCGCTTATATCAATAAACTTGTTGCTGAGGCCGCAGCGCGTGCTCTTGAAGACGTAGAGGCCAGCCACATAATGATGTTAAAGACGCGTGACGCCTCAGAAAACAGGCGTCTTCGCCTTCGTCTTGACAGCCTGAGGCAGGAACTGATTGCCGGAGCTGATTTCACCGACTTGGCGCTGCGCTACTCTCAAGACCGCTCGGTGGTCAACAACAAGGGATATATGGGCTATATTTCATCCGGGCGTTTCCCATACGAATTTGAAACAGCGGCTTTCACTACACCTGAAGGTGAAATCTCGGAAGTTGTAGAGTCGCCGGCCGGTTATCATATAGTAAAGGCCGGCAGGCGTCGTCCGTCGCGCGGCAAGGTAGAGGCCGCGCATATTATGAAATTGTTGCCAAAGGGAGCAAGTGAGGCTGAAAAGGCCCGCGCCAAACATCAGATTGACAGTTTGTATGCTTTGGTTAAGGCAGATCCTTCACGATTTGGGGAAATTGCCAAATCAAATTCCGACGACAAAGGGTCGGCAAGGCAAAACGGCAAACTTCCGATTTTTGGTTCGGGAGAGATGGTGCCGGAATTTGAGGCGGCAGCCTTTGCTCTTAAAGACGGAGAGATAAGCGAGCCGGTGAAGAGCATGTATGGCTGGCACATAATCCAGAAAATATCACAACACTCCGCTCAGACCGAGCAGGAACTCAAGCCGGAGATTCTTCGCAGAATCTCTAATCCGCAGGACGGCAGGTATCGTCTGGTAAAGGAGCATCGCACGTCTAATCTGGCTGCGAAGCATCAAGCATCGCTTAATAGTGAAGCAATAGGCGAGATAATGTCGAAGGCCGGAGAGAACGGGATTGATTCACTTTTTGTTGCTTCATATATAGCAGGGCCTCTTTCTTCAGTGACAGTGGCACAGATTGACGGTGTGTCGATTCCCGCTTCGGAAATGTTTTCCAATATGAAAAAATTGCGACAGTCAGATCCCGGGACAGCGTCTGAGGTGATTAAGGATGTAGCCGATAATTTCTTTGCCCGTAAACTGGTTGAGGCGGAAGAGGATTGGCTTTATGACAACAACGCTGAATATAGAAACCTTCTCAATGAGTATCGCGACGGCAGTTTGCTTTATGAAGTAAGTGTGCAGAAAGTGTGGGACAAGGCCGCGAAAGATGAGGCCGGACTTCAGCGTTATTTCGAAAACCACAAAGGCGATTATACCTGGACTGAGCCTCGTGTGAAAGGTGTGCTTGTGCAGACCGTTAACGATTCTCTCGCCAATGTGATAAAGACACGCATGAACGAGCTCCCGGCTGATTCGCTTGTGCAAAATATCCGCAAGGAATTCTCCGGAAAGGTTCAGATAGATAAGGTTTTGGCCACTAAGGGCACAAACGCCATTGTTGATAACCTGGTGTTTGGCGGTCCGGAGGTGAAACCGTCAAACTCGAATTTCACATCATATTTTATGTTTGAGCCGAGAATGCTCGACACTCCTGAGGAAGCCGGAGATGTGAGAGGACAGGTGACAAGCGATTATCAGACTGAACTTGAGAGCCTTTGGATTGAGGAACTTAAGAAAGCATATCCTGTAAAGGTTAATAAGAAGGAACTTAAAAAAGTGAAATAATCCCTGATGAAAAAAAGGGTCGCATTGTGCAGCATAAAGCGCGGTGAGAAGGTTGCAAATCTCTCATCGCGCTTGACCGCGCCTATAAGGAGTGTGGCCTTGATGGCGATTCTATTATTCATGGCATCGGCTTGCGGCGGCAGTGATAAGCCCGAAGTAGAGGAAGGTGATGTGCTTGTCGTTTTAGACGACACTACGCTTATGCTTCACGATGTTTTGAATCGTATTCCTGTAGGGATGGATCCGCAAGACAGCGTCGCCATGTTTCATAGCATAGTCAACAATTGGGTAAAAACGCGAGTGCTGACTGATTTTGCTGAGAGTAAACTTCCTGATGTCAGGCATATAGACAGGCAGGTAGAGGCATATCGCAACCGTTTGATAGTTGCCGAATATCTTAAAAAAATGCGTGACGGCAAGCGGTTTAAAATTAGTGAAGACAGCGTAAAGGCATTTTATGAAGCCCATAAGAGCGAACTTCTCACAGAGATTCCACTGGTGAAAGGCATCTATCTGAAAGTGGCTTCATCTTCCCCCGGGCTTGCAGAGATTCGTCAGCTTATGTCAGAAGGGAGCGATAAGAGTGTGGACCGCCTTGAGAAAACCTGGATTGGAGATGCTATCCAGTATGATTATTTTGAAAACAGGTGGGTAGACTGGCAGACAATTGCCGATCAGATTCCATATAGATTTTATGACCCAGATGCGTTTCTGGCCTCGACCAAGAATTTTGAGACATCATATAAAGAATCTACCTATTTCCTTCATATCACAGATTATTTGCCGTCGGGCAGTGTGCAGCCTTATGAGTTCGCGCGCCATGGCATAGCCGACATGATGGAAAGAGCAAAAATGACAAGCTATGAAGAGGCGTTGGTGAATTCACTGATTGCAAAAGCCGTGAAAGAGAATAGACTTGTGGCGGTAGGTTATGACCCGGTGTCTCATAAGGCAACAGGAAACGGAAAGATAAAAGAGAATAAGAAATCAAAAGATGAAAAAGAATAGAATATTAATTCCAGCAATGGCGGCACTGACTATGTCGGCGCTATATGCCATAGCGCAGCCAGCCAAGAATGTTATTGACGAAGTGGCTTGGATAGTGGGCGATGAAGCGATATTCCGCTCTGATATTGAGGAGCAATACCAGCAGATGCGTTCAGAGGGCATGGTTGTGAGCGGCGACCCATATTGTGTGATTCCGGAGCAGATTGCAGTGCAGAAACTATATTTGCATCAGGCAAAGATCGACACGATAGAGGTGCCCGAAAGCAGTGTTCGTGCCGCCGTGGAACAGAGGATTAATTTCTTTATCGCCCAGCTGGGTTCTAAGGAGAAAGTGGAAGAGTATTTCCGCAAGCCGATTCCGGTGTTGAAAGAGAACTTTGTAGAGTATATGCGCAACAATTCGATTATAGAAGAAGTGCAAAGAAGTTTGACATCTGATGTGAAGGCCACGCCCAATGAGGTCAGGAAATATTTTGATGCACTTCCGGCGGATAGTGTGCCTTATGTGCCTCTTCAGGTTGAAGCGCAGATAATCACATTGAATCCCAACATTCCGCGTCAGGAGATTGAAGACGTCAAGGCGAGGCTCCGTGACTATGCCGACCGAGTGAACAGAGGCGAAGCCAACTTTTCAACGCTTGCGATAATGCATAGTGAAGACGGCAGTTATATGCAGGGCGGTGAGCTTGGCTTTCACGGCAAAGCAGATTTTGTGCCGGAGTTTTCAAATGTTGCGTTTAATCTCAGTGACCCTAAAAAAGTGTCGCGCATTGTGGAGACAGAATATGGCTATCACATAATCCAGCTTATTGAAAAGCGCGGAGACCAGGTGAATGTGCGCCATATTCTTTTAAGACCCAAAGTGAGTGAGAAAGACCTTGTGGACGCCACTAATCGTCTTGACTCCATCCGCAAAGAGATTGTCGGAGGGGCATTCACATTTGAGGAGGCTGCGGGAGTTATTTCTCAAGATAAAGACACTCGCAATAACAAAGGCGTGATGATGAATGATAATGAGCGAAGCGAGCTATACAGAAGCAGCCGATTTGAAATGCAGGATCTTCCTCCGGATGTGGCTAAAAGAATAGAAAGGATGTCGCCCGGCGATGTGAGCGAGGCGTTTGTTCTGAAGACATCGCGAAATCAGGATGTCGGTGCTATTGTAAAGCTTACAAACCGCATTGAGGGCCACCGGGCAAACCTGTCGGACGACTACAATCTTTTGAAAAAAATGTATGAGGACCACAAGCGACAGGAAATTCTGACCGAATGGGTGGAAAAGAAAATCAAAGAGACACACGTCAGCATAGAAGATGGCTGGAAAAACTGTGATTTCAGATATAAGGGTTGGATAAAGGAGAGCAAATGATGTGAAATTGTTTGACAGTTAATGCAGTGGCTCCTTGAAAACAGGGGCCGCTGCTGACTGCAAATAGGGGTGGGTGAAAGTTAAAGACGTATGAGCAGAAATTTAATGGACAGGCGATTCCGTGTTGCCGCAGCTGTGGTTATGGCTGCGGTGTGTTTTGTAGTGAATGTCGGGGTCAAGGCTTATTCTCTCGACGAAAAGAAAAAAGAGAACCGGAAGAATGAAGAAACATTTACCAGACCCAAGCCCACGCGTCCTATCAAGCCGGAGATTCCCGGTGCGAACCGCTATAGGCAAGACAAGATTTTTCTTGAATATGCAGACAGCCTGTATAAAATTTCTACTTTCGACACAATTGAGCGTCAGATTTTAAAAGGAAATGTGAAATTCCGCCAAGCCGGCATGTGGATGTATTGTGATTCTGCGTATTATTATCCTGAATTAAACTCACTTGACGCATTCGGCAATGTTAAAATGGAACAAGGCGACACATTGTTTGTGTTTGCCGACAAACTTTATTATGAAGGAAACATCCGTATGGCTCGCCTTAAAAACGGGCCGTCGCGAAATAAGGTGGAACTCATAAACCGAGATGTCACGCTCACAACCGACAGTCTTGACTATGATTTAGGACTCGATTTGGGATGGTATGAAAAATGGGGAACAATCGATGACAAGGTAAACACATTGACATCGCTATATGGCGAATACTCGCCCGGCACCAAGAATGCAGATTTCTATCACGATGTTGTGTTGGTTAATAATGAAGACGGCTTTACAATGCTCACCGACACTCTGCATTATAACACTGACACCCACATAGCCAGAATAGAGAGCCGAACTGAGATCCAGGGAGAGTCTGACACGATTATAACCACCCGTGGACTCTATGACACGCAGCTGGGGAATGCTGAATTGTTGACCAGGTCAATGATTATACACAGAGATTCGACAGGCAATGTCACAACTCTTGAGGGTGATTCTATAATATATGACAAGCAGAAACGCATAAGCCGGGCATATATGTTTCGCGACCCTCTAAAGCATGGCATGCCCATGGTATTGACCGACAGTGCCCACAAAACGACTATAATCGGAGGATATGGCGTGTATAACGATTCTACAAGAGAGGCATTGTCAACAATCTATCCTCTCTTAATGGAATATTCTCAGAATGACACTCTTTTTCTGCGGGCAGACACGATTAAGACATATATCATAACAGAACTGGTGAATGCCGGCCGCAGATGGACTCTTTCCGGCTATCCGGAACGCAATGGAGAGCCTATAATAAAGGCGGATTCCTTGGCTTTGTGGATAGATAAGGCTTTCTTTTCAGTGGTTGCTCCATTGATAGAACTGCCGATGCGTCTTTTGCGGTCTGCGGCGCCTGCGCAGAGGGTTAATGAAAGTTCTCCCTTAAAGCCTCGTCAAGATGAATATGTAGCTCCGGATTCTGTTCCTGATGCATCGGATTTTGTGTCTGTTTCTGCTGATTCTGTCGCTGTTTCTACTGATTCAGTGTCAGCCGGATCGGATTCAATACCAAAGGTGGCTAAAGATTTTCATGTGGCTCTTGCTTATCATAGAGCAAGATTTTTCAAGAGCGACATACAGGGAGTGGCAGACTCTATTGTGTTTGTGGAGCGAGACTCGATGATGTATATGTTCCGCAAGCCGATTGTGTGGAGCGGGGAGCGACAGGTGACCGGGAATCGTATCGACGTGCATTTTAACGACTCTACCGCCGATTGGGCATTGTTGCCGGAGTCCGGAATGATGTCGGAATATGTGGGAGAAGATTTCTATAACCAGCTTGCAGGCAAAACTCTTTTTGCAAAATTCAAAGACCAGACGCTGCACAGCCTTGAAGTGTCGGGAAATGTTGAGACTGTTTTCCTGCCACAAGAGAGCGATTCAACCTATAACCGCATGGTTAATGCCGAGAGTTCGTTTCTCACTATTGAGATGGAAGGGGATCAGATGAAGAAACTGAAGATGTGGCCGGAGGTGAGTGGAACAGTCACTCCGCTTTTCCTGGTCAAGAAGTCTCAACAATATCTTCAGAAATTTCATTGGTGGACTTCATTGCGCCCGGTTAGAGAATGGTATGGCGACCGTTTGCACTGGGCAGACGATCTCGGCGAAGTGTCTGATGAACTTGAGCAGTATTTCTTGTCGCCGTCAGATTTTGGCGAGCCAAAATCATTCTCAGGCACAAGGTTTGTTGCGCCTGTATCATCAATACCTCTTTCAGAGATTGAAGATAATGAAGTTGAAATGCAGAAAGAGGCTGAGAGTGTGGAGAATGAGGGAGAAGAAATTGAAAAGAATGTAGAAGAGGAATCCGAAGGGGATGAAACATCTCACCTTGAATCAGGCGAAACAACAATTCCTGATTCAGACGATGATGCAATTCCCGGCGAGCCTGAGTATTTTCAGGAAAGCGGAATAATATCGGAAGAGGAAGGAGAGTCAAAACATGAGTGATGTTATAAAACTGTTGCCCGATTCTGTTGCCAATCAGATAGCGGCAGGCGAAGTTATTCAGCGTCCGGCATCAGTCATCAAGGAGCTTGTGGAGAATGCTGTCGATGCCGGGGCTACTGACATAAAAATTTTTATAAAGGATGCCGGCCGCACGCTGATTCAGGTGGTGGATAATGGAAAGGGCATGAGCGAGACGGATGCCAGAATGGCATTTGAACGACATGCCACTTCAAAAATTAGAGAGGCAGAAGACTTGTTTTCTCTACACACCATGGGATTTAGAGGGGAGGCTTTGCCGTCAATTTGTGCCATATCGCAGGTTGAGTTAAAGACTCGCACAGATGCTTCATCCATAGGGACTCGCCTGGTGATTAATGCCACTCGAGTTGACACTCAGGAGCCATGTGTGTGCGATCGTGGAGTCAATATAATGGTGAAGAATCTTTTCTTCAATGTCCCGGCAAGAAGAAAGTTTTTGAAAAGCGATAGTGTAGAGACTTCTAACGTGATGCGGGAGTTTGAACGCCTCGCTCTTGTCAACAACAATATCAGAATGAGTATAGACACCGGGCAGCGTGTGCTCGATCTAAGGGCGGGCACTTTCAAACAGCGCATAGGTGATATATGGAAAAACAATCTTGACCTGCATCTTGTGCCGATAGATGTCGACACTTCGCTTATAAAGATAAATGGCTTTATATCCCGACCGGAATATGCGAGAAGGCGTAACCCTCTCCAATATCTGATAGTCAACGGGAGAAATATGCGTCATCCTTATTTTCATAAGGCTATAATCAATTGCTATGAATCGCTTATTGCCCCTGACACACAGCCATGCTATTTTTTGAAGTTTGAGGTGGACCCGTCGAGCATCGATATCAATATACACCCTACAAAAAGCGAGATAAAGTTTGAGTATGAACAGGAGATATGGCCCATACTGCAGGCTTCGGTCAAAGCGGCGCTCGGAAAATTCGGGGCGGTGCCTTCTATAGATTTCAACAGCGATGTATTGCCTGTTGACCCTCTTCCGCAAGGTGAAAGCCCTGAGCGTCCTACTCTTGACATACCGGAGAATTACAATCCGTTTGCCATGGATTCAGGAAACGTGTTTGACGGCGGCAAGGTTTTCGGCAAAAGTTCCGGCAGGAAGAACCCTGTTCCACGCAACTGGGACACTCTTTATGCGGAGTTTATGAACGGGACTCGGGGATACTCTTCTTCCGATGCTTCTTCAAGGAATGCGGATAGCAATCAGTATGCATTTGAAGATAATTCAGGTTTGCCGCGTTTCATAGACGAGACTGCCGATACAGGTTTGGACTCCTTTTCGGAAAAGGTTTTCCCTGAAGCGCAAGATATAGAATCCATGCTTCCGGAAATGGGAAGTGACTCGGGTGTGGGTGCGTTTTGTGTGCAGCATAGTTTGCGTTATATAATCACGTCATCGAGAGAAGGGTTGATAATAATAGACCAGCACAGGGCTCATGTGAAGATATTATATGAGAGATATCTCGGGAAAGTATCTCAAGGTGAGCAGGTGTCGCAAGGAGTTATGTTTCCGGAAATACTGACTCTTGATCCTGAACATCAGGCCGCGCTTGAGGCTGTAGGTGATGAGATTTCCCGTCTTGGATTCGCTCTCGAATATGAGGATGATGATCTCTGGAGAATAGTGTCGGTGCCGGCAATGCTTAAAAATGCCGACGCCCGCGACGTTGTGTTGCGTATGCTTGAATCTGTAACTGAAGATGGTGTGAATTATGGAAAGGAGGGTGATTCCGCCACAAAAATTTTAGAGCGGATGGCATTGGTAATGGCGCGCTCTTCAGCAATTGAGCGTGGGCGAAAACTTTCTACTGATGAGATGGAACATCTTGTTGGTGAACTATTTTCACTTCCTGCCCCTGCTTACACGCCAAACGGCAACCCTGTGTATGTATTGCTTGATGACCGTCGTCTTGAAAGCATGTTTAGATGACGTGGTGCCAGGTGTTAATAACCCGGATAATTTATATTTAAATCGGCAGATTAAACTGCAACTGAGTAGATATGGCAAAACAGGAATATATCGATAAAAACAAGAAGTGGCTTCAAGAGAAGTCGAACGAACAAGATGTGCAGCCTCTTGACAGGGGAATATTCTACAAAGTGTTGAAGAAGGGGAATTCCAAGCTTCCTTCGCCCGGGCGGGGAAGTGTTGTCACGGCTCATTATGTAGGGAAGACTATCAATGGAAAGACGTTCGACAGCAGCAGAGGGGGAGTCGCTCCGGCATTTCGTGTCAGAGATCTGATACCCGGATGGATAATCGCCCTTCAGAAAATGCACCCCGGCGACAAATGGGAGGTTTACATTCCGGCTGAACAGGCTTATGGAAAATTAAACCAGCCTGGAATTCCCGGAGGCTCCACACTTATTTTTGAAATAGAGTTGATATCGGTGGCTTGAACGAAATTTCGTAATCTTTGTGCATTTGTTTTGCACGTATATGCCTAATTCTCCGAAAAGATGGATGACATGAAATAATATGTGGGCAAATGAACCGGCAAACTGACTTCTATGTTTTACACTTGAAAACAATAGTTTGAAAGTGAATGAAATATGGAAAGATTTAAAGCTATGCGCAAATGGTTTGTGTTGCTTCTGATGTGTATGTCATGCAGCACTCTGCCGAGTTGTTCTGATGATGACAACGACATGAGAGATGTAGCAGTAAGCCCCGAAAGGTTGCCGAAAGTGTCGAAAGATTTTTTATCAGAATATTATCACGGTGTCAAGATAAGTTCTGTTGTGATAGATTATGACGACAATGTGATGGTCTATGATGTGGATCTTGCCAACGGGCATGACGTCACATTCGGGCCAACCGGGGAATGGGTTGAGGTAGATGCCCCCGAGGGGGAAACAATACCGTCGGGAATTGTTCCTGAAATAATTGTGAATTATCTTGACGAATATTATTCAGGCTATGGTGTGAACGACATCACCAAAACTGGCTTAGGTTATGAGGTTGAACTCGTAAACAATCTTGACCTCGTGTTTGACTCTCAAGGAAATTTTCTGTATATAGAAAATCTGTAAGGAACATGTGGCGGCGACAAAACATTGGCAGCTTCCCCTAAAAGATAGGTGCGGAATATGAGCCATGATTTCAATGTTATTTTGCAAATTTATATGTAAAAATGATTTTGCGATGCTCAATGCAATATTTGAGTGTCGCAAAATCTTTTTTATAGAAAAAGTAAGGTTGTTTGTTAGAAAAGGGTTAACTTTGTAAATTATTCCTCTTCTTGAGTCGGGCTTTTTGAAAATACAGATACAAAAAAGTCCGCTCCAAAGAGCGTATAGAGTAATAAGGTAAAATAATGATGGAAAAGACAACCAAGGCAATCCACACACCTTATCAGAGAAGAGATGCCTATGATGCCCTGCAAATGCCTGTGTATAATTGCATGGCTTTCGAGTTTGACAATGCAGAGGTCATGGCAGATGCGTTTTGCGGGCGCACAGATGCACCCGATTACTCCAGAGTGCTCAATCCGACTGTCACACATTTTGAACAAAGAGTCGCAAATATCAGCGGGGCCAAAGAAGTGAGCGCATTCACCTCTGGAATGGCAGCAATAAGCGCAATGATTATGAGTGTTGCTTCAGCCGGCAGGAATATTGTCACTTCACGTCATCTTTTTGGCAACACATATCTTCTGCTTACCGGCACTTTGCGTCGTTTTGGAGTGGAAACACGCCTTGTAGACTTGACCGATAAAGAGATGGTTGAAAAAGCTGTAGATGAAAACACATGTTGCATATTTCTTGAGAGCGTCACCAATCCTCAGACAGAAGTGGCAGACGTTGAGGAGTTGTCGAGTATTGCCCGAACAAAGGGCATCCCTTTGATTGCCGACACAACAATTGTGCCGTTCACACAATTTGACGGCAAATCTTTAGGTCTTGATTTTCAAGTGGTGTCTTCCACAAAATATATCTCCGGCGGGGCAACAAGCCTTGGAGGACTTATTATAGATTACGGCAATTTCCCTGAGGTTTCCCGGCTTATAAAAAAGGATGCGGTATTCAATTTCGGGGGCTACATGTCACCACAGGCTGCATATATGCAGATTCTTGGTCTTGAGACTCTTGATGTGCGTTACTCACGTCAGGCGCAGACCGCGCTTGAGATAGCAAGACGGCTTGAGTCAGTGCCTGAAGTCTTGGCCGTGGGTTATCCGGGTTTGGAGAGCCATCCGAATCATGAAATATTCCGCAAACTTTACGGAGAGAATGCCGGGGCAATGGTCACATTTGATCTGGCTGATGCAGGGGAGTGTTTTAAATTTATCGATTCGCTCAAACTGATACACAGGGCCACCAATCTTTTTGATAACCGCACGCTGGCCATTCATCCGGCAAGCACAATATTTGGCCCTCTGGCAGAGGCGGAGAGGAAGGCGATGGATGTAAAAGACACTACAATACGTCTTTCAATAGGATTAGAGAATGTGGAAGATATATGGGGGGATATATCACAAAGTCTGGGAAAGTAATTTAAAGACACTCTTGTAGCATGGGAAAATATGATTTCGACACGGTTATTGAGCGACGTGGAAGCGGCGCCATAAAAACCGACGTTCTTGAAGAAAGATTCGGGCGTCAGGACCTTTTGGCAGCCTGGGTGGCGGATATGGATTTTGCCACTCCTCCTTTTATTATCGATGCTCTGCGCAAACGTCTTGAGCATCCTATACTGGGCTACACTTGTGAGTCTGACGATTATCGCAAATCTATCATAGACTGGGAGAAGAGTTTGCATGGCTGGGAATTGAAACCGGAATGGCTCAGTTATATACCCGGGATTGTAAAGGGAATAGGGATGGTGATAAATGTATTCACAAAACCCGGCGATGACGTAGTGATAATGCCTCCGGTCTATCATCCATTTCGTATCACAGCGGAAGAGAATGGAAGAAATGTTGTGAATGTGCCTCTCCTTGTTGATGCAGAAGGGCGTTACAGCATTGATTTTAACTCGCTCGAATCGCTTGAGACAAATGGCGGTGTTTTCCTTCTGTCGAATCCTCATAATCCCGGCGGAGTGATGTGGAGCAGGGAAGACCTGCGCCGGCTTGCGTCTATATGCAAGCGTAAGAGGCTCATAGTGGTTTCTGACGAGATACATGCCGATATGGCTCTTTGGGGAAACCGTCACATACCGTTTGCCTCTGTGAGCGAAGAGGCCGCAGAGATAAGTATAACTTTCTGTGCCCCTTCCAAAACGTTTAATATACCCGGAATCGTAAGTTCTTTTTCAGTAGTGATTGACGAGGGGCTTAGGAGTCGTTTTTACGGTTGGCTTGAGGCAAATGAATTTGCGGCAGCTCCGTTGTTTTCGCATATAGCCACCATTGCAGCATACAGAGACGGTGAAGAATGGAGAAAGGAGATGCTTTCATATGTGGAAAAGAACATCTGCCTTGTTGAGGATTATTGCCGCAAGAATATACCCGGAATCAATGTTTTGCGTCCGGATGCGTCTTTCCTTGTTTGGCTTGACTGCAGGGGGCTTGGCCTCGATTATGACGCCCTTGTCTCACTGTTTGTCGACAAGGCACGAGTGGCTCTTAACGACGGCTCGATGTTTGGTAAAGAGGGAGACGGCTTCATGCGTCTTAATGTGGCCGCGCCAAGGTCTGTAATAGAGCAAATATTGTCAAGAATAGAAAATGCAGTGAAACAAATAAACATATCCGCCGGGGCAGATGAAAAGAATAATTGAAATAATTGAAGAGAGTCCCAATCCGGTTTTTTCATTTGAAATCCTTCCCCCTCTTAAAGGGAACAGCATTTATAAGGTTTATGACATAATCGACAAACTCAAGAAGTTCGGCCCGAAGTTTGTTAATATAACTTCGCACCATAGCGAGTATATCTATAAGCCATTGCCCGACGGCACTCATCGCAGGGTGAGCGTTGTGAAGCGGCCCGGCACGGTGGCCATTTCTGCCGCTATCCAAAATAAATATGGATTGATTCCTGTGCCTCACATAATATGTAAAGGATTCACAAAGGAGGAGACTGAATATGCGTTGCTCGATTTGAATTTTTTGGGCATAAATAATTTGCTGGTGTTGAGAGGAGATGATAAGAGCCCGGGCACATCTATGGGGAGCCAGGAATTGTATCACGAACATTCCACCGATCTTCAGCGGCAGGTGAATCTGTTTAACCAGGGAATCGGATTGGAGGATATGGCAATTCAAGGCATAGACACCCCATTCTCATATGGAATGGCTTGCTATCCGGAGAAACATGAAGAAGCTCCCAATATCGATTCCGATATATATTATCTGAAGCAGAAAGTGGATAATGGGGCAGACTATCTTGTCACTCAATTGTTTTTTGACAACAAGAAATTTTTTGATTTTGTTGATAAATGCAGAAGTGCCGGAATTAAAGTGCCGATTATTCCCGGCCTGAAGCCAATCACAAAGAAGACTCATCTCTCGCTTCTTCCGAAAACATTTCGCTCAGACATACCGGAAGAGCTTGCCTCTCGCATAAGAGAGAGCAAGACTGATGAAGATGTAAGAGAAGCGGGTATAGAATGGTCTGTGAAGCAAAGCATAGAATTGCTGGAGCATGGTGTCCCGGGCATTCATTTTTATACGATGAGCGCCTCTGACAGTGTTTCCAGGATAGCAGATAAAGTTTTCCGACTGTGATTAAGCGATGGCTTTCTCATTTGGAGAGGCAATTCAGACGGATATAAGAATAACATCATTCATTGAAGTAAAAGACAAAAGACGTGAATATTCTCGATTTCAAACAGCTGTTGTGCAGTCGTGTGCTTGTGCTTGACGGGGCAATGGGGACAATGATACAGCGATTTTCTTTCTGCGAAAGTGATTTTCGAGGCGAGCGATTTGCGGCACATAATGAGAAACTTGCAGGATGTAATGATTTGCTTTGTATAATCCGCCCGGATGCAATTAAAAGCATTCACAAGGCTTATCTTGAATCAGGTGCAGACATAATCTCCTCTAATTCATTTAACGCCAACTCGGTTTCCATGCAAGATTATGGCCTGCATCGATATCCGGGTCTTATTCGTGAAATAAATAGAAGAGCCGCTATCCTTGCCCGTGAGGCAGCTGACGAAGCCCCTGTCAAAGATTGGGGCGGCAAGGCTCTTGTGGCAGGTTCTATAGGCCCTACAAACCGCACTGCATCAATGAGTCCGGATGTGAGTGACCCGGCCGGGCGCAATGTGGACTATGACAGTCTATTCGAGGCATATTGTGAGCAGGTTGGAGGCTTGCTGGAAGGTGGGGTGGACTTATTGCTGTTTGAAACGGTATTTGACACGCTCAATCTTAAAGCCGGCCTTGATGCTGCAGACCGGGTTATGGAAGCTATGGGGAAGACAGTTCCGGTTATGGTGTCGGCCACAATGTCAGACAAGGCCGGGCGCACACTTTCCGGACAGACACTCGGAGCGTTTTTAACATCGATCGAGGGTTATGACAATGTGGTGACCGTTGGGTTGAACTGTAGTTTAGGCCCTGTAGAAATGCTGCCTCTGCTCAAAGAACTTGGCGGTCTGACCGAAAAGTTTGTGACTGCGCATCCAAATGCCGGCCTTCCTAATGAGCTTGGCGAATATGATGTCACTCCGGAAGGATTTGCAGAGTCACTGGTGGCTATCATAAAGGAGGGGCTGGTGAATATTGCGGGAGGATGTTGCGGCACAACCCCTGAGCATATTTCTGCGTTAAGAGATAAACTTTCGGTTTCCGTTCCTCATATGCCTAAAAAATTAAGGGAGGCATTGCGCATTTCCGGACTGGAGAGAGTAGAAGTCTTGCCTGAGAATAATTTCCTCAATATAGGCGAGCGTTGCAACGTGGCGGGTTCGAGAAAATTTTTGCGTCTTATAAAAGAGAAGAAATATGAAGAGGCCGTTGAGATCGCAGCCCGGCAGGTTGAAGATGGGGCAATGGTCATAGACATCAATATGGATGATGCTATGCTCGATGCCGGAGCAGAAATGGTGCATTTTTTGCGCTATATTGCTTCTGACCCCGACATTTCAAAAGTGCCTGTGATGATTGATTCCTCTAATTGGGACGTGGTGGAAAGTGCTTTGAAAAACATTCAGGGCAAGGGCATAGTCAACTCGATATCACTTAAAGAAGGAGAGGAATTGTTTCTGAAAAAGGCTCGCCGCATAAGGGAACTTGGGGCCGCTGTGATTGTGATGGCTTTTGATGAGAAAGGGCAGGCCGATACATTTGAACGTAAGATAGAGATCTGCCGCAGGGCTTACCGGCTGCTTATAGAAAAATGTGGCTACGACCGCAATGACATTATTTTTGATGTGAATGTAATGGCTGTTGCCACTGGCATAGAGGAACATAATCGCTATGCGCTTGACTTTATTCGCGCTGTGGAATGGATAAAGAAAAATCTGCCCGGGGCTCGCACAAGCGGCGGGATAAGCAATCTTTCATTTGCGTTCAGAGGGAAGAACACCTTGCGCGAAGCTATGCACGCTGTGTTTCTGTATCATGCCATCAGAGCAGGTCTTGACATGGGCATTCTTAATGCAGCGGCGTCGGTCACATATGAGGATATCGACCCTGCATTACGAAATCTGCTGGAAGATGTGATTCTTGCGCGCCGGAAAGAAGCAGCCGATGAACTTGCAGCATATGCTATGAAAGAGTCAGAAACAGTAACTATAGCAGATGCAAGGAGTGGCAGAGACACATCTCTTCCGGTTGAGCAAAGGCTTAAAGAATCTATTATAAAAGGGAGGGCGGAACATCTTGCAGAAGACCTTGACGAGGCTTTTATGAAGCTGGGGTCTGCCGTGAAAATCATAGAGGGGCCGCTCATGGCTGGCATGAATTGTGTCGGCGATTTGTTTGGGGAAGGAAAAATGTTTCTGCCTCAGGTGGTGAAGACTGCAAGAACCATGAAACAAGCCGTTGACTATCTTAAACCTAAGATGGAGGAAGCCGGTTTGGTAACTGATGGCATTAAGTCCGGGAAAGTATTGTTTGCCACAGTCAAAGGAGATGTGCACGACATAGGTAAGAATATTGTCTCAATAGTGCTTGCGTGCAACAACTATGAAGTGATTGACCTTGGAGTAATGGTTCCGGCAGAGGACATTGTGGCGGCTGCTCTTGAAGAACATCCCGATTTTGTGTGTTTGTCAGGATTGATCACACCTTCGTTGTCGGAGATGGTGAATGTGGCGAAAGCCATGAATGATGCAGGTCTTGATATTCCGTTGCTTGTAGGGGGCGCGACGACATCTAAACTTCATACGGCTTTGAAAATTGCTCCGGTCTACAGAGGCCCCGTTGTGCATATGACAGACGCCGCGCAGAATCCTATTGTGGCATCGATTCTGCAAAATTCTTCGGAAAGAGCGGACTATCTGGAGTCATTGAATAGAGAGTATTCCCGGATTCGCTCAGAATATGAAGGAAGCAAGGCTGAAATCGTTCCAATTTCAAAAGCTCGTGAAAACGGGATGAAAAACAGGTCGGGACATGAAGGCTCGGTCAGACCGGACGTGGCTTTAAACGTGCCGGTAGAGATAGATATCGATTTGAAAGAAATTAAACGTTTCATCAATTGGAAAATGTTTTTCCATTCATGGAAACTTTCAGGGAAATATATCGAGAACTTCCCTTATGACGGGTGTGACGGATGTGTTGAAATGTGGCGGAAGGGTCTTGATTCAGAGGAGAGAAACAAGGGGGATGAGGCATTAAAACTGTATAAGGATGCGAATAGCCTCATTGCAGAAATAATCAGGTCAGGCAACTTTGATGGTAAAGGGATTGTGGCATTCTACGGGTCATATTCAAAAGATGATGACATAGTGATAGGGGAGACTGTCATTCCTCTGCTGCGTCAGCAGCGAGCCGGCTCGGAGCATAGGTCGCTTTCCGATTATCTGGCTTCACAGGGAAGTGATGAATATGCCGGAGTTTTCGCAGTCACTGCCGGTCGATACGTCCAGGAGAAATCGGCACAGTTTAAAGAAGCGGGCGACAGTTATAATTCTCTTTTATGTCAGTCATTGGCCGACAGGATAGCGGAGGCATCGTCTGAATGGCTTCATATGCTTGTGAGAAGAGAGCTTTGGGGATATGCGCCTGATGAATCTTTGAGTGTGGCGGACATTCTAAAGGGAAAGTATTCCGGCATACGCCCTGCAATCGGTTATCCCATGTTGCCCGATCAGCTCTTAAATAATGTGTTGGAAGAATTGCTCCCGTTAGAAAGAATAGGAGTTAGTCTCACTGAAAATGGTGCCATGATTCCTTCTTCTACCGTGAGCGGGATATATATATCTAACCCGACGGCTTCATATTTTGTGATAGGAGAAATAGGGGATGACCAGTTGAAGGACTATGCTTCACGAAGAGGCATTGGTGAGTCGAGAATACGCGAAGTGATGCGTTTATGACAAAACCGATTGATTGCATGAAAGCATGTCTTTTTGGGGTATGAATTCAAATAAAACAAACAGCATATGAGTTTTGAAGAATTGCGTAGTGTGGTTGAAGTTCCGGAAGCGGGTGATGCGCCGTTGATAATGGCGGGTCCCTGCAGTGCCGAGACTGAGGAGCAGACACTCGCAACAGCCCGGCAGCTTGCTGCCGGAGGGCTGAAAGTTTTCAGGGCAGGGATATGGAAGCCACGAACAAAGCCAGGTGGTTTTGAAGGAGTAGGCAAAGAGGGCTTGGCATGGCTCAAGAGAGTTAAAGAGGAGACGGGTATGCTTGTGGCTACAGAAGTTGCAATGCGCAGTCATGTGGAGCAAGCACTTGAGGCAGGTATAGATATTTTGTGGGTTGGCGCCCGCACTACAGCAAATCCGTTTGCCGTGCAGGAAGTGGCCGACACGTTGAAAGACATGGGTGCAACCGACATTGCTGTGCTTGTGAAGAACCCTGTGAATCCAGACCTTGAACTTTGGATAGGGGCTTTGGAGCGTCTGTATAATGTGGGTGTGAGAAGGCTCGGAGCCATACACAGAGGGTTCAGTTATTACGGCTCCGGATTTTATAGGAATCTTCCGCAGTGGCACATACCTATAGAATTGCATCGACGCATACCGCAGTTGCCAATATTGATTGACCCAAGCCATATGGGGGGGAAGAGGGAACTGATAGGACCAATTTCCCAGCAGGCTCTCGACATGAAGTTTTCCGGGCTTATGATAGAGAGCCATTGCTCTCCGGATGAGGCTTGTAGCGACAGGAGTCAGCAGGTGAGCCCGGAAGCGCTGCGGATTATTTTGAGCTCACTTGTGGTGCGCAATGAGCATCGCGACACCGAGAACCTCCAGAATCTTCGACAGCAGATAGACAGCATCGACACCGAACTTCTCGAACTCTATGGAAAACGCATGGAGATTTCGCGGGAGATAGGGAAGTATAAGAAAGAGCATTCCATGCCTGTTGTGCAGGAATCGCGTTATGACGACCTTATAAAGAGCCGGGTTGCGGCTGCTGTCAGGATGGGAATGTCGGTCGATTTTATGAAGACAGTGCTCCAGGCCATTCATGAAGAGTCGGTTCGTCAGCAGATTGAAATACTCAATCGTCAGGAGCCTGACATGGATGGACATCTTGTTTGAAGAGCATGCCTGGTGTCAGGGGAATTTGATTATCCCTTTTTGAGGTAATGCGTCTCAACAATTTTTATGAAACATAATTGATTTATCCTTTCCGAATTTTTTGTGAAAGGATGAATTTTTTGTTGGAATAAATCAAAAGAGTGTACTTTTGGTTTTTTATAGGGGTAGTGGCAGATACATGATTGGGTCGGACTTTGTTTTTTATTAATTTTGTAGACACATATTTTCAAATCCTTTTTTAAGGGCATCCTGAAAACGTGACGACTAAAAACGAAAGAAACTTAATCATGAAAAAATCGATTTTAGCAGGATTGTGTGCGCTTGCATCTTTGTGTGGTGGCGCTACTAAACTTTTCTTCTATTCTCCTGAAGATGGAAGCGGCGGACTTAGGTTTGCTGTCCGAGAAGGAGATGGAGAATGGCAAAGCATAGGTAACGGATATGACTTCCTCCGGTCGGACTACGGCTCGTGGGGATGGGGAAAAAAGATGTGGAACCCGCAGCTTTTCCCGACTTCTACCGGCTGGTCCTGCCTTTTTAGAGTAAACCCCGAGGGGACTGCCACAGGCTGGGCGCAATCTCCTGATTTGATAAACTGGCGCCCGCAAGAATTTATAGCTACAGCCGACACTACAAAGCTTACGTTTCGTTCCAATGTAGGTTTCATGCCTTCGGTGATTGAACTTAACGGAGAGAAAGTGAGCGGAAATGTGATGAAGGCGGACCGTAAACTTGTGGACGGGCTTGTGGCCTATGCAAAAGAGCGAGCGCGACTCGCAGAGTTATATTCCGAGCATTGCGATGGCGACGCGCAGCGTTTTGCCGGACTGAAGCCGCTTCACGGCACTCTCACAGCCACAGGCGAGACTAAGGATATAAGCCCCCTTCTTATGGGCATTTTCTTTGAAGATATCAACTATGCGGCAGACGGAGGATTATACGGAGAGTTGATTCAGAACCGTGATTTTGAATATTCTTCTGCCGACAAAGAGAACTGGGGCCCTAAGGATGCATGGAAGGTTGACGGCAATAATATAGATTTTTCAATAGCTACGGAGAATCCTGTTCATCCTAACAATCCGCATTATGCGCGTCTCGACGTGAAAAGCGGTATCGCCGGAAGTGTTAATTTCGCAAGCGACGGTTTTGTGAATTCCGGATTCGACGGTATAGCGTTGAAGAAAGGTGAGCCTTACAGATTGCGTCTCAAGGCTCGCTCTACAAAAAAGATGCCGCTGGGAATAGACCTTGTATCCGCTCACGGAAAGGTTGTGGCGTCAGGTAAGGTGACATTAAAGAAAGATGACAAATGGGGGGATTATGAACTTGTGCTCACTCCAAACGAACATTCCCCTAAATCGTCTTTAAAGATAGTGCCGAAAGGGAATGGCGTTGTTGACCTTGATATGGTGAGCCTTTTCCCGGTCAATACTTTCAAGGGGCGGGAGAATGGCTTGCGTGCAGATCTCGCCCAGGCTCTGGCCAATCTGAAACCACGGTTTGTGAGATTCCCCGGAGGATGTGTGGCTCATGGCAACGGTCTTGACAATATGTATGACTGGAAGGGCTCGATTGGTCCGTTGGAGGCTCGGAAACCTTTGAGCAACCTTTGGGGATATCATCAGACGAGAGGTCTTGGCTATCATGAATATTTTCAATTTTGCGAAGATATAGGAGCAGAGCCGCTGCCGGTGCTCGCTGCCGGCGTGCCGTGTCAGAATTCGTGGACTCCTTCGCAATTCAGCCATGATGCTGTAACAAACTATGGACAGCAGGGAGGACTCCCGATGGACTCTATCGACGGATATATTCAGGATGTGCTTGACCTTATAGAGTATGCCAACGGGCCTGCCGTATCAAAGTGGGGGGCGAAGAGGGCACAGGCCGGCCATCCTGAGCCATTCAATCTGAAGTATATCGGCATAGGCAACGAAGATATGATCACAGAGGTGTTTAAGGAGCGATTCAACAAAATCAATGCTGCGGTAAAGAAAGCGCACCCTGAAATCACCGTGATCGGCACCGTTGGCCCGTTTTATGAGGGAGCTGACTATGAAGAGGGTTGGCGCCTTGCCAAAGAGCAGAACGTTGACATGGTTGACGAGCATTATTATGTTGACCCGGCGTGGCTGATATATAACCAGGATTTTTATGATGATTATGACCGCAACGGCACCAAGGTTTATCTTGGAGAATGGGCGGCTCATCTTCCGGGGAGGCCGTCAAATATGGAGACTGCATTGTCGGAGGCTCTTTATCTCACCTCAGTGGAGCGCAACGGAGATGTTGTGACCATGAGTTCGTATGCGCCACTGCTTGCCAAGGATGACCACACACAGTGGAAACCGGACCTCATATATTTCAATAACACGGAGGTTCGACCCACCACCGATTATCACACCATGAGGCTATATGGAGAGAACTCAGGCAGCAGGTATCTGAAAAATGAATTTCATGTAGACACCGACAATGAGAAAGCTGCGGCAAGGGTTGGCGCATCGGTCGTGAAAGATGAAGAAACAGGCGACATTATAGTGAAGCTTGTGAACATGCTTCCTGTAGAAACCACAATTGATGTGGATCTTAAGAAATTCTTCCCTGATGGTCAGGGTGCCGTCAATTCCGTGCGCACGGTCATGAACGGCGCTCCTTCTCAGGAGAAGGCTTCGATAAAGACCGACAGGGTGTCGCTTGCATCTCCATTCTTCTCAATTCCGTTGCCGGCATATTCCTTCACTGTGTTGAGGATTAAATGATGACATAGGCATTATGATTTAGAAGCCGGACTTGCTATTATGTGAAAGCAAGTCCGGCTTTTATTATTTCAATTAAGTATTCCTGTAACATTCACTATGATTCGCATTTTTTCCATGATTCGTAGAGTCCGTCGATTATTCCGTCGGCAACACCAATAACAGGCACGACAATCTCTTTGGCTCCTGTGATAGAGGCTACATTCAGAAAAATTTCAGACGCAGGGATAATCACGTCGGCACGGTCGGGCTTGAGATCGAACATCTTCATGCGTTGTTTCACCGACAATGGTTTCAGCAGATGATAGATTCTTGACAGCTCGTCAACACTAAATGAGTTCTTCTCTTCATTTTTGAGTTTGGCGAGTTTGTATAGTTTATTTATGTTACCGCCGGAACCGATAATAACAATATCTTTATAAGTCTCAATGAGATTTTGCAATTCATCATGGAGCCGTTTCCATTCTTCCTGGTTCACTTTGTCAGTCAGGATACGCACCGTTCCGATGTTGAATGACATCGACTTTTTGAGTTCTCCGTCTGTAAGGAAATTTATTTCAGTGCTTCCGCCGCCAACGTCAACATACAGATAGTTGCCGTCGCAATCGCCGTGATATTCCACATGGTTGTTGTAGACAATCTGAGCCTCCTCTTCACCGGCGATTATTTCAATTTTGATTCCGGTCTTGTCTTCGATTTCTTCGATAAGCTCCTTCCCATTTTCAGCATCGCGCATAGCAGATGTGGCGCATGCTCTCATTTCGTCGACCGAATAAATTTTCATGAGCTGTCGGTAGGCTTTCATAAGGCGCAGGAGGTTTTCAGCCTTTTTATCTGAGACCTTTCCTTTTGCGAATACGTCAAATCCGAGGCGCAGTGGCACTCGAAGCAAGAGAAGTTTCTTTAGCTTATCTTCTTGCTCGTCATCATCAGTTCGTTTTATGAGCAATCTAACTGCGTTAGAGCCGATGTCGATTGCTGCGAAAGTTCTGTCTTTCATATTATAATTTGTTTTTGGCGGGTTAAGATGTTATTAAGCGGCAGACAGATATAGTGAGTCTATAATCAAGACGATGATTTACTCAGCAAATCAGAATATCTTTCATAGAGCCTTTGTTGAGAGCGGAAGGGTTCATTTTCATCTGTCGATTGAATTTTCAGGGAGCCTTTGCCGTCTACTATTCTTGCTTTCACATTGTCGCGCAAAGCGAAACCTATAGTGTTTATCACGTCTTGTTTTGCCTCCGGATCAAGCACAGGGGCGACAACCTCTACGCGGTTGTCGAGATTGCGCGGCATCCAGTCGGCAGAGCCGATAAACACTTTGTCTTCGCCATTGGCGTGGAAATGGAATAGGCGCGAATGCTCAAGATAGCGGTCGATTATTCCGCTTGCCTTTATGTTTTCGCTCACGTCTTTTACTCCTGTCACCAGCGAGCAGTTGCCTCTTACAGAGATTCTGACGTCAACTCCGGCTTTTGAAGCCTCATAAAGGCGTGCCACCATTTCTTCATCTGTGATATGATTGATTTTTATATGAATAAATGCCTGTTTCCCGTTTTTGGAATTTTTAATTTCATCATCGATGAGACGTTTGAAACAATTCCGCATATGGTTTGGCGACACAAGAAGATTCATGTATTTCACAGGCTTATACGGACGCTTTATAAAATTGAACACTTCCGCCACATCTTTTGTTATGGCAGGGTTGGCTGTCATTATGAAATAGTCGGTATACACCTTGGCGTTACCTTCGTGGAAATTCCCGGTTCCGACTATGGCAATGTTTTTGAGGTTTTTCATTCCGATCAGTGCAATTTTTGAGTGCACTTTCAATCCCTCCACTCCAAACACTACATTGATTCCGGCATCTTGCATTTTTCGAGCCCAATGAATATTGCTTGATTCGTCGAATCTGGCCAGAAGTTCCACAACTGCCGTGACCTTCTTTCCATTTCTTGCGGCTGATATAAGGGCCTCTATTATTTTTGAATCACGTGCTACACGGTAAAGCGTGATTTTTATGCTTTTAACATTTTTAGACACCGCCGCCTCTTGAAGAAGTCTCACCACATAGTCAAATGTGTGATATGGCACATGAACGAACCGGTCTTTCTCCTCCACAAGTTTCAGCAGGCTTTCAGAAGATTTTAGCTCCGGTTTCACGAGCGGTTTCCATTTCGGATATTTGAGGTCGGTGCGACCGAGTGTGGGGAAAGACATGAAATCCTTATGGTTATGATATCGCCCCGAAGGTTTTACTGTGTCGAGTTTGTCAAGACGAAGTTTCTTCATAATCATTGAGAGGAACTGTTCCGGCATTTTCTCGTCATAAATCACACGCAGGGTTGCTCCTTTCTTTCTGCTTCTTACAGCTTTTGCAATTTTTTCGAGAGGGCCGACATGAAGGTCATTGTCGATTTCCATCTCGGCATCTTTTGTGAACTTAAAAGAATATGCCTCTATGCGGTCGAAGCCCATGCCTGAGAAAATCATTGGCAGTGCAAGGCGCACGGCATCGTCAAGATACATCACACATTCTTTCCCGTTTTCAGCGGGAAGTGTTATGAATCTGCCGCATTTTTCAACAGGCAGCTGAATAATGGCGTGTTCCGCTTTCTTCCCATTTCCTGACAATTCTATGGCCAGATAAATGCGGTCGTCGCTTTCGCGGGAGAATTCAGCGAGCTTGTCAAGCCATTGCGGAGATATGAACCCTGATATTTCTTCGCGGAACAGGCATTTCACATAATGTTTCTGTTCTTCAGATAACTGGGTTTCATTCAGTATTAATATATTGTTGTCGGCGAGAATTTTTTCAACGTCAGCGATTGATTTGCCGTATTCTTTTGTGAATTCGCTGTCGATTTCTGTGATTTCAGAAAACAGCTGGCGTGCCTTGTTGCGCTCATGCGACAAATTTTTGCCCGGCATCATTGCGATTCGGGATATAGTGGCCATTCTCACTCTGAAAAACTCGTCGAGATTGTTGGAATATATCCCAAGAAACGACAATCTTTCGAGCGGCGGCACTTCGGGGCGCATCGCCTCCTGAAGGATTCGATGGTTAAAATACATCCAGCTTACGTCACGGTTAACGTAGGGGAATGAATAGTTTGCGGAATCAGACATATCGTAATGCATTTATCCATTTTAACAAATGCATGGCTTGGAAGTTGAATCGTGACAGTAAAAAAATAATTGTTTTGAATCCGCGTGCTCATTGTCAATAAAAACTTTTCCCGCTAAAATGACTATTCTTGCGGCAATGGACGCATATTGCTTCTTCTTCACAAAGCCGGAATAAATTTTGATTACGAGATGTCGTGGGCCAACGGACGTCTCGTCCTCTGGCAATAAAGCAGTATCGGTATAAAATCAGGCGACCCTCTGGGATCGCCTGAAAACTTATGTCACTCAGTGGGCTAATCAATTTTGCTTGTGTTATCTCGAACTCGCGTCATTAAGTATTTTATTGAGAGTCTGAAATCCGGCAGTCAGAATAATATTATGCCCTGACGGACGAGATTCCGTATAATTTGTTGTTCTTCGGTGTCAGAGATTCTGTCTTATTCATTTAGAATTTAACAAACTATTGATATGAATATTGTTGAATTTATGTTTTAAGGCACGCGCAAATATAAAGTAGATGTCCTTCCATCGGCATATTTTATTATATATATGCCCGGCATGGAAAGTTTATTTATAGGCATTCCCTTTAATGTGTAGATGCCTGTTATCTCTGCATTGTTAACTAAATGCTGTATTCCTCCTGAAGCCAGATCTTCGACAATGTTTTCGAAAATATTCCATCCTTTTCCCGAATAATTCGCAGTGCTTCCTTCCGGTATGTGTAGTGTGCATTGAAGGCGTGCGTTTTCAAAAGAGTTCTCTTTAATTTGAGGAGCATCGGGGTTATGGCTATATATGTCTTCAAGAAAATAGCAATGAGAAAATGTCCAGGATCCAATGTTCTTCACTGATGCCGGCAGGGTCATGCTTGTAATCAGCGGGCTTTTGATAAAAGCCTGGGCATATAAAGAGGTTATGCCTTCGGGTATTGAGATGTCGCCTGAAGGTTTCAGCGGTGAGGAGTAGAGCGTTTTGTGAGATATGTCGGTAAGAAAATTGTCGACAATATCAAAATTAGCGTTTCCGGAAACCACAGTAAACGAATCCATTTTGCAATATCTGAAAGGGTTTGCCCCAATCTTTTGAAGCGATTGAGGGAGGGCAATGTTGTTGAGATAGCGACAATTGGAGAATGAGTAGTCGCTTATTGATTCCATGCCTTCCGGCAGGACGGCTTTGTATAATCCCACGCAATTCATAAAAGCTTTTCGGCCTATGTGTTTTAATGACTCCGGAAGAATAATCTCTTGAAGTGTGTAGTTTCCCTGTGTGTCAAAAGAGAACGCTTCTTCTGGGATGGTGTCATTTTCTATAGAACAGTGCGACATGTCAATAAAAGTCAGTTGCCCTGTTTCTGTCATTGTGAGTTTGTTGAGAATGCTGATGTCGTTGTCATTTATTGTGCCCGATATTTTTAGTCTGCATACTTTAGCCGGATTCATTATTTTGGCCAAAGCGTCTTCCAGAGTTCCGGGGGATTCAACATAGAGTTCTGTAGTTTCCTCGTCGAGTGGTTCTGGCGAAATGCCCACAATCATTCTCATGTTGTCGGTGTAAGTCACTCCCGGCTTGGTAATATCGTAGTAGGTGTCATGATTAGGTTTGTTGATATTAGCATGTCCCATGTTCAAGTGAATGAGGCCTTCTTCATCGTAACCGTCGGCAACAAAGATATGCCTCGTGCCGTAGTAGTCGCCACCCATCAACACCGGGCGACCTTCTGACAGTTCTTTATAGATAATTTCTCTCCATTCATCATAGTCATATCCGTTGCTCATGCGCAGAATTGTTGAATTAGGATTATATCCGAAGAAACGTTTTATTACAGTGTGGATATACTCAATTTGGGTCGGAGACCCGAAATATTCATCATATTTAATCTCTAATGCCACTCCTAAGTCGAATAAAAGTTTCCCCACGGCATGGAGCTGGGCATCAGATGTGTCAGTGTTTTTGTATACAGATGCCATATTGTTCCATTGGTATGGCTCTGAAGAAAAGTCTGCGCATCTCACCACATAGTCGTTCCATGCTCTCTCCCATATGTAATGGTTGTCGCTAATCCCTTTTTCCGGGAAATTCCAGTAATTCATGATTTGTGCGATGGCAACTGGGCCGCATCCGGCTTTCATGTGAGAACCGTCGTCAGAGAGGGGGAGGAGAATGTTCTCTCCGCCGTCTTGCGACCAATGTGTATGGAGCAACGGCTCAACAAATGGTTTCAGACCGTTTTCCTGAATTATTTCAGTTCCTGATTTTGCAAGGGCACTAATCGTGTGTAAAGAAACACAAAGAAATATAATTAAAGTAGATTTAGACATTATGGTGTGGCAGATTGACATTGTGTGGTTTATGTGGCAACATCCAAAAACAGACAGTTGTCTTGGATTTATGCGTGAAATATTAGCTATATATTTTGTATGCATATCTTCAGGTATGCCTTTAGTCTGGGCTGTGGAAGACATGACTATAAAAATAAGTGAAGCAGCAACCCAATAATAATTTCGATTTCATAATTAAAATTTTGAATATGAATTTATGATTTATTGTGCAAATGTAATAATTAATTCATATATTTGCAAAATAAATACACAGGTAAGGAATGAGGCATTAGGATAAAGAAAAGGGAGACATCCGGATGGAGGTCGCCCTTGAGTAATGGATATGGAGGAGAGGATTACTTGCGGGTGAGTTTTAATTCTTGTCCGTTGAATTTTCCGGTCAGTTCGTTGCCGTTGATTTTGATGTCGGTTATCTTTTGTTCCATATCGGCTTCCACTAGGGACCGCTTCGTCTGCTCCATGATGGCCTGTATAATAGTGGCGTCAACACCCTCAACCTCGAATACCGAGAACTTGAAATCATTGACATCATTGACATTGAATTTGAATGTCAGCGTGTTGTCCTGGAATGTGTACTTGCAGCCACCTTCTCCCTGCACCTTGATATATGGTGTTGTCGACGAGTTCAGGTCGAAAACTTGCTTCATGTTGCCGTCTGCGTTGAACTCGTAGGTGGTTACTATCTTGATACCATTCTCATCGACAACCTGTAGCCATTTGCCAATTAGGGAATCGGCAGCGTTCATGGTGCAACTCACCAAGACGAGCATCACGGCCAGCGTGCAAAGACGCATTGTGGTTGACATAAATTTCTTCATAGTTTAAAAAATTAAAATGATTGTTTCCCACAAAATTACAAAATAATTCCTAGAGATTAAATAAAGTTAGATGTTACGCACGTGCCATGAATCTCCAGTTGTGAAGTCCGGCGGCAAGATGGAAAATTCTGCTGACGAAGTCATTCTTGCGCAATCGACACTCATCCTTT
>Ga0073906_1000660_pt1 | contig 60583 bp, 60 predicted proteins | sample Inofromicrocosms_FD_65485 | JGI IMG/M metagenome (GOLD analysis project Ga0073906, IMG submission 65485) | Mouse cecum microbial communities from Vienna, Austria - Inoculum for glucosamine and mucus D2O microcosms | ecosystem: Host-associated > Mammals > Digestive system > Large intestine >...
TGCCTGCCTTTGGCTTACTTCATCAGCAATTCTCATTTCCTGTTGAAAAAGACTATTTGCGCATCCTTTCACCCATTTCTTTATAAAATTACCCGTTCATGATATCATAGAACATATTACATGTCAAGGGATTTTTCAAAACCACTGTGACTTTTGTGGAAAAAACCGTAGAATATCGTTAGAACCGCAAAAGAAAGGTAGGGATAACATGGAAGACGAACAGATCATCCAGCTTTTTACCCAGCGCTCCGGACAGGCCGTGTCAGAGCTTTCCAACAAATACGGGCGCGTCTGCACACAGGTGGCCCGGAATATCCTCTCCGATCCGCGGGATGCAGAGGAGTGTATCAATGACGCCTATCTCGCTGTATGGAATACCATCCCGCCCCAAAATCCACACCCTCTGCTCTCCTATGTCTGCCGCATTGTGCGGAACTTGGCCCTGAAAAAATATCATTCCCTTACGGCCCAAAAGCGGGACAGCACCTATCATATCGCATTGGATGAACTGAAAAACTGCCTTTCTTCCCCCGATACAGCGGAAAACCTGCTGGAAGCCAGAGAGCTTGTCAAAGGACTGAATTGTTTTTTAGGCACGCTGGAACAGAAAAACAGGATCATCTTTGTGCGCCGGTACTGGTACGCAGATGCCATTGGGGATATTGCCCGCAAAATGGGGATGACACGGCATAACGTCACAGTTCGTCTTTCCCGGATACGGGAAAGACTGAAAAAATATTTAGAAGGCGAGGGACTGCTGCCATGAACCGCGAAACAATATCAAACGCCCTTGAACAGATAAACGACAAATATATAGAAGAAGCGGAAATGTACCGTCCTAAAAAATTTCTTCCTGGATTTATTGGCATAGCAGCTGCGTTTTCGCTAATCTTCCTCACGGCATGGTTTACCTTGGCGTCCAGTGTATCCGTAACAGTCTATGCCCAGGATACCGGGGAGGAAATCACCGAAACAGGCGCAGTCCTCCACACCGGGACGATTGACAGTTCCGGCGAACAGACCGGTCATCCCCTTATGTTTTATCTCTCTGGAAAGCACATTGAACGCGTCCGCTTCTCCTGCCGGAACCAGTCGATATACTTTATGGACTGGACCGAAAAGCGGGATGAATTCGGAAGCGCCCAAAACTTCACTGTGGAATACGGCCCCGACCCCAGTGAATATTACTACCTATTAATTGATTGGATGCCCGACCGTACCTTGGCGGCGCTGCATGAACCAGGGGCCTCCATCGCCGCCCTGCCACCGGAGCTGCGGGAGGACACCATCGTCCTGGAAATCACCTTTTCTGGCGGAAAAACCATCACAAAGGCTATTGAAATATCGCTGCTGGAGGACGGCAGCTTCTTCGCCTCCTTTGGGGAATACCGGATCACGGATAAAGATGATTTTATCCTCCGCCCCGACGCGCCTGCTATTCCCAGGGAAATTTTATACGGAAACCCTCTTTCATAGCTGCCCTTTAAAAAGAGAAATATTTGTCACAAACCTATTGACATCCAGAAAATAAAGTGATATATTTGTCTTGTAAAGAGATAAATATATCGCTTTAATTTTTTAGGAGGTTATCATTATGAAAAAGAAAAAAGCTGCTGCCCTTATCATCGCTGGAGTTGTTTTTCTGGTGCTCTTGCTTGCGTCGTCATGGTATTCAGTTACCTTCAATGAGTCAAGGCTGGTGGTTCCCATAAATTTATCGGAATACACCTTCCGTATGAAGGACCTGCCTATGATCTGTTCCGTCTCGCTTTTCTGTCTCTACATCATCTATCTGTCTGTTCTGCTGATCAAGGCGATTCTGAAGAATAAAATGGGCGAAAACTCAATGAAATACACACGGAATCTCAACCCTAAGCTGGGGTATCTTGGTTTTTTAGGATTTGCCGGATTTCTGGGGTTCTGGACCTATCACCTAAACCAGAACTTCTCCGCCTTTGTCTTCTTCCTGTTTTTTGGATTTTTCGGCTTTTACTATGAGGGGAGGATGTCCAATACACTGATGGATGAACGGTACAAGGAAAATCGCTTAAAGGCCACTGTGAAGTCTTATCAAATCTCCACAGCCATCATCTTCCTTGCACTGATTATTTTGGGACAGGGGAGGGCCATGATCAGTTTGGACTTTACGCTGATTGCGTTTGTAGTCGTCGTTACGCTGGCTCTTGCCCTCCAGTTATTCCTCAGCCAGTACCTGCTGTACCGTTACGACCACAGCGAACCTTCCGAGGAATCTGAGGAAAGCGAGGAATGAGCCTATGCCGGACTTTGAATGCAGACTGAAAAAATTCAGGCAGATGAAGGACATGACCCAGGAGCAGCTAGCCGCCCAGGTAGGCGTCCGCCGGGAGACCATTATGCGGCTGGAAAAGGCGCAGTACAATCCGTCCTTAAAGCTTGCAATCGATATTTCTAGGGCTGTAGATGCGCCCATTGAAGAAATCTTTATCTTTGAGTGAGCGCCAAGGGACAGAGCCCCAGTACCGAGCGCTAACTCCGATGCGGAATCACCGACTACGTTTAAAAGCTTTGGTCGCTTTCTCGAAAGTGGCGGAGGTCCAGGAGGCAGGGCCTCCTGGTCGCGCCCGCAGGCGCGAAACACCCTGCACAAACCAAAAAGTTCGTTAAACCTCGCTAAAAACCACTAAACCCAAAAAGCCCGTCTTTTACTTGTTCAGGTGGCAACCTAACGCCAGTCCTTGTAAACCCATTAAAGGAAACCATCCGGGCTTTTTGGCCCAGCGAAAGATGCCGTCAGCGGCGCGCAGTCGCTGACGGCATCTTTCGCTGACCGGGCGATGGCGCTAAAGGCAGCAAGAAATATAATACCTATCCCTTTCAAATTCCTATTGACTTTTATTTCGTTCCTCTGTATAATAGTATTTAGATAAAATTCTAAATACTATCCGCTTCCCTCATGAAACAGGGAAAGCGGCACAGGAGGTATGAAAAATGGCAGGCATTGTCTCTGTATGCTTTAACATCGCCGTATGTATCGGGGTCCCGATAACCGCGCTGGTGTTTGTAGGGAAGAGGTGGAAAGGCGGCGTCAAGCTGTTTTTCATCGGCGTGGGGACCTTTTTCATTTCCCAAATCTGTATCCGGCAGCCGGTTTTCGCGGTTTTGCAGCAGACAGCCTGGTTCCAGGCGTTCAGCGCCCAACATATGGTCGCCTTCTATTTCCTCCTTGCCCTTACCGCCGGGCTTGCGGAGGAATGCGCAAGGTATATTGCCTTCCGTCTGCTGAAAAAATTTCCCGAACCCGAAACCGCCGTCCCGCTGTGCTGCGGGCTGGGGCACGGCGGCTTTGAGGCCTTCCTCATCGGAATCAACAATCTTCTGCTGCTGGTGCTGTCCGAATATCTGTCCCAGCTGGGCTGGGCCGCCGCCCTGGCCGGGGTGGAGCGCCTTTCCACCATGCTGGTCCACGTTGCCTTCTCGTTTATCGTTTACCGTGCTGTGCGCAGTAAACGCCTCCGCTTTCTGCTGCTGGCAATCCTGCTGCACACGGTCTGTGATTTCAGCATCATTCTGGTCCAATACGGGCTCCCCGCCATCGCGATGGAGGGCATTCTGCTGGCCTATGCCCTTATCCTGATATTTGCCGTCCTCAAAACGGAAAAAAGAGGAAATATCGCCTCCAATACTCCCCAAAACTGATACAAAAATGATTCGGGCCGGAAAACCTTGTCCACGGTTTTCCGGCCCAATCTTTTTAGCTGTTCGCGTCCGCACTGTCCACTTCATTGCGGACCATATTCCTGAGAAAATCCACACTGTTCTGATAGGTCTCTGAAATCTCCGGCTTGTTTTTCCGGTTTACATTGGACTCGTCCCGGATGACAAAAAACAGGTCCGGCAGCCTCTGAATGTATTCGTTATCCTGTAAGGCGGGAAGGTCCTTGAGATAAATCCGTCTCCTGTCCTCCCTTATCAGGGGGGCAGCCTCCTCTCCCACAAGGTCCACCATGCCGGCGTAGAGGTTCTCCTCCTCGTCGGGGCCGAGATACTCGTAAATTTCCTCATCCATCAGCAGGATAGCGGCGTCGGTATTCTGGAACTGGGCCAGCAGTCTTGTCTGGTTGGCCATAACCACCTGCGGGTCGGCATTTACGTCGGTGGACAGGGTGACATCATACATTTCAACAAGCTTATGGCCGTTCCCGTTATAATCTCTAGCGTACTCGTTCAAACACCGCTCAAGCTCCTGGCTGGCTTCTTCGCTGAAATATCCGGTGGAGGCAACAGTGATGACCAAGTCCACCTTCTCCCGGAAAAACACATCCTTAATCAGCATCACCCCCATAACCAGCAAAAATCCGCCGATGATGGTGTGAATTTTATAATAGTTCCAGTAGTGCTCCCATCTCTTTCCCTTTGGCACGTCCTTTAGCTTGACATATTTGTCCATCCTCAAAACACTCCTTCTTTTCTGTACTTATATACATTCCCCTATGCCGGACATACCAGGCGTTTTGCGGATGTATCATAAGCAAGCAGCGCCTCTTTCTACTGCCTCTACTATAAAATATTTTTGTGAACGAAGTATAGGTGTACTGTAACGGATACGAAAATTTTAATTTCACAGATAAAACAGGACGGCGGAACTGTCTCATGTCTCCTATACCCCGCCGCCCTGTCCTGCTGGAAAAGGTCTTTTTCTCCGGCTGCAGTTCCTTTTCCTCCGCGCCGGGTTTTTCAGTCAGTCAAAACCCGGAATCCGTTCTCTCCCTATGGAGTCCAAACAGTTTTGTCACATTGCCACCGCTGGGTGAAAACTGGCAATGGATTTTCTTGTGGCTTCAAACACAGCGTCTACCGATACCCCTGCGACAGTATTTCCCAACGCCTGCCGGAGCTCTGTCCCATTCATCATGGACATGGTTTGCGCCAAGGCCGCCTGGGACGCCTGCATGGCGGAGAACTGCTGCGTCATCTGGAAGCTGCCGGAGGAACTGCCCTCGGATTTCTGGGATTCTGCCAGGCTCCACAGATTAAGCTGCTTGCTGATGCCCTGGGCTTGGAGAATCTGCGCCTCCACTACCAGCTTCATGTACTGGCGGAACCGCTTGGTCCTGGCGGTCCAGAAGTCGTCCCCTTCGTCCTCGCCGCCTTCGGACTGGGTAATTCTCCCCTTGCTGCACGCCATGACATTGGAGATGTTTCCGTCCTCTCCGATGGCCAGGCACCGGGACGATCTGTCGGAAATTCCCGGAAGTATCGCCTCATTGCGCGCCTGGTCAAAGGTAAACCAGGCCTCAATGCGCTTGTAAATCTCGTCGGCGTATTCGGGGTCCTGCTCCATCCGCTCCTGGACCTTTGGATGGATAATCACCGCTGTACTGCCCGCGGGAATGGGGGATATCATCCGCTGTGCGCCGGAGGATACAGGGTCGGGGTTGGGGCCGGAGGGCGTCCAGTTTTCGATTTCCTCCGCCTTGGTTCCCTGTTGGAACAGCTTGTAAAAGGGGAAGTCGTTGCGGGTCTGCCAGTAGCGGTTGCTGCCGTCAAAGACATGGTAGACCAGGTTGGGGTACCGTTCCCTCAGCCGTTCCTCCAGGGTGAGGGATTGGGTTTCGCTGGTTTTCTGCTGGGTGATTTCCATCGCACTGGCGATTTTGTCCAGAAATGCGCTGCCCGTCACACCGCTGCCCGCCGGGGCATGGGGCGTAAACGCGCCAATCTGGGACATGGCCTGTGTCAATGCGCCGATGTCCATCATTTCTCCCATCTCCTTTTTATTGATTTCCCCATGGGAAATCCTTCCCACAGGGCTATTATCAGTTTACACTCTGAAAGGGGTTTCGTCAATCAGCTTTTCAGGGATTCGCATTGGCAAGGGGAAAACTCCAGTTGAAAATCGGGAAAATTTGTGGTAATATGAGCAAGGAGTAAGCGAAATGTGCAAAGTAGCGGAAACCTGGTACCGGGGATTTCCGCTATTTTTGTAAATAAAGAGGGGTTTTGGATGGAACTTTTTTCAAACATCTGCCGCCAGTGCGGCCTGGGAGAGCCGGTCTCTCAGCCGTTTCCGCTGAACGGCGGTTTTCTGCACAAAATGTACGGACTGACCACCGATCAGGGGAAATTTGCCCTTAAGCTCCTGAATCCCCATATCATGGGGCGGGAAACGGCAAAGGAAAATTTTGAGACCGCCGAACGACTGGAGGGGATTCTGGAAAGGGAAGGCCTTCCGATTCTCCCGGCCCTGACCATCGGCGGAAAAAAGATGCAGCAGGCGGAGGGGCAGTTTTTCTATCTGTTTCCATGGTACGACGGAAAATCTGTCCAGGGAGGGGAAATCCAGCCGCGGCACTGTGCCGAAATGGGGAGGGCTCTGGCGCAGATACATCGGGTCAGCAGAAAGGACAGCGGCGGTGAAGGAACGCCGGTATCTGTTGAATGGTTCTCCCTTGGTAAAGCACTGAAGGAAGTGGATGGGGAGCTCTCCCAACGGCTGGGGGAAAGGCTCCCGCTCCTCTGCCAATTCCAGGAGCGAAGCAGCTGTGCCCTCCGCAGGATACCGGTATTTTCCGCCATCTGTCACAACGATATGGACCCTAAAAACGTCCTGTGGATTGGCATGGAATACCGCATTATCGATCTGGAATGCCTCTCCTATTCCAATCCGCTGGCAGAGCTGCTGGAAACGGCTCTGTGCTGGTCAGGCTTTGACGGCATGGATTTTTCCCCGGAAAAGCTTCGGGCCTTTCTTGACGCCTACGCGGAGCAAGACGAAGCAATGCTGAAGGATGTTGACTGGGAGTCCCTCTATGACGGCAGCACTGGCAGGCTCTCATGGCTGGAATACAATCTGAAGCGGGCGCTGGGCATTGAAAGCGGGGAATCTGAAAGGGAGATCGGGAAAGCGGAGGCTTTAAGGGAATTAGAACGGATTGCATACTATGTTGAAATGCGGGAAACGGTACTGAAGGCAATAGCCCACAGCGCGTACTAATTACCAAAAGGCGGCATCAAGCGACAGTTGAGCGCCAAAAAGGCGAACTCAAAAATTACTTGATAGCCGTAAAAGGAGAAAGCTGCTATACTTTGGATATCGTTACAAATCACAACATATGAACAGGGAGGAATCATATCACAATGTTCAACATGACCGGCACGGCGGAGCGGATTAAAAACGCCAGAATCGCCAAAAACATGACCCAAATGAACATAGCGGACGCGCTGGGGGTGAGCTATCAGGCGGTATCCAACTGGGAAAGAGGAAATTCCATGCCGGATATCGGCAAGCTGGGGGAGCTGAGTGATCTGCTTGAAATCAGCATTGAGGAGCTTTTGGGACACACAACGGCTTCCGAAAACATACAAAGGGTAATCTCCCAAAGGGACAGTCTGGAAAATCTGGAGATCAGCCTGCCGGAACTTTCCGACATCTCTCCGGTACTGCCGCCAGATATCACGGGACAGCTGGCCGGTCATCTGAGGGCAAAGAATATAGAGGAATTGTCCATGATCGCCCCGTTCGTAAGCAAAGAGGCGCTGGAACAGCTGGGCGAAGGCCTTATGGCAAGGAGTATAGAGGACCTATGCGTAATCGCACCCTTTGTAGGGCAGGAAATACTGGACCATATGATAGGGGAAGAACTAAGGGCAGAGAGTATCGAGGAATTGTCCATGATTGCACCCTTTGTAAGCAAGGAGGCGCTGGAGCAGCTGGGCGAAGGCCTCAAGGCAAGGAGTGTAGAGGACCTATGCGCAATTGCCCCCTTTGTAAGCAGAACTTTTTTGGATACTCTATTTTAGTCTATCCGGACATGCCATGAAAAAACATCGTCAGACGTAACGCCTGGCGATGTTTTTTCAATACCCTATTTAAAGAAACTGCGGTCCACCGGGCAATCAACCCTTCAGAGAACCGATCATAACACCCTTTACAAAGTGCTTCTGCACAAAGGGATACAGACAGATAACCGGCAGACTGCCGAATACGATGATGGCGTATTTCAGCACCTCAATCAACGCGGCGCGCTGGCTCTGGTCGGTGGAAATCATATCGGTCATTTCCTGGAGAGCCTTGGCCGTGCTGATGATGTTGCGCAGGACCACCTGGAGGGTGAACTTGGTTTCGGTGCTCAGGTAAATGTAAGCGTCAAAATAAGCGTTCCAGTGTCCCACGGCATAGTAAAGGGTCAGCACCGCCAGAATGGACTTGGAAAGGGGAAGGACCAGCTTGAGCAGAATCTGGATGTCGTTTGCCCCGTCCAGGCCGGCGGCCTCCAGCATTTCCTCAGGAATGCTGTTCTGGAAGTAGGTGCGGGCAATGATCATGTTGTAAACCGAAATGGCCCCCGGCAGAACCAGCGCCCACATGGTGTCCAGCAGGTGCAGGCTGCGGATATTCAGATAGGTAGGGATCAGGGGAGCGGTAAAGATCATGGTAAAGACGAACAGTCCGGTGATCACGTTGCGTCCCACGAACCCGCGGATAGACAGGGGATAGGCGGCCATAACCGTCATGACAATGTTGATGACCGTTCCCACAACGGTATAGATGATGGAGTTGCGGTACCCCAAAAGGAGCATCCTGGACTGGAATATCTGGGCGTAAGCGTCCAGGTTGAAGCCCACAGGCCATATTCCCACCTTACCGGTGATTACTGCGTTGGGAGTCGATAAGGAGGAGGCCAGCACGTTGAGCAAGGGAATGGCTACAACCACAAAGCTGACAAGCAGCAGGCATGTGTTGAAGACATGGAAGGCGATATCGATTTTCCCCTCTTTGATGTGTTTAAAGGTAGCTGCCATTTCACTTCCTCCTTTCTCAGAACAGACTGGTTTCCCCGACGCGGCTGGCAATCCAATTGACCAGCATCAGCATAAGAAGGGATACAACAGACTGGAACAATCCGATTGCAGTGGAATAGCTGTACTGCATCCCGTTCAAGCCAACCCGGTAAACATAGGTTGAAATAATGTCGGAGGTGGAAAGGTTCATGTCGTTCTGCATCAGGAGGGTCTTTTCATAGCCCATGGTAAGGATTCTGCCGCAGGCCATGATCAGCTGGATAATGGCGGTGGGGATAATGCTGGGCAGGTCAATGTGCCAGATGCGCCGCCAGATAGAAGCGCCGTCCATCACGGCGGCCTCGTGCAGCTCCTGGTCAACAGCGGCCAGCGCCGCCAGATAGATGACCGCGCTGTAACCAGTGGACTGCCACACGCCGGAAAACACATATAAGGTGCGGAACAATCCAGGTTCCCCCATAAAGTGTATCTTCGCCCCGCCTACGGAGGCAATGAAGTTGTTCAGCGGGCCGGTAAGGGAAAGCATTTGCTGCAAAATGCCTACAATCAAAACCGTGGAAATAAAGTAGGGCATGTATGTCACCATCTGAACGGTTTTCCCGAACCAGTTCCACCTGGCATAGTTGAGGGCCACAGCCATGACGATTGGCGGGATGGCGGTAACAACAATATTATAAAGGGAAAGGGCGATGGTGTTCCAAAGCAGCTTGGTAAAATCCGGAGAGGAGAAAAAGCGTTTGAAGTTGTCCATACCCACCCACGGGCTTCCCCAGATGCCGCCATTAAACGAGTATTTTCGGAAAGCAATCTGAGAACCCAAAAGGGGCATATATTTGAACATGACCAGGTAAACAAGAGGCAGCGCAATGACAAAATAAAGCTGCCAATGACGCATGATATTTTTGCGGAGCAGATATCCCTTGGTTTTGCGCAGCGGAACGGATTGCTGTTTTGTTTGTGCGGCCATAAAGGCGTGCCTCCCTTTTCAATATCATCTGTTATACAAAGAGGGGGCCTCCTTTGGGAAGCCCCCTGGCCGATCAGTTGATAAATACTACAGCTGATTATTGCTTAAAGGGAGATACGTCATAGGCTTTCTGGAGCAGCTCCAGGTATTCGGAAAGGCCCTGGCTCTCCATAGCCGCCAGATAGGCGTCCCAATCATTGTCAACGCTCTTGGAGCCGGTGACAAACTGGGCGAGCCATTCGTTCTGGGAGGGCTGGAGGGTGGATTTTACCAGGGACATCTGGGCGGTGTCTTCCTCGGACATATACATGTCGGGCAGAATGGTGCTCAGATCCTGTTTTACCTTCTCATGCTCCTGGGAGGCGCGGTACATAACAATGCCGCGTCCGGTCAGAGGAGGCACGTCGTCCGCATAGGGATTCTGGTTGGTGGTAACGGAGGTGACAAAGTAGGGATCGCGAACCAGACCCATCAGCTGGGCCCATGTATGGTTTTTCAGCCCGGAGGTAAGGGTGGTATATGCGGCGGGCTTGCCGTCCATATCCAGTTCATTGGCTTCGGCCTTTCTCCAGTCCTCGCCTTCCACGCCGATGGCGGAGAGCATAGAACCTTCATTGGTGGCCAGCCAGTCGATCAGGCGGAAAGCGGCCTCAGGGTTGGAGCAGGAGGAAGAAATAAAGGTCATGCCGGTCTGGTACTGTACATAAGGATTCCAGGCGGCAATTCTCTGTCCGCTGGGCCCCGCCAAAGGAGCCAAGGACTGATACTGCTCCCACTTCTTGGAGAACGGCTCGGTGCTCAGGTCGCAGGCATAGCCGGGACGCTGTGCCAAGAACGCGCCAATGACTGCCACGTCTCCCGCCTCGTTCAAGTTCACCTGGGCATCCTTGTTCCATGTAAAGGATTCGGGGTTGAGCAGGCCCTCACTGTACAGGGTGTTGAGGTATCTCAGGCCCTCGCGGTAGCCGTCCTGTACGGGGGCGTATTTCACGGTGCCGTTGTCAACATACAGCTTGTTGGTTTCGGGGGTCAGCTGGAAGGGAGCCATCAGGAAGCCGTCAATCTGGGTGCCCGCTCCGGAGGATACGGTGGACAGCGGAATCTCATCGTTGGGGTCGCCGTTGCCGTTGGCATCCTGCTCCTTAAAGGCCTTCATGACCTCGTAGAACTCCTGGGTGGTGGTGGGAACCTGAAGGTTCAGGTTTTCCAGCCACTGGTTGTTCAGCCACAGCTTCATGTTGTACTGTACATGCAGGGATCCGTCCACATTGGGCAGGGAATAGATATGCCCATCGGGGGTGGTTATGTACTCGCGCATGCCGCCCATCTTTTCAAAGGCTGCCTTGTAGCCCACAGAGACGGTATCCAGATACTGTTCCAGAGGCAGTATCAGTCCCTGTGCGCCGAACATGGCCTCGGAGGCCTTGTCGTACCGGTTGGCGTTGCCCACGCCGGTGAGGATGATATCGGTCATATCGCCGCTGGCGAACATGGTGCTGATTTTATCGCGGACATTATCAGAGGATGCCGCGATGTTCCAGTCCAGCTTGATGCCGGTCATCTGCTCCACCAGTGGGGTCTGATCGTTGTCGGCCCAGCTGTATTCGCCGTTTCCGGGGCAGAAGATACTCAGGGTGATGGTTCCATCCTTTACAATGGGAAGCGTTCCAGGCTCATTAAAGGGGCTGTCGCTTTCCGCAGCAACGCTGCTGGAAGAACTGCTATTATCCCCCGTGCTATTTTGGGACGTGCTTCCGCTCTGGGAAGCCGTGGAGCTGGAAGCGGTTCCAGAATTACAGCCCGCTGCCGCCAGCATCAGCGCGGCCAGGATGGCCGCATAACCTTTCCTTTTCATTAAAATGTCACACTCCTTAAATTTATATAAACCGATATTTTCTGTACTGGACAAAATGCAGCACTGTAACCGGTTTGCGTTTTATATTTTATCATAATTTACAAACCATTACAAGCTTTTTCTAAAAATTTGCTAAAAATTCAATTTGGGTTCTTTAAATTTGTTTAATTTGGGTTGTTTCCCAAAAAGCTCCTTAAATATACGATGTTCCGGTCAGGATCATAAAAGCTCATATTTACAGCGCCCCACGGGCGTTTAGTTGGTTTTTCAATGATTTCTGCCCCCAACGCCAAAACCTTTTGGTATTCTCTTTCCATATCCTCAACGGTAAACGCAATACACATATTTTGATTGGCATTGTTTTTGACCAAGCCGTCATTGTAAATTGTCAGCATAGTCCCTTCCCCAATGATAACCTGATGCACCGTGTCGTTGCTGCCGTTGTCTGTTTCAAGCAGAGCCTTATAAAAATTTGCCAATACGGCAACCTTGTTGGTCAATAGTCCAACCTCACCCAATCGCATAGAATCCCTCCGTCAAGAGCCCTTTTTGTGTTTGAAAATATAACGCACCAGCAAAATGACCGCCGCAATCAGCGCGGCAACTCCCAGCGCCCCGGTCCAAAAGGAGATGTCCGGTCCCGTTGTAGTGACAAAAATTGCCGTCGGTCCGTCGGCCCCTCCGATGATTCCCTCAATGGCTCTCTGAACCCCCAATGCCTTATGCACCGCATACAGCGCAAAACACAGCATCGAGAAAATAAAGGTACCGGCAATGCCCCAAATCTGCCTTTTCTGCCGGCGGAACTCGTCAAAACGGTGAAATCCAAGCTGTTCGTCCAGGCTCTTTACAAATTCCTCCGGCGTGCCCAGCCGCCGGATTACCTCTTCCTCCGTCTCCCCGTGCTCCTTTGCGGAGTCAAAGGCCTCCTCCAGGTCCCGCAGAACCTCCCTTTTGGCCTGGCGGGGGAGGGGAAGCAGCTTCTCAACCTCCCGGATATACTGTTCCTTCATGACAATCTCTCCTCTCAATCCTGTTCTCCGATAAAACGGTTGATACATTTTGTATAATCTCCCCAGAAATTTACCATTTCCTGAAGGGTAGCCTTTCCGTCCTCGGTCAGGGAATAATACTTTTTGGAGCTCCCATTGGCTGCCGCCGGGGCAATTCTGCACTGAAGCAGTCCGGTTTCCTGAAGCCGGTACAAGATTGGATAGACCGTTCCCTCTCTGGCATACCCCAGGACAGAGGCCCCTCGTTCGTTCAGCTCGGCGATGATTTCATACCCATAGGTTTCCTTACGGGCAATCAAGCTCAGCAGCACCATTTCCAGCGAGCCCTTTTTGAATTGCTGTATGTATTTTTGATTCACGGGGCAAGCGACTCCTTTCCACAATGCTATTTAGCATTGCTAAACTGTTAAGCTAATTATATACTTTCCAAGGGCATTTGTCAACCAGAAAAGCAGCCAGGCAGTGCTGGGTTCAATAGAATTTCCTGTTAATTCTTTTAAAACATCGCCGGATGTGCTATAATCTAGGCAGGAGGGATTCTTATGAAAAAATTCTTTACATTGTTGCTTTGTCTGTTTTTAACCGTGTGCCTTGGATGCTCATCCTCTCAGCCTGCACCGGTCACATGGGGAGAGGACGACCTCTCTGTTACCCAGGTTTCGTCCCAGTCTGTTATCAGCTACGGCATGACAAGGTCAGAAATTGAGCAGATTGTAGGGGAGGAAAGGGGCGTCAGCACCGCATCCACCACCAAGGACGATTCCATCTACTATGGAAACCTATATGTGGGGTACCGGGACGACATGGCAGCGGAGCTGGTGATAGAAAGCGACACCTACCGCACCGCCAAGGGCGTCACCATCGGCGACACCAAGGAGGAGGTGGAAAAACGCTGCGGCGAAACAGACTATACCCGCGGCACCATTATCGTGGGCAGCACCGCTTATCTGATGCAGTACCTCTTTGACCAGGAGGGGAACCTAATTCCAGAAGATAATATTCCGGACCAAATCACCACCTCCAACGATTTCTACACTGTGTCCTTCGAGTTTGAGAAAAATAGGGTAGTCCGCATTCGGATATGCGACGCACGCTTTTCCTTCAGCCGTACATAAAACAATACGGAGCGGTTTTCAGCGAAAAACGCTCCGTAAGGAGGGCGGAAAGCAATATGGCTTCCATTATGATACATCTCCAGACCGCCCACCGGCTTTTGCAGCCGGGCGGCCTTCTTTTCCAAAGGGTTCGGGACCCCGGACAGTACTACCTGGGCGTAACCGCCCCGGACAGCGTGAACCTGGACGGCTTTGCCTCCAAGGAAATCCGCTGGGCTGCCCATCTCCGGGCCAAAACGCCAAAGGAATGGTACCAGAACATTGAGGAGTTCTATCAAAAGCGGCGCAAAAAAGCCGATCCGGACTTTCTCCTGGGTTATATCTTCCACAACATCACCGACGCCGCCTTTGACGAAACTCTCCACAACCCCATTTGGGCAGCGGCGGGAAGGGCGTATGGTTCCGCCATGTCCGTCAACGACGCGGGATGGGAGGAAAGCTTCCGCTATGACATGTCCCAGCGGGAGGCGGACTGGTGGAAGGAGATCTGGCCCGCTCTGGCCGGGGCCCGCTGCCGGGACTTCCACACCATTTCCGGGGAGCAGATGGGCCGCCACCGGGACCATCTGCTGACAGATTACTGGGACCGCCCCTGCCAGGAGCCGCCCAAGGTAATTACCAGGGAAATGGTATGGCTGCTGGCGGATTATACCGAGGGTCCGCTGGCGAAAATTTTAAAATGATGTTTTGGGGCCCATTGAACTGCATCATAAAATCACGGACAGAACACACCTTTTGGGGAATTCTGTCCGCGATTTTTCTCTATTGAAAATAAAGTTCCGCTAATTTATGACCACCTGATAGTCCTCATATGCCAGAACGTTGTTATCCATATCACGGTTTTTGTTTTGCACAGTACACCCCAGTGCTAAAACAAGCGCCCCTGGAACAGCTATTATTTTCTTCATGACAAGTTCCTCTGTTAAAGGCTGCGATTTCTCTATTCAGTAATCATAAAATAAGGAAAATTACAATAAATACAAAAAAGCGCTCTACACATGCGCAAAATCCCCTTAATTTTTACAATGTCATTGTGATAAAATATACCCCTTTTTATCACTGTTCTTTGCTTTGATACCCTGTCAAGGATTTCTACTGATAAATTTGTTCATAACATCACAGCGCCCGGCTCCTGTACGGAGTCGGGCGCTGCTTTATTGATTGGGCTGCCAATATTATTTGCTGGACTGTTCCACCGCAACCGCGCAGGCGACAGTGGCGCCGACCATGGGGTTGTTGCCCATGCCGATCAGGCCCATCATCTCAACGTGGGCGGGAACGGAGGAGGAACCGGCGAACTGGGCGTCACCGTGCATACGGCCCATGGAGTCGGTCAGACCATAGGAAGCGGGGCCGGCCGCCATGTTGTCGGGATGCAGGGTTCTGCCGGTGCCGCCGCCGGAGGCAACAGAGAAGTACTTCACGCCGTTCTCCCAGCACCATTTCTTATAGGTACCGGCCACCAGATGCTGGAATCTGGTGGGGTTGGTGGAGTTACCGGTGATGGACACATCCACCTTTTCGGCCTTCATGATGGCAACGCCCTCCAGTACATCATTGGCTCCGTAAACGCGCACGGCAGCCTTTTCACCATCAGAGAACGCCTTCTCCCGAACCACCTTCAGCTCGCCGGTGGAGAAGTCATAATCAGTCTCAACATAGGTAAAGCCGTTGATTCTGGAAATAATGTAAGCGGCATCTTTTCCAAGGCCGTTCAGGATAACCCGCAGGGGTTCCTTGCGGGCCTTGTTAGCGGTGCGGGCAATGCCCATAGCGCCTTCCGCCGCCGCAAAGGACTCATGCCCGGCCAGGAAGCAGAAGCACTTGGTCTCTTCCCTTAACAGCATTCCGCCCAGGTTGCCATGGCCCTGTCCAACGCTTCTCTGCTCAGCAACGGAACCGGGAACACAGAAAGCCTGCAATCCAATTCCGATGGCCTCAGCGGCGTCGGCGGCTTTGGTAATGCCCTTTTTCAGCGCAACCGCGCAGCCCAGAGTGTACGCCCATACCGCGTTTTCAAAGGCGATAGGCTGTACACCCTTGACAATCTTTTCTACGTCGATGCCCTTGGAAAGACACAGGTCTCTCGCTTCCTCAAGCGTCTCCATGCCATATTCCTTCAGGCAGGCGTTGATTTTAGGCATTCTTCTTTCTTTACCTTCAAACTGTGCCATGTGACAAATACCTCCTATCCTCTCTTATTCCTCTCTGGGGTCGATATATTTGGGAGCGTTTTCAAAACGTCCATATGTACCCTGATGCTTATTGAACGCCTCGGTGGGGTCCATGCCTCTGCGGATATCCTGGAGCATCGGCCCAAGCTTCACAAAGCGGTAGCCGATGGCTTCGTTGTTCTCGTCCAGGGCAATCTTCAGGATGTAGCCCTCGGTCAGCTCCAGATAACGGGGCCCCTTGGCCTTGGTGGAGAAGATGGTTCCCACCTGGGAACGCAGCCCTTTGCCCAGGTCCTCCAGGGACGCACCCACAGGAAGTCCGCCTTCGGAGAACGCGGTCTGGGTTCTGCCGTAGACCAGCTGCTTGAAGATTTCCCGCATGGCCACATTGATAGCGTCGCACACCAGGTCGGTGTTGAGGGCCTCCAGGATGGTCTTGCCGGGGAGAATTTCACCCGCCATAGCGGCGGAGTGGGTCATACCGGTGCACCCCAGGGTTTCCACCAGGGCCTCCTCGATCACGCCGTCCTTGACGTTCAGGGTCAGCTTGCAGCAGCCCTGCTGAGGGGCGCACCAGCCGATGCCATGGGACAGGCCAGAGATGTCCGTAATCTGGTAGGCTTTTACCCATTTGCCCTCTTCGGGAATGGGAGCCGGACCATGATGCGGGCCTTTGGTTACGACACACATACTTTCTACTTCATGGGAATAGTTCATATCGGTACTCCTTTCGGTTTATTGTTTGCCCGGTTGTGTGGGAAAGAATCTGGAAGGTCTTTCTCACAACATTTATTATAATAATTTTTTCCCGGTTGCGCAAGGTGTCTTTTGTGAATTCTTTGCCATTCTTTTGATTTTTCTTTTGATTTCACCTATCTGCCTGAAAAAAAGTCTTTTCATACTAAGCTCTGATTATAATTGTACAAAAGATCGGAACCAAAAAGCTTGCACAATGGTTTTTGAGCCCCATTCTTCGTCAACAATTTATCAGAGATTAGGTTATCCATAGCTCATTGTTTGATACCACGTACCACCATAATCAAGGACATATTCGTATCCCATTGCTTAATTCCCTGCTCATATAGAGCAATACGCGTATCATAGTTTTCATTTTTGATTTTCTTCAGTGTTTCCACTTGCTCTGCTGTCACCAGATCAGGGATAATATGCTGTAAATTTTCTATACTGTCTAATACAGAGTGTCGGTTTGCATTTATGATAGCATGAGCCATCTTTGCATTATATTCTGGATTATCAGGGGTAAGATTTATTGTAATATATTCGGTTGATATATTCCGGAACCCATATCTTTCCATTTCCTGGGGAAGTTCAGCTTCGTTCATCGGGTAAGAGCATATATTGTACTTTTCCAGCGCCTTTTTGCAGGCATCATCTGTCCGTTTATAAAAAGCCTTTTCAAAATCCGTTTTTTCCAAAATGCAGGGTGCAGGAATATTTATCCCTTTCCGAACGGAAAGAACAAGGCATACTCCGCCTTTCTTTAAAACACGATACTGTTCCCCGAAAAATTTAGAAGGTTCTATATGCTCCTGTACTGTATTGGAAATGGTAACATCAAAGCGTTCATCTTCAAAGGAAAGGCTGGTAGCATCATCTTCAGAAAAAGAAATATTGGGGGCTTTTTTACGGGCAAATTCAATAAATTGGCTGTCCCTGTCTATCCCACATATATTCGCTTTTGGGTACCATCTTTTTAATGATTGGCACAAAGCGCCAGGACCACAGCCAATTTCCAAAATCGCTTTTCGGCCGTCAATTTGAAAACCCTTTTTATACTTTTCCTGGAACATATCAGAAAAACGTAACATTCGTGTTAAATATAAGGTATTAATCCCCTGGATATAGTCTGACCAGATTGTGTTCATTGTTTTTCCGCCCCCTTCTCAATTTCCCCTTGACGAATTCCTAAAGTATGGATATAAAATAAACAGATGAAGAACCTGAAAACGGCGCTTACCCATATGCGTAAAGAAATAACAGCAAGCTGGGTGGGCTTTGTTTTGACCTCAAACAGTTTAAACTTCCCCTTCCCTTTAAGTAGGGGTTCTAGAGAGGCACCGCCGGCCTATTCCGGACTCCACGGGATCTGGAAATCTCAGGATCTTCATCTTTGCTACTGGTTTACCTGGAAAATAGGCTCTGTGAAATACCGCCGTTTGGCGGATTTCAAAGAGCCTTTCCTTTTTGCGGTTCGACTTGGTGCCGGGGTCTATTCTGCCATCTTTTTCTCTATCTGCATATACTCTGCTAAATTCTCTGGGTTCTCCGCAAATTCCGTCGGTACCTTGGCAAAAAATAGCCTCCCATCCTCTACCCATACCACTTGATAAAATACCGTCTCCGTCCCCACACCCTCCGGCGTGTTAGCTATCAGCATCCGCGCCGTTACCGGCGTGACATACCCCGTCTTTCCCTCCATCTCCGTCTCTTCCCCATAGTATTCCAATCCCTTCTGTAATAGCTCCTCTCCATCCCCCTGATAATTCCACCGGAACTGATACTCGTCAGTCTCCTTGAGTACAGCCCGCTCAGCCCGCTCCACGGTATAGGTTTCCTTCTGCCTGTTGGCGGTGGGGAACATCCCGAACAGGCTGAAGGCCGAAAGATCGATGTCCTTGGTTGCCTCCTCCGCCAGCTCCTCTATCGTCGGTTCATACCGCCCCAGGTTGTAATAATAGGTGATGAGGTGCCGTTCCGGCTGCACCTCTATCCGGTTCAGCGACATTCCCTCCGGTATATTTACCGGGGAATAATACTCATCAAGGGCTGAAAGCAGCTCGTCTTCAGACGCCTGAAGATAGGTGAGGAACTCCTCCTCTGTCTGAAGGGTGTCTGTAGGTGTCTCCTCTGTGGGCAAGCAGCCTGTCAAGGTCAAACTAAAAATTATTACAAAAGGTAGTATTCTGATTAGTTTCTTCATTTCGTATTTCTCCTTTGCGTGTCCTGAGTCCTGTGGCCTTCCAATATTCTCCCAGCCAATCAAACAAGTCCCAGTATAATGTACCCATTGTATCACATTTCGCCAAAAATATGTGAATAAATTGTTGGCAAAAAAGGAAATCTGTCTTGCCTGGCGGTTTTTCGCCGCGGATATCCCCATCAGCGCTCAGTAAATTGGCACCACCCGGTATACCTCCTGATCGTCGTCATGCTGTATCCAGTGGGTTCCCTGGGGGTTCACCTTGTCCATTTTCTGGTCTGGCAGTATCTCCACAACCTCCCCTGTGGATACGTCATAGAAGTCGTCCCCGCCAAGGGGAATATAAACGCTGAACGTCTCGTCAAGACTACCCCACCGGCCCAGATTTTTCACATAGCTGTCGATTCCTGTAATTTTCTTCGGGGTATCCAGATCATTCATTCCCGCATACCACAGGGAGGAATCCCCGTCTTTAGACCACCTCAGCATGGCGATGATATCATCCGACACCGCATAGGTGCTAAACGTATACCCGTCCAGAATCACCCTCGTCCCCGTTTCGTCCGCCATCAGGATTTTTCCCCACTGATTGGTGGTGTGGTAGGAGTCGTGAAAAATACCGTGCCTATTGGTATGGACGGTCACAAAGTCGTTTCCCGATACAATCAGGCTGACGCGGTCGGTGTTGGGATAATACCGATAGTAGAATTTACAGGTAAAATTAGGATCGTCCGGGGCGTCCTGCACTGCCGTCAGCAGAAGTGTCTTGCTGTCCACCCATTTCCAGCTCTCCTCATAGGTCTCCACCGGGAAAACCCGAACGCCTTCAAACCAGTATGTATCCGCCTGTCCCTCCTGCCTGCGAACCTCCACCGCCGGAACCTCTTTGACCACCTGGCCGTCATATTCCATAATGGCGATGCCAGCTACAAACAGCTTGCCGCCCTGGGTCTGCCAGAGGCACTTGCTGGGATACGCCTTTTCCCGCGGCGTCTGCTTGCCGTAAAACAGCACACCCCGCTCCCCTACCGCGTATTCCTCATTGTATCCCTCCGGGAAGGGAATTTCCCCATCTGGTTCGTTATCCTGGTTTACAAGCTGTACCAGCTGATGGTATACCACCGCGACGTGTTCCCCGTCCCCGGTCCAACTGATTTTATCTAGGCCGACCCCATTGTAGCTGTACCACTCCAAATTTGAATCCGGGTCCTCATAGGGATTGTCCCCGCCCTCGTCCTCCTCCGGAGGCAGCTCCTCGTCATCCTGAAGGTCCCCTGTCCCGCTGGATGTGGATGAACCGGATGAATTCGAAGGCGCGTACAGGGACAGGTCCCTTTTACAGCCCGAAAGCATTAACAAAACGGATAATATTACCATCAATCGTCTTACAGTATTTTTTTGGCCACGCAATAGGGACAGCATTCATTCACACATCCTTTCCAGGCATATATTCTGCCTGCTACTATATAGTTTAACAGAATTGGGCCCATGTTTCCATAGCTATTGGAAAATTTAACCCGCTTTCAGGCACCCCGTTCCCCTCCGTTTTCTCTCCCTGCCGCCTTACTGCCGGGAAAACCGGGAGAAGGGCAACAAAATTTGCTTTATTTACAATAATTTCACTCCTGAAGGTTTGACAAACTGCCGCTATACGGGTACAATAAAAACGATAGTCTTATTTATCAACGCAATGGATTCCCAATAACATATAGAGGTGAAATGAATGGGTTTTTTGGAGAAAATCTTCGGTTCCTATTCCCAGCGGGAGCTGAAGCGGATTGAACCGATCGCCAACCAGGTCTTTGCGCTGGAGGATCAGTTCAAGGCCATGAGCGACGAGGAATTAAAAGCGACTACCCCAAAGCTGAAAGAGAGGCTTGCCCAGGGCTATACCTTGGACAGCATCCTGCCGGAGGCGTTCGCGGCCTGCCGCGAGGCAACGGCCCGTGTTTTGGGCAAGCGTCACTTCCCGGTACAGATCATCGGCGGCATTGTGCTGCACCAGGGGCGCATCGCGGAGATGCGCACCGGTGAAGGTAAAACCCAGGTTGCCGCCCTTCCCGCCTACCTGAACGCGCTGACCGGCAAGGGCGTTCACGTCGTCACGGTAAACGACTACTTGGCGAAATACGGCAGTGAACAGATGGGCAAGATTTACCGGTTCCTGGGCCTGACCGTCGGCCTGGTGGTCCATGGGCTGGACAAGGAGGAACGTCAGGCGGCCTACGCCTGCGATATTACCTACGGCACCAACAACGAATTCGGCTTTGACTATCTGCGGGACAACATGGTCGTCTACAAATCCGAGCAGGTGCAGCGGGGACACAACTTCTGTATCGTGGACGAGGTGGACTCCATCCTTATCGACGAGGCCCGTACCCCCTTGATTATCTCCGGACAGGGGGACAAATCCACCGATCTCTACACCATAGCGGACCGCTTTGTCCGCACCCTGAAACTGACAAAGGTCGCGGAGCTGGATTCCAAGCAGGATACCGACTCCCAGTACCAGGAGGCCGACTACCTGGTGGATGAAAAGGCCCGCACGGCCACTCTCACCCCCAACGGCGTCCGCAAGGCGGAGCAGTATTTCAACATCGAAAACCTCACCGACCCCGACAACATGACCCTGAGCCACCACATCAACCAGGCCATCAAGGCCCACGGCACCATGCGCCGGGATGTGGACTATGTGATTAAAGATGGACAGGTGGTCATTGTTGACGAGCACACCGGCCGTCTGATGGAGGGCCGCCGATATAACGAGGGCCTCCACCAGGCCATTGAGGCCAAGGAAAAGGTCCAGGTGCAGCGGGAATCCAAAACCCTGGCCACCATCACCTTCCAGAACTATTTCCGCATGTATCAGAAGCTTTCCGGCATGACCGGCACGGCCCTGACGGAAGAGAGCGAGTTCCGGGAGATTTACAAGCTGGACGTCATCGAAATCCCCACCAACAAGCCGGTCATCCGCATCGACCACCACGATTCCATCTATAAGACTCAAAAGGCCAAATACGAAGCGGTCATTGACCAGATTGTCAAGTGCCACGAGAAGGGGCAGCCGGTGCTGGTGGGCACTGTTTCGGTTGAGAAATCGGAAATGCTCAGCCAGATGCTCAAGCGCAAGGGCGTCAAGCATGAGGTATTAAACGCCAAATACCACGAAAAGGAAGCGGAGATCGTCGCCCAGGCAGGTAAGTTTGGGGCAGTGACCATCTCCACCAACATGGCGGGGCGCGGCACCGACATCATGCTGGGGGGCAACGCGGAATTCCTGGCCAAGGCGCAGATGCGCAAGGAGGGCATTCCGGAGGAGATTATCGTCGAGGCCACCGGCTACGCCGAAACCGACAACGAAGAAATCTTAACTGCGCGGAAACGTTTTGTTGAATTAAACCAGAAGTATACCAAGGAGATAGAGCCGGAGACGGAGAAGGTTCTCCAAGCAGGCGGTCTTTTTGTAATCGGCACCGAACGGCATGATGCCCGGCGCATCGACAATCAGCTCCGCGGACGTTCCGGTCGTTTGGGCGATCCCGGTGAATCCCGCTTCTATCTTTCACTGGAGGACGACCTGATGCGCCTGTTCGGCGGTGAACGAATTCAGACCATGATGAACAACCTGGGCCTGGAGGACGATATCCCCATCGAAAACCGGATGCTGACCAACTCCATTGAGTCGGCCCAGACCAAGGTAGAGGCCCGCAACTTCGGCATCCGCAAAAACGTCCTGCAATACGACGATGTTATGAACCGCCAGCGTGAAATTATCTACGGCCAGCGGGGCAAGGTGCTCAACGGGGAGGACCTTTCAGAGTATATCTTCAAGATGATTGACGAATGCATTGAATCGACGGTGGATACCTTCCTGGCGGACGACGAGGTCAAATACGAGTGGAACTTCAATGGCCTGCGCGACCACTTTATGGGCTGGATTACCGAGCCGGACGACCTGAAATTCTCCGATGAGGACCTGGAGACGCTGACCAGGGACAAGGTCAAGGAGCAGTTAAAGGAAAAGGCCCACGCCAAATACGCCGCCAAGGAAGAGCTTTACGGCTCCGAAACCATGCGGGAGCTGGAGCGGGTTATCCTGCTGCGCAACGTGGATACCCAGTGGATGGACCACATCGACGCCATGGACGAGCTGAAGCGCGGTATCGGCCTGCGATCCTATGCCCAGAAGGACCCGGTGGTTGAGTACCGGTTCGAGGGCTTTGAGATGTTTGACCAGATGGTGAACACCATCCGGGAGGACACGGTGAAGACATTGTTCCTAGCCCAGCTACGCACCCAGCCAAGGCAGAGTGCGGCAGTCAGTGCGCCGGTTGCTGAGGAGGAGGAACAACCTTCCGAGGCTGCGGCAGAGGCAAAGCCTGAAAGCACCCCTCAGCCGCCCCAGGCCCAGTTCCGGGAGCTGAAGAGGACCCAGGTAGCCAATCCGACGATGACCAACGCCGACAGGCAGACAACCGTACAGCGGACGGTCAAAAAGATAGGGCGGAACGATCCCTGTCCCTGCGGCAGCGGCAAAAAGTATAAGAAATGCTGCGGAAGGAATGAATCTTAAATATGGCGGGGCTGTCCAAAAGGGCAGCCCCGTTTTTTGTTCAAACAGAAAAACGGCTGTGAAAACCTCACAGCCGTCAACACTTTATTCCAGTATATAAATATTCACCGTCCGCAGCCCGTTCAGGCAGCTTTCATAATAGGTGTCGTAAAACAGGTCGATATCAACAACCCCATCCATCAGCCCCGTTCCGGTGTCCGCCGCAATGGCGTACCCATATACAAACTTGTTGTCCGATGAGGTGATATAAAGCTTGCTCCCATAGGGAATTACATTGGGATTTACGGCCACATAGCCAACCCCGGCCCTTCTTCCGCTTGCGGTCCCCGCTCCGGACCTGGCCGTATAGCCTGTAGCCTTTGCGTTTTTAATCACATCCTTGTATTGGGTGGGAACTCCTCCCCGAAGGTTATACCCAAAATCCAAGGGAGAAACCGCCGCCCCCGTCACCCCTTGCAGAACATATTGGGTCTGGGGTTTTTGGACCACTGTCTCGCTCTCAAGCTGTTCCTCGTAAACCACGCCGTCCACCGTTCGCTGAACGTATACATATTCCTTCAGCCCCTCTTTTCCGGAGGAGAGAACATGCTGTCTTCCGTTTCGCAGAAGGGATGTCTGCTGGTATTCCACCTCGTAGGGAATCACCTCTTCTTCGGTACGGGACACATATTCCACCCGCTGAATGACGATATGGTCGTTTTCCTCCAGGGTGTGTGACAGGGGAAAGTTGATGGTATCGTATTCCCCCAGGGTAATATTGTTTTCAGCCAGCAGCGTGCCCACGGTGCCCTCTCTGCGCATCAGCTTGTTGGTGGTGTCATCCACTGTCAGCAGAACGGGAAAGGCCCTGGTAATGCTGATTTCTCCGACTCCCCCGCTGAATCCCGAAAAGTCCACCGAATCATAGGCCATGGTCATGATCCCATATTCCGAGAGGATGTCCTCCGGCTCATCGTTGATGGTAAAGCGCAGCGCCACCAGGTCCCCGTCACGGATATACACCGCATTGGTCCTTTGGGACACCATAAAGACAAAGCACGCCATACTTGCAAACAAAAGTCCTACCGCAAAGGTCCTGCTCTTTAAAAATTCCCAAAAATGCAGGGCGTTCTGTAATAAGCGTCTCATAGAATTCTCCTTTGATACAAAGCATAAAAAATGCCGCCTGCTTCGTACTATCGTTCCGACCCCAAAACGGGCCCCCTTGGCGCCGGTTCGGGGTACAGTCTCTGAGCACCTGTTCAAAATCATTCCAATCCGTTTGGCGGCGGAGCAGGAAATTTTGAAAAGCCTCAACGCAAGGATTGGTCCATGCGCTATGTTGACGGCCGGGGGCCGCCCCTGCCGCGAACGTCACTACGGAGGAGCGCGGTTTCCCGCCGTTTCCTCCGGCTGTATGATATTATATTCGCCCTTTGACTGTTTGTCAAACTAGACAAACAGCCCTTTACGGCTTATTTCTGCCTTTTTTCGCGATAAAACAATCCTGTTTTTTCATAATTTCGTGTAGGGTTTGGCCTTTTTTCACGCTTCGGTTTGGTGATTTTTTACAAACTTATAAAGCTTTAAAATAAACCTCATTTTCTATATCTGTATATCATATTTTAATCGTAATATTTTTTTATATCATCTTAATAAGACAACACGAGGGGTCCTCTGACCGCCGGTATTCCGCCGTATCCGGCTAATACCGTCCGTCAGAGGATCCCCCCTGCCTCTTTTGCCGCCATTAAATTTACCGATTCATTACAGCAAGCCTCTCGCCATTATCAAAGGAATCATACAATCACTGCTCAATGTTGGTGTGTACCTCCTACCCTCCTACTGGTAATGCCCCGCAGCGGAATTTTTCAGCAGACTGCCGTCTTTCCGCTGATAGAACCTCCATGGATAGACCGGAGCTTTGAGCTCTGCGATTTGGGTGTTTCAAAATCAGCGCTGCATTTCAAGCGGTCAGTTGATATGGTTCCGGATAATCTCCTTGGAAGCCACGAGTATTTCTGCCAAAATGCGGATTTCCCTTGGAGAACAATCGTCGATGATATCCGCAATCTCCTGCTGGAAGGGCTGGATCGCATGCTCCAGGTTATCGCAGAGAAGGGACTCTGCCGAAACGTGAAGCGCGTTCGCAATGCGAATCAGGGACTGGATGCTGAGCTTGGTGGTTCCCCGTTCAATATGGGAAATATTGGACGGCACCAATCCTACCTTTTCCGCAAGGGCCTGTTGGGTCAGGCGCTGCTTCTTGCGGTACTCCCGCACCCGTTTGCCGATAAGCTCATACCGGATTTCATGTCCGGCATAACCAGTGTCCTCGCTGACGTCCTCCTGCTCGTGGAGCTGTGTTACTACAGCAATATGCTGTTGGGTATCCTGAGTCAAATATGCTTTATCCTGGGCATCCATTTGTATCCCTCTCCTTTGACTGAATTGTTTGGTTTTTTTACTGCTTTGTAGTGGTACGATGAATGGTATGAGGAGCGGAGACTTGCCGTAAGCACAAGGAATTGGAAAAGGGACTCAGGGAAACAGAGTCCCCCTATATCCTCTTTCAGTATACATTATTTTTGAAATATTCGCAACCTTTTTTTACATGATTTTCTGCTTTTTTCTCAACAAAATGGTCTGTAATACCGGCTTTTTTCCCTATTATGACCTGCTTTAAATGTTTTTTTCACATTTTTAAAGGATTATATATCATATTCCTGATATTTACATTATTTCCAATTTTTAGAACCTTTCTCATTTTCTGTAATTCTCTTGATAAGCCATAAAATTTTATACACCGCCCAAAATATGCAATTTATTGCGTTTTTATACTTTTTTCTTGAGAAATCTTTGGAAACATCAAATTACATCTTGACATATATTCGTTTTTCGTTTTTGGTATACAATTAATGCTGTTTCAAACTATTTGATTGATTTTATGATACAGAATACCATAACTTTGCTTCAAAAAAATTTTAAAAATAAATTTTTGAATTACAGATCTTTTCAATATAAAAACATAAATTGCTTTTTTTACTATACGATTTGATTGAAATTTCCTTATCTCTATTGCTTTTTCATATGTCAAGTACATATGAAAACATCCCTATACGGAAAAGGAATTTACTTACTTACAGCATACAGCACCTAATAAAGACTGATAAAGATTTCTCAACCCTATGTCTTTGCTTTACGGCACGACAAATTATATATGTATCACAAGCTTGTTCCAACTCATGTAAAATGACAACAAAAATGTGGGAAGCTATACCAACTTCCCACTCATGAATGCTCATCTCTTTACAGATTGATTCCCGAAGGTTGATAGATACTTTCTTTAAACATTTCTTTCTGCACCTTTTCTATCAATGCCGATATGCAGTTCCGGCAGAATAATAAGAGTTTCAACTGAACTTCTTACTTACATTATACTCATTTTCCGCTAAATATCTACTGGCATTTTGAATGAAAAGCAGATAAAATCCCCAAAACATATGTGTTCTGGGGATTGAAATCCGTATCTGATATTTCGTTGCTTAACGCTTGGAGAACTGAGGCGCGCGACGCGCGGCCTTGAGGCCGTACTTCTTACGTTCCTTCATACGAGGATCGCGGGTCAGGAACCCGGCCTTCTTCAGGATGGGACGGATTTCCTCGCCGGTCTGGAGCAGCGCACGGGAAATTCCATGGCGGATAGCGCCGGCCTGTCCGGAAACGCCGCCGCCTGCTACCGTGCAGACAATGTCAAACTTGCCGGTGGTCTCGGTGAGCTCCAGGGGCTGACGGACGATGAGCTTCAGGGTCTCAAGGCCGAAGTAATCATCAATGTCACGGTTGTTGATGGTGATCTTGCCGTCTCCCGCATAAAGGCGTACCCTGGCGACGGATTTCTTCCTTCTGCCGGTCCCATAAAAATAAGGCTTTTTATCATACATAGGCATAAATATGGTCCTCCTTCCAAATCAGCTTTCTGCTTACATTTCCAGGGCTTCGGGCTTCTGGGCCGCGTGAACGTGCTCCGGGCCCCTGTAGATTCTGACTCTGGTCAGCTGGGTGCGTCCAACGGTGGTGTTGGGGAGCATTCCCTTTATCGCAAGCATCATCGCCTTTTCGGGATTGCCGGCCATCAGGTGCTTGTACTGCACTTCCTTGAGCCCGCCAAACCAACCGGTATGATAACGATAATACTTTTTCTCCAGCTTTCTGCCGGTGAGAACAGCCTTTTCCGCATTGATGATAATCACATGGTCTCCGCAATCCGCATGGGGAGCATAGGTTACTTTATGTTTGCCCCTGAGCACATGGGCGGCAGCGGCTGCAACGCGGCCCAGCGGCTTGTCAGCGGCATCAATAACATACCATTTGCGGGTAATGTCCCCTGCCTTCGGCATATAAGTTGACATAGCAGATCCTCCTGAACTTTTTATCTTCATATAATACGTATTCCTCCGGACACCTGTTTCTGAACGGGGGCAGACACAGGTATCAGCGCCTTCATTTTTTGAAAGCTCTCTTATTATATAGGCTAACTTTCCCTTTGTCAAGGGAAAAGTCAAAATTTTTAATTTATCCCCCGCTTAGCTCCGTTTTTCTGCCCAAAACGTCCCCATACTCCCCCTGACATAGGGATGGATTTCGTTTTTTGCCGGGCGTTAGCGATTTACCATCCGCTGATATTCCCCCGGACCATTGCGCCGAAAAGCCTCTGCTTTACGCCGGGATACAGCCTTTCCTGCTGCCGTATCCATTCCCTCGCCGCCTGCCGTCCCGATTTCCCGTCATTGGGGCATGGCAGCTTAAAGCACTCCAGCCCGCAGTCCCTGGCGGCGCGCCGGATTTCTTTGCTCTGGGTATAGACAAGGGGACGGATCACGGCAATCCGCCGCAGCTCCTTTTCTTTCCCGCAGGGAACTTCCCTGCGGGGAGTTTCCCCGCAAGAAGCTCCTTCATCCGGAAGACTGTAATCGGTGAAGGGGCTGAAACAGCCTATCCGCCCCTCCCATAAAAGGTTCATGACAAAGGTTTCAACAGCGTCGTCTAGGTTGTGCCCCAAAGCCAGCTTATTGCACCCCAGCCTTTCCGCCGCCAGGGTCAGTGCGCCGCGGCGCATACGGGCGCAGAGGGAGCAGGGATTATCCTCCCGGCGAACCTGAAAGACAAGCTCACCAATCACGGTCCGCTCTATATAATAAGGAATTGACAGCTCCCGGCACAGCTCCTCAATGGGAGAGAAATTTGCCGGAAGCCCGTTAAACTGTGGATCAACAGAAACCGCAGTGAGCTTAAATGAGATTCCAAGAAACTGCCCAAGCCGCCACAGTCCCAGAAGAAGAACCATAGAGTCGCTTCCGCCGCTTACGCCAACGGCAATATGGTCCCCTGGCGAGAGCATGTGATAATCCGTGACAGCGCGCCGTAGATGCCCCAGAATACGCTGATAGGATGCTGTGCCTTCGTTTGGCATGGGTGTCCCCCTTTGTTTTAATGTTTTTCAGCCCGTACAGTGCTTAGACGCGTTTTTGTTCCCGTGAAACAAAACAATAGGCGGCGGACAATCTCATCGGACTGTCCGCCGCCTATCAGTGACCTGGACGGGAATCGAACCCGTGTTACCGCCGTGAAAGGGCGGTGTCTTAGCCGCTTGACCACCAGGCCATGGAAAACTCTATATAAAACCTCATTTGAGGATTGTTTTCAGAAAGTAGCGGCAACTGGATTTGAACCGGTGACACTTCGGGTATGAACCGAATGCTCTAGCCAACTGAGCTATGCCGCCATATCTTTCCTGCCTGAGAAACAGCCTGTCTCTTAGGGCGAATACTATTATACGGCAACGCATTTGTTTTGTCAATAGTTAAATTTAATTTTTTATCTGAAATCCCCTAAGCTTCGCTGACAATCTCCTTATTTACCTTTGCGCGGAAAAGGAAGGGCCCCCATAAGCTCACAGGTCCGTCAGCTTTAAAAACGCCTGGAAACAGTTCTCCTCCTTCATCGCCCCCGCCGGACGGGACGTTCCGCTGAAATTCCACTGTTCCCCTGCCCTTTCCACAGCGGCGGAGACCGCCGCGCCCAGCTTCGCTTCCTTGATAAAATGGATAAAGAACGCCGTCGGACGGCATTTCTCCCAAACCCCAAAGGGAACACTGTCCAGCACCAGGTCCCCGTACACGGCATTGTTCAGATGTCCGTTGCAGTCGGAATTGGAATATGCCACACGCAGACTCTCCCCGGCTGTCCCGTTGACAACGGCGGGTGCCTTCAAAGAGGTAATCTGCTCCTCCATGGAATCCTCCCCATTGACCGGGCCATAGCGCAGGACATAAGGGAAGGAGGCAGGCCGCAGAATTTTATGGCTCTCCGGATTCACCAACAGCCAGGAGGTGTATCCGCTCATCAGCCGCTGGCCGTCACCGCTGTCAATCGCCACATTCCGCCGGAACTGGGCACCCTTGGGCGGCAGCGGCCAGGTGGATATTGTCACCCGTTCCCCTGCCGTGATGCCCTGATGGAATTCCAGATACTCCCTGGAAAGCAGAAACACATACCCTTCCGAATAGAGCTTGATAAAGGTCATTCCCAGGTCGTCCAGCTGGTCCGAGGCAATCTGCTGGACTGCCCGCATAATATAGGAAAGCTTCCAATGGTTGTGTATGTCGCACTCCGGGTAAGGAACCCTTATCTCCTTTGCGTAGCGGATGTCCAGCTCCACGATTTCTCTTTCCATTGCGTCCTCCTTGTTTGGATCTCCACAGTCCAACCCATTCTCCCTCTCCCTGAAGGGCAGCTTGATGTTCCCGCGCGGATGATTCAAATTGAGCGCATTTCAATCCACACTCGCTGCCTGAATGCCTGAACATGGGTTTGGTTGAATTTAAATTAATGTCATAAACGTAAAGAATGTTTAATTGTATCTTCTATGGAATCCACTCCGCCGCCATATAGGGAACCAGCACTGATGGGATTCTGATCCGTCCCCTTTGATCATATCCGTTCTCCGCCACCGCAAGAAACAACTGGCTCCCCGATAATCCCTCTGCCCTTCCAACCCAAAGGGGCCCATAGTATCCGGCCCTTTCATCATTCCATTCATTCTGGGGGCTGCATCCGATCCGGCACAGCTCAGCATACATCTCCTCCACCGGGAGCCACAAATCCAACCTCCATTGGTATCGGACGCCCGCTTCCGCGCCGGTCTGCTCCAGCTTGACAATCCTGTAGGGCACATTCATCTGGAACAGAAACCGTTCCAGGTCTGCGGAAACCGTCTCTATCCAGTCTGCCGCCCTTTTCTCCGGAAACACCGCGTGAATGGAGGCCTTATGATCCTCCTGCTGGCAGATATACTGCACCGGCAGCAGACTGCGGTCCGGTATCTCCCCCTTATTCAACAGCAGCTTCAAAAACGCCGGATACGCCTTTGATTCCCCGTTCATCATCATCTCGGTATATCCGCGGGTGGAGAACTCATCCATCAGCCTTGTCCAAACGGCCCGAAACAATTTTGCGCCGTACCCGGACAGCCAGCCGCTGTTCCATATTCCAAGCCGCTGTCCCGCCTCCTTCCAGGGAATGGGCCTCATCCCGGACGGCTTAGACCCGCCCTGAGCGGAATGCACTGTCTTAACCTCTGCTCTTTTTGACGTTTCATGTGAAACATTCTCCGAAGGCGTTTCCCTCATGGAGAACTCCTCCCCTTCTCTTTTTCTCATCCTCATCCCACAGTCCGGCGTTCTCTATTGAAAACCGGCCGCTCATATCAAGTGGCCAAAGGCCTCCTTGGCCAGATTTTCCAAATCCTCCTTGGAGTAAAATTCCAGCTCCAGCGCTCCCTTTTCCGGTCCATGGGTAAAGCGCACCCGAACCTTCCTCCCCAAAGACTCTGAAAGGGAAAGCTCCAGCTCCCGGAAATAGGGATCATCTCCCACATTCCATTCCCCGTCCGCCGGTGCGGCGGACGGTTCCCCAGGGTTTTGGTTTTCCGCATTACGCAGCTTTTTTCCGAGTCTTTCAATATCCCGCACTGTCGCGGATCCGTTGGCGGCCTTTCTCGCCATTTCCAACATCGCATCCGGCTGGGAGATGGAAAGCAGCGCACGGGCGTGTCCCGCTGAAAGGGAGCCGTCCTTTACCAGCTCCGCCACAGGGGCGGGCAGGCGCAGCAGGCGCAGGGCGTTGGCAATAACAGGACGGGATTTCCCCACCCTGGCGGCAATCTGCTCCTGGGTCATCCCATACTGGTCCAGCAGGCACTGATACCCGGCGGCCTCCTCCATGATGTTCAGGTCCTCCCGCTGAAGGTTTTCGATCAGGGCAATCTCCATGACCTCCTGATCCGTCATCTCCCGGACGATGGCAGGGACCTCTGTGATGTTCGCCATCCGGCAGGCCCTCCACCGGCGCTCCCCCGCGACGATTTGGTATCCCCCCGAAGCCAGGGGCCGCACCATCAGGGGCTGAAGCACCCCGTGCTGCCGGATGGAATCCGCCAACTCCGTCAAGCTGTTTTCGTCAAACCGCCTGCGGGGCTGGCTGCGGTTTGGCTCAATCTCTGAGATCCGAAGCTGAATGGTGGATGTGCCGTCGCTGGTGCTGTTGTCAAACCAGAGCGCATCCAAGCCCCTTCCCAGTTTTTCCTTGGAACCCTTGGCCATCTTCCTATCCCTCCCTTTGATTCTGGAGAATCTCATTTGTCAGCTCGCCATAGCTGATAGAACCCTTGGAATACCGGTCATAGTAAAATACAGGTTTTCCGAAGCTGGGCGCCTCCGAGATTTTGACATTGCGGGGAATCACGGTTTTGAACACCTTTCTGGGGAAGTATCTCTTGACCTCCTCGACCACCTGCATCGTCAGATTGAGGCGGCCGTCGTACATGGTAAACAGCACGCCCTCAATTTCAATCGACGGATTGTACAGCCGCTTCACCTGCCGCATGGTTGCCATCAGCTGGGAAAGCCCCTCTAATGCGAAATACTCACATTGTATGGGAATTAAAATGGTATCGCTGGCGGTCAGCGCATTGAGCGTTATTAACCCTAACGAGGGCGGACAGTCAATGATTATGTAATCATACCTATCCTTAACCGGCAAAATCGCCTGTTTTAGGCGGCTGGTACGGTTTTCCAGGTCTACAAGCTCTATTTCCGCACCTGCCAGCTGCATATTTGAGGGGAGAATATCCACATTCTGGAATTCTGTTTTCTGGATCACATTTTCTATTTCCGTTTCATCCATCACCAACAGGTCATAGGTGGAACGGCTTACCTGCCGTTTATTCACACCCATTCCGCTGGTCGCGTTTCCCTGGGGATCCACATCCACCAAAAGAACCTTCTTTCCCTTTGCCCCCATACAGGCGGCTACGCTCACCGCTGTGGTAGTCTTTCCCACACCGCCTTTCTGGTTGGCAAAGGCAATGATTTTCCCCATCTTCATCTCTCCTTCTTGTCTATCACGTCCACTTCCTTCAATTATAGCACAACCATGGATACAAGAAAAGAGATTGTTCCCCTTTTGGAGCCTTTTTTGCCCTTTTTCTTAAAATTTTACAACTTTTTTACTGTACCATACGAATTTCTGATAAGATGCAGACAAAAAAGCTCTTACTGTTTCATGTGAAACAATGAAAACGGCTGACTTTGTTTTGCTTTACAAAGTCAGCCGCCTCCATGTGCGCAGGATTCGGGTTTGCAAATTAGGGATAGAAAGGAAACCATAGCAAGGGAATAAATATTATGCGAAGACCGGCTGAACACACTGCCAGTCTCCTATCACAAAGGGAAGGCATGACCGAATGCTCTCCCCTTGGGATCTGGGATCAGGAGGTCTTCCTCTGCCGCTGGTAAGCGGACTCCTTGGGAATCCGGACAACATACTCAATAAACTCCTCTTCCTCCTTGGTCTGGGAAAAGGCCTGGATTCCCGCCTGTTTCATCGTTTCAATGGCCCTGGAGATGGTATTGGTAAAAATGCGAAGGTCCTTGACCACCAGCAGCTTTCTGCCGCCCTTTTTTGCCTGTTTTTCCTCCGGAGGTTCTTCCGCCCCCGGATTCTGTTCAGCCGGAAGGACGGCGCGGTTTGCCACCACAGCTGCTACCTGCCCGCTCTCCTCCAGGCCCTCTTGATTATGTAAAACAATCTCGTCGATAAAGCGCTCTGTCTCCGCGACGTTGAGATTGGCATCGACAATATAGGCTGTGGCCTCCTCCATCTGGCTTTCCGGGAGGCGGAGCAGTGACCGGGCGTGGCGCTCCGTCAAACCCGCCTCCACCAAGAGGCTCTGTACCGAAGCAGGAAGGCGCAGCAGCCGCAACTTATTGGCAACGGAGGATTGGGACCTCCCCAGCCTTCTGGCCGCCTGCTCCTGGGTAATGTTCAACTGCTGAATCAGCGCCTGGATGGCGGAAGCCTCCTCCATAAAATTCAAATTACTTCTTTGGATATTTTCAATCAATGCAAGGACCGCCGCGTCGCCTGCGGAGACATTGCATATAATAGCGGGAATATTTTTCATTCCGGTCTGCTTGCAGGCGATGAAGCGCCGCTCCCCCGCAATAATATAATACAGCGTATCGCTTTCCTTCCGCAACGTAATCGGCTGAAGGAGGCCATTGGCGGAAATGCTTTCCGCAAGGGAACGCAGTTCCCCCTCATGGAACGTCTTACGGGGCTGGTTGGGATTCGGCTGAATATACTCCATGGAGATCAAAAAAACTTTATTGACTGCCTTGCTCTTTGCAAATACGCTCATTATGCGAAACCACCTTTCCACCTGTTGAAAAGAGTCTTTTCACAGATATTTAACACGTCCTCGGAGAAAATTCCCCTCGATGATTTTTTCTTTTCCACATGTGAAAAAGAATACGCTGCCGGTAACTGCAACATTCCCCTTTCCACATTTTCCAGGGTAATATTATTGTACCACAGCGTATTCCAAAATTCCATTATTTTCCATCGCGCAGTCTGACAACACATGGGAAATAAAACCTTATTTTAAAGGGCTTTTTGAGATTTTTGCAAAGGGCCGGGGATATTTTGTTGGCGTTTGCGATATTTTCTTTATCACCACCACGGAGCGCTTTCCACCGTCGGGGAGCGTATACTTACGAACCTCCTGAACCTTTCCACCCAAAACGGCAATGGCCTTTTTCGCTTGCGCCAGCTCCTCCTCCACTTCAAAGCCCTTCATCGCCGCAAAGCAGCCGCCCTTTTTCACCATGGGAAGACAAAATTCCGCCAATTCCCGCATATTGGTGACAGCCCGTGCAGTCACCAGATCAAAGCTCTCACGGTACTGGGGCTGCCTTCCCAGGTCCTCCGCCCGTCCATGGACCCTTTCCGCGGAAAGGGCCAGCCGCCTGCAAAGGTCCTCCAGAAAGGCAAGCCGCTTGTTCAGGCTGTCCACCAGTACCAGGGAAATGTCCGGACGGGCAATCTTCACCGGGATACCGGGAAAGCCTGCCCCGGTCCCCACATCGGCCATCTTTGCCCCCTTGGGCAGATCAACTGCCCTGAGCAGCAGGAGGCTATCTATAAAATGCTTGACGAGGATTCCCTCATCGTCTACGATTGCCGTCAGGTTGACCTTTTCGTTCCATTCCTTCAGGGACTCCCCATACTTCTCAAAGGCGGAGAGCATCTCTTCCTCCAGTACAATTCCATTTGCCGCTGCGTATTCCCTTAGCTTTCCTATGTCAATCGCCATTCCGCTCCGAATCCCCCTTTTCCCGCGGCACACTCCGCTTTCTCTTCTGTTCCAGCCATATCATCAGCACCGAGATGTCCGCCGGGCTCACTCCGGAAATTCTGGAGGCCTGTCCGATGTTCAGCGGTTTGACCCGGTTCAGCTTTTCCTGGGCCTCCAGCCGCAGCCCCGATACCTCCCGGTAATCCATCTCCTCCGGAAGCAGACGGCTTTCCAGCTTCTTCATCTGCTCCACCTGGGCAAGCTGCTTTTTGATGTAACCCGCATACTTCATTTCAATCTCCGCCTGCTCCCATACCTCCTTGGGCAGGGCGGGAGCGGAAGGATCAAAGGGGGAGATATCCCCATAGCCGATCTGTGGGCGGCGCAGCAGCTCGGCGGCCTTGGTTCCGGCGGTCACAGGGGATGTTTCACGTGAAACAAGCATGGCGTTCAGCCCCTCGGAAAGGGGAATGGTCACCCGCTCCAGTCTCCGAATCTCCGCCTCAATGGCCTGCTTTTTGGCGCGGAACCGGTTCCACCGTTCATCCCCCACCAACCCGATTTCCCGTCCCAGGGGGGTCAATCTCAGGTCGGCGTTGTCCTGGCGGAGAATCAATCTATATTCGCTCCGGGAGGTCATCATCCGATAGGGATCGCTGCACCCCTTTGTAACCAGGTCGTCGATGAGGGTTCCGATATAGGAGCCGCTCCTTGGGAACAGAACGGGCTCCTTCCCCTGCACCTGGCGGGCGGCGTTGATGCCGGCTACCAGCCCCTGGGCGGCGGCCTCCTCATAGCCGGAGGTCCCGTTAAACTGTCCCGCTCCATACAGACCAGGGACTGCCTTAAACTCCAGGGAGGGCTTCAGCTCCAGAGGGTCGCAGCAGTCGTACTCTATGGCATAGGCATTCCGCATCAGTTCAATGTTCTCAAACCCCTTGATGGTCCGGTACATGACCTCCTGCACATCCAGCGGGAGTGAGGAGGAGAGACCCTGTAAGTACATCTCCTCTGTATCCAGCCCCATGGGCTCCACAAAGGCCTGGTGCCTGGGCTTATCCGCAAAGCGGACCACCTTATCCTCAATGCTGGGGCAGTATCTGGGCCCGATTCCCTCGATTTTGCCCGAATACATAGGGGAACGGTCCAGATTGGCGCGGATGACCCGATGGGTCTCTTCATTTGTGTAGGCGATATGGCAGACTACCTGATTTTTCATTTTCCCTTCTGTCATAAAGGAAAATGGAACTATCTCGGCATCCCCCTCCTGTACCTCCAGCTTGCTGAAATCAATGGTGGAGCGCATCGCCCTGGCGGGGGTTCCCGTTTTAAAGCGGCGAAGAGTAATTCCCAGCTTTCTAAGGCTGTCCGAGAGCTTTGTGGCGGCCTGCATGGAATCGGGGCCGCTCTCGTAGCTGACCTCTCCCACATAGATACGTCCCTTCAGGTAGGTTCCCGTTGCAATAATCGCCGTTTTGACTGAATAAACCGCTTCCAGCCTGGTAACAATTTGGAAATTATTTCCATTTTCATCCATCCGGATTTCCGTGACCTCCGCCTGCTTTACCGTAAGGTTTTCGGTTTGCTCCAGGACATGCTTCATATAGATATGGTACTGCACCCGGTCGCTCTGGACGCGGAGACTGTGAACGGCGGGGCCCTTCCCCTGGTTGAGCATACGGCTTTGGAGGTAGGTTGCATCCGCCGCTAAGCCCATTTGACCACCCAGAGCGTCAATCTCCCGGACCAGGTGTCCCTTTGCGGTCCCGCCGATGGAGGGGTTGCAGGGCATATTGGCAATCCCGTCCAGGGAGATGGTAAACAGAATTGTTTTTGCCCCCAGCCGGGCCGCGGCAAGGGCCGCCTCCACCCCCGCATGGCCTGCGCCGATGACGGCGACATCATAGCTGCCAGCTTGATATTCCAAAATAGACCACTCCCTCTATAAGCTTATTCCTGCGGGCGAATCCTTTGAAAGGTAGGAAGATCCAGGTCCTTTTTATGCTCCCACCCGGAAAAAATCTCCCCAAAACAGGAGACGATTTCCTCAACAGGGAGTATCTCCACTTCCTTGACCTTGGAGCATGTCTTTACAAACCGCAGCTTTTCGTAAAGGGTTTTGGGATCCATGCTTACCCCCAGCTTCAGCTTCCAAAATACCAGCTCAACTTCATCAAGCTCCGGAAAGAGCCCATCATGGAACAGAGCATAAGCTGTGGCGTCCAGGGAATTGGAAAAAGGGCCGCTCCAGTAATCACAGCAGTATTCCCTTAAATTTTCCGCAGTCCAGCTGCCTCCCGTAAGGCGATTCATTTTCTCTACCTGATCTTCGCTTGGCTCATCATAGGAATCGGCAATTTCATCAATCAGTTTTTTGACGGCTTCATAGCTTTCAAACTGCATTGTATCCTCCTAATAAAAAGCAATATTTCTGACATCATTTTATTTTCCAACACAAAACCGTTCAAACACCTGCTCTATCACCACATCGGAAACCCGCTCCCCCGTCAGCTCCATCAAAGGGGAAACGGCGTCCTCTAGGCAGACGGAAACCGCGTCATAGGTGATGCCCAGCCGAACCGCCTGGACCGCCTCCTCCAGGGCGTCCAACGAACGCTTGACACAGTCCCTCTGCCGTTCATTGGCCAGCATGGCGGCGGAATCGTCTATGCGGTTGAGCCCCAGGACACGGGGAATCATCTCCTCCAGCTTTTCCAATCCGCCGCCGCTGCGGGCGGACATGACCACAACGTTGGAGATTACCTTTCCAACCTCCACTTCCCAGGCCCGGCAGTCCTCCGGGGTGGCCGCGTCGTTTTTATTGAGGACAGCGATGACCGCCCTGCCCTCCATCAACCGGAGCAGCGAAAGATCCTCCTCCTCTATGGGGTGGGATAGGTCAAACACAGCCAGCACCAGGTCACTGCTCTCCATCCGCTTTCTGCTCCACTCCACTCCGATGGATTCCACCTTGTCCTCCGTCTGCCGCAGCCCGGCGGTATCCGCCAGCCGCAGCAGATATCCGCCCACCTGGACGCTCTCCTCAACGACGTCGCGGGTGGTTCCTGGGATATCGGTGACGATGCTCCTTTCATACCGGGAAAGAAGGTTCATCAGGGTGGATTTTCCCACGTTGGGCTTTCCCACAATCGCCGTGTTGATTCCGTTCCGTATCAGCTTCCCAGAATCATACCCCTTGTATAATTTCTCTAACCTTTGGCGGCTGTGCTCCAGCCCGTCCTCCAGAGAAGCGGGGGTAAGCTCCTCCACATCCTCCTCCGGGTAATCCACCCACGCCGCCAGATGGGCGGCCTCCGCCACCAGGCTCTGCTGGACATTGAGGATTTCCCGGTACAAAGCTCCCTCCCTGCCTGCCAGGGCCGCCCTTGCCGCCCCTGCGGAACCGGCTTCAATCAGCTCGATGACCGCCTCCGCCTGGTCCAGGCTGAGCTTTCCGTTTAAAAACGCCCGCTTGGTAAACTCCCCCGCCTCCGCCAAAACAGAGCCATGGGCCAGGACGGCGCGGAGGGTTCTCTCCATCAGGTACACGCCGCCGTGGCAGCTCAGCTCCACAACATCCTCTCCGGTATAGCTTCGGGGGGCGCGGTATACGACGGCGACCCCCTCGTCAATCGTTTCCGGGCCGTCGTGGATATGGCCGAAGGCGGCGGTATACCCCTTACGCCCTTCCAGGGGAATTCCGCTGACCGGGCGGAAGACAGCGCCGGCCACCGGGATGGCGTCCGGTCCGCTGATGCGGACCATCCCCACCCCGCTTGGGGTCAGCCCTGTAGCGATTGCCGCAATGGTTGTCTCTGTCATTTTTTCCTTCCCCTTTCCCTCCTCAGCGTATATGACTGACTCAAAAAAACGTCTCTATTTGAATTTCCGGCCAAATAGACAGCAGCGGAGAATTTGACACAATCGCGTTTTCAATCAGCTCCTCTACACTGTTGAAACTCTGCTCTTTTTGATTGTCCCAGATAGAAACATACTTCTGGGATTTATGGCGGGAGATAAAATATTCTGCTCCATGAATTGAAAACTCCAATTCTCTTCCCCTGTCAATCAAATAAATCAGGGCAGACAGCGATTTGGTGCATTCAAACTCTTTAACGATGAAATCATGCAGCATAATATTCCTCCTTCAATCTCTGTTTCTTCCCTGCAAAAAGGGGACGCTCCGTCTTCTCCCGGTACGTCCCCCTCTCTATATAATTACAGCTCTATTTTTGAATATAAGGGCTTGTCCCTGTCCTCGTTGATGTTTGCTCTCGCCGCTCCAGTCTCTCCTGGCTTTTGGGCCTCAGCCTTGGTATCCGATACAGCTGTGCTCTCTTCACCGGCTGCACTCTGGTTATCCTTCCAATAGCCTTTTCGCTCTCTGTCCCCATATCTGGACCGCCTTCCTTCTCCGCCGTCCCTGGAACGCCCCCTACCGCCGGAGGGCTTCCTCGGCGCTGTTGAGCTTATCACAATTCTCCGGTTGGGCTCCCCCCCAATGGAGGAGGACGTCGCCCCCGGCACCTGCTGGACCGCCGCGTGGATGATCCGTCTCTCATAGGGGTTCATGGGCTCCAAAGTACTGGAACGTCCGGTACGGACCGCGTTGTTGGCCAGCTTCTTTGCCAGCTCCTCCAGGGTCTTTTCCCGTTTCTCCCGGTAGTTGCCGCTGTCCAGGGTGATGCGGAAGTAGTCCCCTTCCAGCTTGTTGGCCACCAGGCCGGAAAGATACTGGAGCGCGTCCAGCGTCTCTCCCCTGCGGCCTATCACGACGCCCAGTCCGTCCCCGCTCAGGGTCAGCAGCGCACCCTGCTCTTCTTCTTTGATATCAATCTCCACATTTGGAAAGCCCATCGCGGCCAGAACCTCCCGGAGATATTCCGCCGCCCGTGCGGATTTGCTGTATTCCTTGTACACCCGTACCTTTGCCATGGATGCTCCGAAGCCCAAAAATCCCTTCTTAGGCATTTCCAATACCTCATATTGGACCTCATCAGAGCTCAGGCCCAATTTCTCACAAGCCGCTTCAATCGCCTGTTCCACAGTTTTTCCTGTTTCGATCTGTTCCTTCATCAAGGTAAACACCTCCATTTTGACCTTTTTAAGGCCCCTTTCTGTCATTTTGCGCTTTTGAGGGAATCATCTCAGGTCGTCGTCCGTGACCTCCACGTATTCCTCCCCATATTTTTCCGCATCCCGCTTGCGAGCCGCCGCTAGCTTCATGCGGTTGATTTCTTTTGCAGTCATACCCCGTTTGACTGTTTCTTCATCTGGGGCCTTAATTTCCTCTGCCGCCTGGTCCTTTTTCTTTTTCCCCTTGGATGCCTGGGCCGCAGCCTCTACCTCCGCCTGGTACTCCGCCATTTCTTGGCGGGCTTTCTTTCTATTTTCCAGGCGCTCCTTCCGTTCCGCTTCTTCTAAAGCCGCCTGCTCCGCACGAGCCTTTTCCGCCATCTCCTGGGGATTAAACTTCTTGTTCATGTACATGCTCTGTCCATAGGAGAGAACATTGGAAATCAGCCAGTATAGACCGACACCTGCCGGTATCTGGAAGCTGAAGATCAGAGAGAACAGCGGCATAACGTACATCAAGCCCTTCATCATACCCCCGCTTTCGCCTGCGGCGGTGGTTTCTGTCTGCTTCATGGATTGAATCGAAATCAAAAAGGATGTTGCGCCGGAAAGGAGCGGTATGATGATCAGCGGCGTCAGCGTCATGGTGGGAACCGCTGTCAGATCCAGCCCAAAAAAGGACATGTTAAACTGGGATATCCTTTGAATCTGCTCCGGGGAAAGCAGGGAGCTGAACAGCTCTGGCTGAAGCTTTACCCCCTGAATGATACTAATCTGCGGCATGGAGGCGTTTACTAAGATTCCCTCCATTCCCCTTGCAATTTCCAATCCCTGCTCAATCACTTCCTTGGAAAGCCTTATGATGTGGGTGAGAGGGTTATATACAACATTGATCAAGCCAAACAAAATGGGAAACTGAATAAAAAGGGGAAGGCATCCGCTCATGGGATTGTAGCCCTCATCCTGATACAGCTTCATCATTTCCTCGTTCAGCTTTTCCTTATTATTGGCGTATTTCTTTTGAATATTGTCCAGCTTTGGTTTAATCAAGGCCATCTTTACACTGGACTTCTGCTGCTTCAGTGTCATTGGGAACATAAGCGCCTTAGAGACAAAGGTGAAAAAGATCAGCGCAACACCGTAGTTTCTGAAAATCTGGTACCCCAGCCACATCACCCAGCCTAAGGGCCAGCCGATTATCTCCGATATAAATCCCATATAATCATCCATTCCGCCGCAACGCGGCTGATTTTCCGTTTTTCCTTGTTTTTTCTCTTTTTATCAAAACGCGCCCCCATGGGTCTTTTCCCCATTGAGGAACGCCTCTCTCCCGTCCGTCTGCCCATTCGGGGACAGACACAAAACACGGGCACAAAATTCTGAACAAGACGGCAAACACGTCTTTTTTCGCCGTTTCACATATTTTTCTTCTGATTTTCGGGGCTCCTGAACCTTCGCAGAAAGGGAATCGCATCGGTCCATTTGTTCGGTACGCGGTCAATGCCGCCGCTGCACATGGGATTGCAGCGCATCACCCGCCAAAGCGCCAGAACACCGCCCCTTGCCGCCCCATACCTGCCTATGGCCTGGGCCGCATAATGGGAGCAGCTGGGGTAAAACCGGCAGCAGGGGGGCTTGAGGGGAGATATCCACCTTTGATACCCCCGGATTAGCCACAGCATAAGCTTTTTCATGTTTTCATGACTCCCGCTTTCTCTCCGGCATAGTTTTCTTTTTCCGGCTCTGTGCCGCCCGTTCACGGGCCCCTTCCCCAGTCAAAAGAGCCAGCTGACGGACCATAACGTCCCTCACTTCATTCATCTTGACATGTACCGTCCGGCTGCGTGCCACAAATACAATGTCCCAGCCTCCGGAGATTTCGCCTGCGGCCTCCCGGAAGGCCGCGCGGATCACCCGCTTGGCCCGATTGCGTTCCACAGCACAGCCAATTCGCTTGCTGGCGGAGATTCCATACCGTATCGTTCCCTCCCGATTTCGCTGGACATACGTCACCAGTAAGGGGTGAGCCTGAAATCTGCCTTTACTGTACAGCCGCCGGAATATCCGGTTTTCCTTTATTACCTGAACTGCGGCCACGCCAACCTCCGGCATCCGACACCCTCCATCGCCTGTAAAAAATCCATTTCAAATAAACAAATAGGGAAGCTGCCCCACGGCAATCCGAAAGCCAAGGCCTCCAGTGAATACAGCCTGGCGAGCCGACAGTGACCTGACAGGCTTAAGGGGTTATCCCAAGCTATATTCACCTTCTGGATAAAGCCATGGAAAAGCGGCAGAACGCCGCCCGCCCAATCAGTGGGAAAGACGTGCGCGGCCCTTTGCGCGGCGGCGCGCCAAAACCTTGCGGCCGTTCTTGGTAGACATCCTCTTGCGGAAGCCATGCTCCTTTTTCCGCTGTATCTTTTTTGGCTGATATGTCCGAATCATCTTTCTTCCTCCCTTCCATATCTCTTAGAATCCCTCTGAATAAACCCGCGTATTGGATTTGATCAGCGGTCCCTTGGCGGCGGTGTTGACCGGGTTTGCCTGCTGGGAAAGGCGGCTCCGGAGACAGAAAAATCCCCGGACATCCGCACACAACACTTATTTTACCCGATTTCCCTCTGTTTTGCAATCATTTCTTTAGAAAAAGCGGAGAAAACCCACCTGAAACGCCGCTTTCCGGATTTCTGTGACAAATTTGGGGTTGAAAGATTACTGGAATACAGCAATATGCCCAAATTCTAAAGAACTTCCCCGTCCTACGCAAAGCATCTTCCAACCAAATTACCCCCTGTTCCCCACTGCGGCTCAATGTCCCTTCTCCGAATTTCATCCCAAACGCTGCAACTATTTTCTGCTTTTTGTCTGTTTTTGGCTGTTGAAAACCTTGCAATCCCATCTGACCTATGATAAAATAGATACGTCAGCAACCTGTTGAAAACTTGTGAATTCACGTTAGTTAAACGTTGATTCAACACTTTCAACCAACTTTTCAACAGGTTGACAAACACGATGCCGGAGGATACAAACATGGAATCCCTAGACGAGATTTTCAACAAGGTCTGTGAATACTGCATCGATAATAAGCTGATTACCCAGGTGGCATATGCAACCTGGCTGAATCAGGTTGTGCTGCAGAACATGGAGGACAACTACTCGACCGCGATTCTGATTGTGAAATCAGATTTTACCAAGTCCCTGATCGATCAGAAGCTGAAGGACAAGCTTGCCATTGGGTTTGAAAACGTGCTGGGCTTTCCGGTTGACATCCAAATATACAGTGAGACAGGTAAGCAGCGCCCTGTCCACGACGAGAAAGCGCTTACGGCAAAGGGCGGACTGGCCAAGGAGCTGACTGAGGGGGAGGATGCGCTCTATGTCCCGGCAGACAAGGAAGGGGAATACGAGTACACCTTCTCTACCTTCATTGTTGGCCCCTCCAATAAGTTTGCCCATGCAGCGTCTATGGCAGTGGCGTCTAACCCCGCCAAGGCATATAATCCCTTGTTTATATACGGGGGTTCCGGACTGGGGAAGACCCATCTGCTGCTGGCAATCGGCAACGAGATTGCCCAGCGCCAGCCGGGGACAAACGTGGTATATGCCAAAAGCGAGGACTTTACCAACGAGCTGATAGACTCCATCGCCAAGGAGACCACCAAGGAATTCCACGACAAGTACCGTATGGCGGATGTACTGCTGATGGACGACATTCAGTTTATCGGCGGCAAGGAGAGCACCCAGGAGGAGTTCTTCCACACCTTCAACACCCTTTACCAGGCGGGAAAACAGATTGTCCTGACCTCCGACCGGCCGCCGAAGGAGATTAAGACCTTGGAGGACCGGCTGCGGACCCGTTTTGAATGGGGACTGCTGGCCGACATACAGCCGCCGGATTTTGAGACACGGGTGGCAATCATCCGAAGAAAGGCGGAGCTGCTGAACCTGAACATGCCTGACGAGGTGGCAGATTACATTGCCAACCGGCTGAAGAACAACATCCGCCAACTGGAGGGCACGGTAAAGAAGCTGAAGGCGTTTCAGGCGGTGATGAGCACGCCGGTGACGATTATGGCGGCCCAGAACGCCATACGTGATATTCTCAACGACAACCAGCCAGTACCGGTGACGGTGGAGCGGATTATTGCGGAGGTGGCGCGGACCTGTTCGGTGACGCCCCAGGACATCAGGTCCACCAAGCGGGCGGCGCAGATATCTACAGCGCGGCAGGCGGCGGTATATATCGTGAGGGATATCACCCAGATGTCCATGTCGGCAATCGGTACCGAATTTGGCGGAAGGGATCATTCCACGATTGTCTATGCAATCCAGCAGGTAGAGGCGAAGATGCAGGACAATCCGAAGTACCGGGCCATGATAGAGGATATTATCAAAAACATCAGGGACAGCTAATCGCCTGTCCGAGTGAAAAATCCATATATCCAGTACATCCCCGAAGTGGTGAAGAAGCCACTGTGAAATTCTGTGGAAACCAAAAGGCGGTTCCCGGTTCCCTCCGCCGCGATGCCCAAAACATAGGTTGTGGAAAAAGAATCCCCATTTTCCGTTTCAACCTTTTCACAGGGGTCACGGCGGACTTGAAATCAGCCAAAGGTTTTCCGTATTTTTATCAACCCTTTTCAAACAATCAACCGCATCTTTCCGTGCAAAGTCAAAATCGCCGGTATTTCTTCCACATTCCAAACAAAGACTTCACGGAGACGCTGGAAAAATAAGGCCGCTTTTTTCCGGTGATTATAAGGGTTTGCGGAGATATTCACAAGTTCACCGCCCCTATTACTATTACTAAAATAAATTTCTCTTCTTTTCTTTCTATTCAGCCGCCAGCGGCTATTGCTTTTACTCTTTCGAAACAAGATGACGCAAGAAATTCGTCATAAAGAGGACTTGGAAAGTATATTTATACATTCTCGAAACGAAAATTCTCAAATTGCAGCTGGAAGTCAATGCGGTTATCCCTGCCCGGAGGACGTATTCTTTGGGCAGGGCATTTTTTATTTTGCCAATTTGCCAAACTACATGCCGCAGAGCCCCAAAAGTTCTATGGTTTAACTGCCAACTTTTTTTGACGAATGAATGTTTTTGTGGTATAATAATATGAAGTCTGACGGCCCCCGGACAAGCCGCGCCGTTAAAAAACAAAACATTTTCAGATGCTCCCTCACTTACCCCGCACAATGTTTTAAAGAGGTGACAAAAGACAAAATGAAAGTTATCTGTAAAAAGGAAACCCTCGTGCAGGCGGTTACAAATGTCTCCAGAGCTGTCAGCAGCAAATCCACCGTCCCCGCCTTGGAGGGCATTTTACTCCAAACCACTGCCAACGGCCTCTATGTTGCCGGCTATGACCTCAGCATGGGAATTACCACCGAGATAGAGGCCCGCGTGGAGGAATCCGGGGGAGCCGTTCTCTCCGCTAAGTTCTTCTCCGACGCGGTCCGCCGTATGCCCGCCGAGGAAATCGTCATCACCTGTGACGAAAAACAGCTTACCCAGATTTCCAGCGGCCCCTCCCAGTTCACCGTCCTCGCCATGAGCGCGGCGGATTATCCCGAACTCCCCGCCGTGCCCGACGAACAGATGCTGACCTTGGATAAGGAGCTCCTGCGCAATATGATCGACCAAACCATCTTCGCCGTCGCCACCGGGGACACCAAGCCGGTCCACACCGGTTCCCTCTTTGATATCGTCTCCGGCGTGCTCACCGTGGTTTCCGTGGACGGCTACCGCCTCGCCCTGCGCCGGGAGAGCATTCAGGCAGATCAGGATTTCCGTTTTATCGTTCCCGGCAAAACCCTGACAGAGGTCTCGCGGCTCATCGGCTCCGGAGAGGGGCAGGCAACCGTCCGGCTGGCCCAGCGGCATATGGTGTTTGAGGTGAACGGCTATTTTATCATTTCCCGCCTCCTGGAGGGCGACTTCCTGGACTATCGCGCTTCTCTGCCTAAATCCCATAATCTGGAGGTAACGGTTGCCGTTCGTCCCCTGATGGAAAGCATTGAACGCGCCGCTCTGCTGATCTCTGAGCGGATGAAGAGCCCTCTGCGGGTGAAAATTGAAAACGACGTCATCGCCGTCTCCTGTGAAACCTCTATGGGAAAGGTATACGACGAGGTCTCCTGCAAGGCGGAGGGAACCGGCGTACAGATGGGCTTTAACCATAAATACCTCCTCGACGCCCTTCGTAACAGCGGCTGTGACGAGGTCAAGATACAGATCGGCGGTCCGCTTCTTCCCATTAAGGTGGTTCCCAAGGAGGGGGATGAATTCCTGTTCCTGGTACTCCCGGTGCGGATTCGCAGTGAGTAATAGGGCTTTACGGCCAACGCAGGGAGTGTGATTTATGCCCAACAAAATATCCATTACAACCGAATACATCAAGCTGGACCAGTTCCTGAAGTTTGCAGGGGTGGTCCCCACCGGCGGAGAAGCAAAGGAGCTTATCCTCTCCGGCCTTGTGGCGGTTAACGGCGTTCCCTGCCAGCTGCGTGGCAAAAAGCTCAGGCCGGGGGATACCGTTATGGTCAAGGGCGGGGATTACGAGGTGGCGGCAGGTGAACATCAGTCGGATTGAGATAGAAAATTATCGCAATATTGAAAAAATGGAATTGATTCCCTCTCCTGGGGTCAATATTATCTATGGGGATAATGCCCAGGGGAAAACCAACTTGGTGGAGTCCCTCTGGCTTTTTACCGGCGCGAAAAGCTTTCGCGCCGCAAAGGATGTGAACCTGATACGCTTTGGGACGGATGCCGCCCGGCTGTCCCTTTCCTTCCAACGGGAGGGACGGGATCAATGTGCCTCTATTCTGCTGCCCCGCAAGGGCAAAAAACGGGTTCAGCTCAATTATGTGGAGCTTTCGGGTCAGACATCCCTGGCGGGAGAGCTATATGCGGTGGTCTTCTCCCCCGCTCACCTCTCCCTGGTGGAGGACGGGCCGGAGCTCCGCCGCCGTTTTCTGGACACGGCCATCTGCCAGCTCATGCCCCGGTATATCGATATTCTGGGCCGGTATTCCCGCGTCCTGCGCCAACGCAATGTCCTGCTCAGGGAGCTGCGCCAGGCCGGTCCCCACACGCCCCCTCCTCCCGGCGCCCAGGACATGCTGGAGGTATTTGATGACGCCCTGGCCCGGCTCTCTGCGTCGGTGATACGTGCCAGGAGAAAGTATATCAGCCGCCTGGAGACCGCCGCAGAGCAGATTTACAGCGGCATTTCCAGCCGGAGCGAGGCCCTCCGTCTGGAGTACCGTCAGGGGATCGGGGAGGAGCCGCCGGAACCCCAGGCGATTCTGGAGCAGCTGCGCCGGGGACGCGCCGCCGATATCTCCGCGGCCGCCACCCTGACCGGACCCCACAGGGATGATCTGGCCCTGTTTATCGACCAAAACGACGCCAGAATCTTCGGCTCCCAGGGCCAAAAGCGAAGCTGCGTCTTGTCTTTAAAGCTGGCTGAGAGTATAATTATAGAGGAATCGTCCGGCCAGCGCCCGGTCATTTTGCTGGACGATGTGATGAGCGAGCTGGACGCCTCCAGAAGGGATTATTTGCTCAATTCCCTTGAGGGAAAGCAGGTGTTCATTACCTGCTGCGATACCGGCTGCTTTTCCGCCATGAAAAGCGGAAAGTGCTTTCACATTTCCGGAGGGGCGCTGGAAGAGAAGCCGCTGGAAGCGGAAAAGGAGGAACGCTAGGATGTACCTGCATTTGGGGCAGTATACCGTTGTGCATACAGGCGACATTGTGGGGATATTTGATCTGGACAACTCCTCCGTCTCCCGTACCACCAAGGAATACCTTGCCCAGGCCCAGAAGCGGGGCTGGGTGGTGAACGTCTCGGAGGAAATTCCCAAGTCCTTTGTGGTCTGCCGGGACAGGGATGGGGAAATAAGGGTATATGTTTCCCAGATATCCTCCTCTACCCTACGCAAGAGAACCGGTTTTGTAGACGGGCTTTCCTTTGGGCTCCCAGGCACCCGCAAATAAAAGCAATTATGATAAAAGAGCAAATTTTTTTGGAGGTAATATGACTGTGGAAAATACACCTTCCGTAAACGAATACGGCGGCGACCAGATACAGGTTCTGGAGGGGCTGGAGGCGGTCCGCAAGCGCCCCGGTATGTATATCGGTTCTACCGGGCTGAGCGGGCTGCACCATCTGGTGTACGAGATTGTAGACAACGCCATCGACGAGGCGCTGGCCGGGGTCTGCAACCACATTGAGGTTGAAATACTGCCGGATAACGTGGTCCGCGTCACCGATAACGGCCGCGGCATCCCGGTGGGAATACAGCATAAAATGGGCATCCCGGCAGTGACCGTCGTCTTTACCGTCCTCCACGCGGGCGGAAAGTTCGGAGGGGGCGGATACAAGGTTTCCGGCGGACTCCATGGGGTGGGCGCGTCGGTGGTCAACGCCCTGTCGGAGTGGCTTGAGGTAGAGGTCCGGGACGGCAAGCACCGCTATTTTCAGCGGTTTGAGCGGGGCCCGGCAGTCACCGGGCTGGAGATGATAGGGGATACCGATATCACCGGCAGCGTCATCACCTTTAAGGCCGACCAGGAGATGTTTGAGGACGTCAACTACGACTATGACGTGCTGCTCACCCGCCTGCGGGAGCAGGCGTTCCTCAACGCTGGGGTGCGCATTACCTTTATCGATTCCCGCGGGACGGAGCCGGTGGTCAACACCTTCTGCTATGAGGGCGGCATCCGCAGCTTTGTGGAATACCTCCACCGGGTCAAGGAAAGCCTCCACGACGACATCATCTATATGTCCGACACCGACCCCGAAACCCAGAGCACCGTCGAAATCGCCATGCAGTACAACACCGATTACAACGAGGTGATGTACTCCTTCGCCAACAACATCAAAACGCCGGAGGGCGGCACCCACGAGGAGGGCTTTAAGCGGGCACTGACCCGCGCCTTCAACGACTACTGCCGGAAGAACGGGATACTCAAGGACGCTGACAAGAACCTGACCGGCGACGACGTTCGGGAGGGTTTGACCGCCATCATATCGGTCAAGATGATCGAGCCGCAGTTTGAGGGCCAGACCAAGGCCAAGCTGGGCAACTCGGAGATACGCCCCCTGGTGGAGGGAATGGTTTACGATAAGCTGTCAACCTACTTTGAAGAAAATCCCGCCTCCGCCCGGCTGATTATGGATAAATCCATGGCCGCCGCCCGCGCCAGAGAGGCGGCCAAGCGCGCCAGGGAGCTGACCCGGCGCAAATCCGCCCTGGAAACCGCTTCCCTGCCCGGCAAGCTGGCCGACTGCACCGAGCGGGACATGGAGCTGACCGAAATATACATCGTCGAGGGCGACTCCGCCGGAGGCAGCGCCAAAAACGGCCGTGACCGCCGCTTTCAGGCCATCCTCCCCCTGTGGGGCAAGATGCTCAACGTGGAGAAGGCCCGCCTGGACCGGGTGTATGGCAACGACAAGCTGATGCCGGTCATCACCGCCCTGGGCTGTGGCATTGGGGACGAGCTGGACCTGTCCAAGCTGCGCTACGGCAAGGTCATCATCATGGCCGATGCCGATGTTGACGGTTCCCACATCCGTACCCTTCTGCTCACCTTCTTCTTCCGCTTTATGCGCCCCCTGCTGGAGGCAGGGCACATCTATATCGCCCAACCACCCCTTTTCAAAATCAGCCGGGGCAAGCAGGTGCGCTATGCCTATTCGGAGCCGGAGCGGGACAAGTATATCAGGGAGCTGTATCCGGAGGAAAACGCCAAAAGCGACGTCCAGCGGTACAAGGGCCTTGGTGAGATGGACCCCGAACAGCTTTGGGAGACAACCATGGACCCGGACAACCGCATCATCCTGAAGGTGGAGATGGAGGACGCGGCCCGCGCCGACCAGATATTCACCATCCTCATGGGCGATAAGGTACAGCCACGGCGGGAGTTCATCGAACAGAACGCCAAATTTGTCCAGAACCTGGATATCTGACAGAAAGGCGGTGCATTTTTCCTATGTTTTCAACAGAAGACAATCCTGTACAGACCATTGAATACAACATAACCCTGGAGCAGTTTTTGGACTTTAACCGCTCTGTGGCAGAGGAAAATTACCATGCCCAAAAGAAAAAATCCGTGGTGATGGGCTGTATCGAGGTAATTGTGGGGCTGCTGTTCATCGTGGTGCTGCTCACCCAGAAGAGCATGGTGGACCATCTCAATCTCTTTTTGATTCTGGGGGCGCTGCTGATGTTCTTCGGCGCCTACTCCATCATCTTTTACAAGGTGGTTTTCCCCAAGCAGCTCACCTCCTCTGCCACCAAGCAGTACCAGAAAAGCGATTACCTGCGGGGCAATATTCTGGTAAAGTTTTACAACGACCGGCTGTTTGAGCAGTCCGGCTCCTATTCCGATACCATCAACTGGGAGGATACCGAGGGATTTCGGGAAACCCCTACCCTTCTTCAGGTTATCCTCAAGGATACCCGCTGCATCCTCATCCCCAAAACCCAGGTCCTCAGCCAGGTAAACGAGCTCAAGGAGCTTTTTCAAAAGATCTCCGAGGCGTATAACCTTCCGTACAAAAAGGTTCAAGTATAACAAAATATCCGTCTCCCCTGAAAGGAGTGACCCTCTGTGGAGCAGTCCTCTGCTTTTCTGCCCTCCGGGCAGCCTGTCCGGGTTTTCTGCCGCAACGCGTCCGGGGACCTGTATCACGGACTGCTGCTTCAGCAAAGGGCCCACGGACAGGGAAAAAGAATTTTTCAGATGATTCTTTCCCTGGTACTGGCGGCGGCGATGCTGGTTTCATGGCTTCTGGACAGAACCTACACTATGGGGCTGTTCCTGGGCCTGGTGTGCATAGCCCTCTTTTTGATGATACTGCTGCTGCCGGGGTACATCATGCGGCACACCGCCCAGATGCTGGCGGAGCACTGCAAAGAGCTGGAATTCCAGGTGTTTGAAAACGGCGCGCTGGTGTTTGACGGATTGGCGGCGGATGCGCTGCCCTCTGAAGAGACCGCCGTCTATGAGGACGCCGAGATGTTTTTGTTCGAGACAAAGTCCCACAGGGTCTACCCGATGCCCAAGCGGAACGTGGAGCCCTTGGATTTAAAAATACTCAAAGACTTTTTTAAGGAATACCCTGCATTCTATCCCTTTGCGGATGCCGGCGGGGGCAGATAAGCGTATGAGACCTGCGTATACCGCGCAGTGGGTCAAGCTATAAATTTACTGTTGGAGGCGCATTATGCAACAAGATTCTACCAGAATCATACCGGTAGACATAGAAAAGGAAATGAAGAAAAGTTTCCTGGATTATTCCATGTCGGTTATCGCCAGCCGGGCGCTGCCGGACGTGCGGGACGGCCTGAAACCGGTACACCGCCGTATTCTCTACACCATGCACGAAAACGGCCTTACCCCCAATAAGGCATACCGCAAGTCCGCGGATACGGTCGGTTCGGTGCTGGGCCGTTACCATCCCCACGGCGATGCGTCGGTTTACGACGCCTTGGTCCGCCTGGCCCAGGACTTTTCCCTCCGCTATCCCCTGATAGACGGCCACGGCAACTTTGGCTCTGTAGACGGAGACCCGCCCGCCGCCTACCGTTATACCGAGGCCCGCATGAGCGAGATTTCCCTCCAGATGCTCACCGACATCGACAAGGAGACGGTGGACTTCGGCCCCAACTATGACGACAACCGCAGGGAACCCAAGGTGCTCCCCTCCCGGTTTCCCCAGCTTCTGGTAAACGGCTCCACCGGCATCGCGGTGGGCATGGCCACCAACATTCCGCCCCACAACATGAAAGAGGTCATCGACGCGGTGGACCTGGTGATGGAGAATCCCGACGCCACCCTGGACGAGATCATGGAAAAAATACAGGGCCCGGATTTCCCCACAGGCGGGATTATCATGGGCCGCGCCGGTATTCGCGCCGCCTATGCCACAGGGCGTGGCAAGATTATTCTGAGGGCGCGGGCGGACATTGAGGAGATGAAAAACGGCCGTTACCGCATCGCGGTGACGGAGATTCCCTATGCGGTCAACAAGGCCCGCATGATAGAGGGCATTGCCGAGCTGGTCAAGGATAAGCGCATCGACGGCATCAGCGACCTGCGGGATGAATCGGACCGCAACGGCCTGCGCTTTGTGGTGGAGCTGAAGGCCTCCGCCAACCCCCAGCTGGTGCTCAACCAGCTGTACCAGTACAGCCAGATGCAGGAGACCTACGGTATCATCCAGCTTGCCCTGGTGGACGGCCAGCCCCGCATCCTGACCATGAAGGAGATGCTCCAGCATTACATCACCTTCCAGATGGAGGTCGTCACCCGGCGCACCCGGTACGAGCTGCGCAAGGCCAAGGAGCGGGCGCATATTTTAGAGGGCCTGCGCATCGCCTCGGCCAACATCGACGAGGTTATCGCCATTCTGCGGGCCGCCAAGGACCGTCCCTCCGGCCGTGCCGCCCTGATGGAGCGGTTTTCCCTCACCGAGGTTCAGGCCCAGGCCATTGTCACCATGCAGCTGGGCAGCCTGACCGGTCTGGACCAGATTAAGATAGAGGAAGAATACAGCCAGCTTATGACAAAAATCGACGAGCTCAACGGGATTCTGTCGGACGAAAAAAAGGTACACCACATCATCCGGGACGAGCTGGCGGTGATCAGCGAAAAGTTCAAGGACGAGCGCCGGACCGAGATACAGTCGGTCAGCGGCGAAATGGACATAGAGGATTTGATTCCCCAGCAGGACTGTGTCATCACCCTGACCCACTTCGGCTACCTGAAGCGGCAGAACATGGACGTGTACAAGACCCAGCGCAGGGGCGGACGGGGCATCTCCGGACTGACCCGGCGGGAGGAGGACTTTGTGGAGGAGATGTATATCTGCTCCTCCCACGATTACATGATGCTGTTCACCAATCAGGGCCGGGTGTTCCGGCTGAAAGCCTATGAGATACCCGAAAGCTCCAGAACCGCCAGGGGGACCAACGCGGTGAACCTGGTGCAGCTGGGGGAAAACGAGAAGATTACCTCCATGATTAAGGCCAGCGGCACCGAGGAGGGCAGCTATCTGGTGATGGTGACCAAAAAGGGCATCATGAAGCGCACCGAGCTGATCGCCTTCCGCAACGTGAGAAAAGGCGGCCTTATCGCCGTTGCCCTGGATGAGGGCGACGAGCTGGCATGGGTCAAGCAGACCTCCGGCGACGACCAGCTGATGGTCGCCACCAAATTCGGCCAGTCCATCCGCTTTGCGGAGGATGAAGCCCGTCCCCTGGGCAGGACCGCAAGGGGCGTAAAGGCCATCACCCTGGAGGACGGGGACGAGGTGGTCGGTATGGCCAAGCTGCGGGAGGGCGCCACCCTGCTGACCATCACGGAAAAGGGCTTTGGCAGAAGGTCCGAATATGGGGAATACCGGATGCAGAGCCGCGGCGGAAAGGGCATCATCAACTACAAGGTCAACGAGGACAAGGGCTATGTGACCGGTATCAAGTCGGTGGACGGCGACGACGATGTGATTATGATTACCGACGACGGCGTTATCATTCGCATTCCGGTGGAACAGGTGAATATACAGTCCCGGTATGCGGGCGGCGTTCGGGTGATGCGGGTTGCGGAAGGGTGCCGCATTGTGACGGTTGCCAGGGCGCCCAAGGAAGAGGTTTCGGAGTCCGAGGATGAGCTTGAGGGCGAAGAAACAGAGAATGAAAACCCGGAAACCAACGAAGAAGAGACTCCGGAAGTTTGATGAATCAAAAAGCGCGCACATGGCCCAGATTTTCTCTGCACCATGTGCGCGTTGATGTTGATGAGAAATTTATCTGAAAATAATACAGGGGGTAAACTATGCAGCTTTTGGAGATCAGTGGGCAGCGGGAAAAACAGGCTGCCGCGCGGGCGGTTCTGGAAAACCTGACCGAGTGGTTCGGCATCCCTGAAGCCAGAGAGGAATATATCCAGGACAGCGCCGGACAGATATGTATTGCCGCCTGGGACCAGGGGCGGACGGTGGGCTTTATCTGTCTGAAGGAGACTGGTAAGGCAACGCTGGAAATTGCGGTGATGGGCGTTTTAAAGGAATTCCACCGCCAGGGAATCGGGAGGGGTCTGTTCCAAAGGGCGAGGGAAATCGCCACAGAGAAGGGCTACTCCTTTTTGCAGGTCAAAACCGTCCAGATGGGAAAATATGAGAGCTACGACAAAACCAACCGTTTTTATCTGAGCCTTGGATTCCAGGAATTCGAGGTGTTTCCCACCCTTTGGGATGAGCATAACCCGTGCCAGGTTTATATCATATCTTTAAAGTAAGCATCATGGCAGATGACAAACAGGCTGCTGGTGTACCTGATAGAAGGGTATACCGGCAGCCTGCATTTTTTACAAAGCGAATCAGGAATCCGTGTGAAATAGACCAATACATTCATCGACAATATTCTCGACAAACCTCAGCTGGGACGGCGTGAGGGAACGCATTTTGTTCGATAAAAGCAGGATATCCTTATCGATGATCTCCCCTGTCAGCAGATAATCGGCGCTGACGCCCAGGGCTGAGGATATCTTCAGCAGGTTTTCCGGTCGCATGGCCCGCTTCCCCGCCTCGGCATAGGAGACAAACTGGGTGGTCATATCCCCCTTTTCGGCAAGGGCCTCCTGGGTGAGCCCCATCTTTTTCCGGCGTTCCGAAATTCTTTTCCCCATCTCGGTCAGGAACAGTTCTTGATCCGCCACAGCCTTACCTCACCTTCTTTTATTGAAATGACCGGCGGGGCATAGATGACCCTGCGGATTCGTTATCTGCCGTCATACCTCGCCTTTACATTAAATTTTATCCACAATAAAAGAAGTTTTTAAGCGTGTAATGTTGACATAAATCCACAAAACGCGCTATAATGTTTATGACCGCTTAAAGACAGGAAAAAAATCCACGAAATTTTTTACTCAGACACCCGTTTGTCCGCCCAATGTGCTATAATATACGAGAAAAAGACAGGAATCGTCATAAAACGGAGGTATTGGATGGAAAACACAAAACAGGAAAGAATTTTGGAAATTTTTTTCCGCGGACTGCGGGGAGAGGCTCTTTCGGTGCAAAAGCTGGCGGAGGAGTACCAGGTTTCGACAAAAAGCATCGGGCGGGACGTCAACGATTTAAAGATGTTCCTCTCCAACCGGCGGGACCTGGTGGGCAGCACCGAGCTGCAATACTCCAGCCAGGAAAAGTGCTACCGCCTTTGCATAGACGGGTTCCTGACCAACCAGCAGCTATTTTCTCTGGTAAAGGTGATGATAGGGGTCAGGGCGTTTTCCAGGGAAGAGCTGATGTCCCTGATTGAAAGCCTGAAGCGGTTCACCACCGCCACCGACCGCCCCAAGCTCAACGAGCTTATCCGCAGGGAGCTGTACCACTACACCGAAATCAAGCACGACTGCGAGAGCGTCCAGGAGGTGCTGTGGAAGCTGGCCAACAGCATTACCCAAAGGCGGGAGATATCCATAGAATACTACCGCATGGACCGGGCCTGGAGGACCTACCGCCTGCGCCCTGCGTCGCTGATGTTCGCGGACCACTACTTTTATCTGATTGCCTACGTCGTAGGGCGGGACCCGGACAAGCCCATTTACTTCCGTGTGGACCGGATCAAGCGCATCACAGAGCACCGCAAGCTGTTTGCTGCGGACATGGCCCATGAATTTGACGAGGGGCTGCTGCGCAAGCGCAGTCTGTTCATGTGGCCGGGGAAGCTGCGGAACATCCGCTTTGAGTTCACCGGTCCCTCGGTACAGGCGGTGCTGGACAAGCTGCCCACGGCGAGGGTAATTGAGCGGGAGGGGGACAAGTACCTGCTGGAGGCGGAGGTTTACGGCGACGGGATAAAGATGTGGCTGCTGAGTCAGGGGAAGTGGGTGAAGGTTGTTTCCCCGGTGGAGTTTGTGGAGGAGATGAGGAAGGAGATTGAGAAAACACTTTCTTATTACATAAACTAATCGTAAAATCAGTAAGAAACCTGTGAATTCTTTATTCAAAGCTATTATCCAATAAAAACAAGTAAAGAAGCGGGGAACAGAAAATGATATTAAATTCCTATAAAGCATTGGCATTGATAGGTTACATTGTAATATCTAACGGGGAAATACATGCCAGACAAATAAAATGGATAGATGTAATTCTACATGATGAAGAACTGGATTTATATAAAAATGTCATTTATGATATTTTAAATAATACTGATGAAAAAACATCATATAACGATGCTTTAGAAAAATTTCGTATGGAATCTCAAGAAGTAAAAGAAAAGATCGTTATGTATTGCTATCAGCTTGCAATGATAGATGGAAGTTTAAATGATGAATCCTCGATTGACTCAAATGAAAAACATATTTTAGATGATCTAATTCAAGAATTGAATTTATCTGATTTAAAGAAACTCATATCAAAATCGAAACAAATATTGAAGAAAAAAGAAATGACTTATAAAGCAAATAGAATAAATGAATTTGATTTAAATATTAATGATGTTCTTAAAAACGCATACGATGATTTTGAAAACAGCAGTGACGTTATAAAAGATTTGACAAGCAAATGTGAACTTTTATACAGGAAACTTTCTAATATGAACATTGTTAAAAATCCTAAATTAAAGCAATCACTACAAGATTTCGAAGACTATTATCAATCAAATATTTTAGCTATATTACATCAACTTAAAGATAACCTAGTTCAAAAAGAAGTTGCAAGTCAAAACATATCGCTGGCCCTAATGGGGAGAACTAAAGCAGGAAAATCTACCCTTCATTATATTATGTGTGGTGAAGGGGAAGAGTTTATCGGAAAGGGATGTCAACGAACCACAAGGTTTAATAGAGTGTTTTCTTGGAATGGATTGAAAATTATAGACACTCCTGGAATTGGTGCAGGGGCAGATGAGGGAAAACAAGACACCGAATTGGCATATAGTGTAATACCTCAAGCAGACATTATTTGTTTTGTTGTAGCTGATGATACAATTACGGAGGAATCATTAAATGCTCTGAATGACATTGCTCATTATCACAAGCCAATGATAATTGTTTTGAATCACAAAGAAGATATAAACAAAAAAAGTCATCAAAAGAAATTTGAAAATAATCCGAATGGCTGGATGGAGACAAATAATGAACAACGATTAACAGGATGGATAGATAGGCTGGAAAGAAATGCTGAAAAGAACCAATATAAAGAGATTATGAAAGTTGTGCCAATATTTCTTTTAGCCACTCAGATAGGGATAGAGAAAGAAGAAAAAAAGTCATATTTAGACGCATCAAATTATCCTAATTTTATAAAATTAATAAATGAATTGCTATCACAGAATGCCTTGCTTTACAAGGCGCAAACAATGTTAGATGAACCTTCTGTAAGATTACATGATTCTTTATCTTCATTGGAAACAGAGTATAGAAAACTTGTAACATTTAAAGATAAACTGGTAAAAATTCAAGATAATACAACTAAAGATTTTGCAATAATAAGTCGTGATTTTTTACAAAAGGTTGACCGCTTTATAGGTTTACAGTTTGAGGACTTTTTTAATATAACATGTAACGATTTTATTCAGGAGAATCTCCACACAAAAGATATAACTGCATTGAAGTCGAGTTATTCAAGTTATTTAGAAAAATCTGGAGTTTTTTCTTCTATCGAAAATGAAACAGAAAGCTATTTACAAGAATACCGAAATAAGATTTCAGAAAAAATAAAGGAGCTTGAGGAGGAAATTCATTATGCAAATTTAAATATTGCCAACACATTTACAGAAGGAGGTTTTTCTGATTTAAAAAAATCTAAAAATCAAATTCCAATCAAAGGAATTTTAAAGGGAGTTGAGATGATACTTGATATTGCCGCACTTATTCATCCTATTGCTGGTATTGTATCATTCGTGGTTGCAATAATAGGGAATTTTTTTAAAAGCAATAAGCAAAAAGAAAACAAAACAATGGTATTAATGGAAAATAATCTTAAAAAGCTAGTTGCTACTCAAAGTGATGCTGTAAAATCCCAAATGGAAAAAAATTTAAAACAAATGATAGAAAAAGATAAGCAAGCTATTAGTTCCCTTTTTGAAGAAATTTTTGGGCAAATAAATTCTGTAATAACATATATTGATCAGTTTTTACAGGTTCTTAGGCAGGGAACTAAACAGATTGATACCTTTTATGCTATTAGAATTCTCGAATTTATATCAGATGGGTCATTTCAAAAAGGTAATTTTGAATATAGCGATATTGTTGCCTACCGAAATATTGAGACACGTTCTTTTGAAATTATGACTAAATCTAAGGCAGAATTTAAAACGGATAAAATAAAACAGATAACAGGAGAAAAAATATCTGTAAAAAAATACTCATAAAAGGAGAATGATTATGTCAGTAAAGTTGGAAATTGGGGACTATGAACGCAGAACAGAGGAAATTCGTAAAGAGGTTAGTAGCATTTATCTACAGTACGAAAAACAAGAGGCCGCCGACTCTCTTACCAGTGCGTTAAAGGATATAAAAAGCGAGGATAAGATTTGTCTATCTTTTGTAGGTCAATATTCTGCTGGAAAGTCAACTATAATTAAGGCGCTAACCAATAACTCAGAAATACTGATTGACTCGGATATCGCTACCTCAAAGGTAACACCATATGAGTGGGGAAGTATTCTTCTTATAGATACTCCTGGGCTTAATACTAACGAAAATGCAGAGCATGATGAACTTACTCAAGAAGCAATAAAAAAATCGCATTTATTGGTTTATTGTATAACAAGCGATCTTTTTCGGCCAGTAACAAGACAGGATTTTATATCGCTGGCCGAACAATATCGTGACAAGTTATTTTTAGTAATTAATAAAATGAATAAGGAAAATGGTGAATACGAGGATTTAGTGGAGAACTATACAAAAAGTATTAACGATACTATTAATCCTTTTTCCTTGGAACAGTTTCATCACTTTTTCTTTGATGCAGCGGATTATATAGAAGGTGTTGCAGAAAATGACGAAGATTTTATATATGATAGCCATTTTCTTCTTTTTATAGAAGAACTTAACAAGTTTATCGAATTGAAAGGTCTTAAGGGAAAAATGTTAGTTCCGCTCGACATATTACAGGATTCCCTTGATACACAACTTAACGAGATAGAAACGGATGAGCATATACAGGAGGAAAATAAACTAATTTCTAGGATATGCAAAGCTGTTAAAGAAAAAAAGCGCTCCTTTATAACCTCAAGCATCGATGAAGTCCAAAAAGTCGCTCATAAGTTTATTCAAAAGGGTGATGAAATTGCTCTGCATATGGATGAAAAGGGGTTTAGCTTTGACAATCAAAATTTTCAAGATTTTTCAGAGCCGATTCATGATGGTTTATGCAAAAGAATCACTGAGGAATTTGAGGAATATGCAAAAGAGGCAGATGAAGAGGTTAAACGAATCTTGAAATCTGAATTGGCAACTCACTTCTTTAAAGAAGAAGAAAATCAGCGTTTAGATAAAAAAATTAAGGGATCAAGTCGTAAGGATAGCGACGCCTTTTCAAATATAGAAAAGGGAATTGGAGAAGTAGCTACAAAGGCTGTTCCTAAAGTTAATAGTGTATTCGCAAAGCTAGCTAATATATCAGATGGAAAGAAAATTACATTATGGAGTGTTAGGGGAAGCGATTTACACAATATTGTAAAAAATGTTGGTCGTAAGCTTGGCCATAAATTTAAACCATTTGAAGCCTTACAAATCAGCAAAAAAATTGCAGGACTTAACAAATGGATTGCCCCTGTTCTCACAGGTGCGGGCACTGTCTTTCAACTTGCAGGAATATTCGCAGAAAAACTGGGAGAAAAGCAGCAGGAAAATAAAAAAAGAGAGATAAGAGCCCTTTTTAGAGGAATATCAGAGGAAACAGAGAAATATTATCGGGAACAGATAAATTCCGCTTCAGAGGAATTTGAAAGAATTATTGGAGATTTGGAAAACCAGCTTTTGCTTAATCAAAAAAGAAATGAATCAAACAGTGAACTTTCAAAACAGCTTTCCAAACTAAAAGATAGAGTTTTAAAGTTAAAAGCTGAGATAAAGTAATCTGTGAGAAAAGGATTGATGGTACAGCACTGAGTAATTTTAGCTAAATTATATATGAATCTATTCTAATTATTCAATATTTCTGAGTTTGAAATAGACATATATTTAGCAAAATAAGGCACTTACTTTTATATTAACTAGGGGAATTTTTCAAAAAACAAAAAGAGAACGCCGACGGCTTTGTCAAGTGAAGTGTGTAATTAATTTTTTGGGGATAGGTTTGCAGCGAATTTACCGCTTGGAGGGAGGGGCGTAGCCCCGAACGGAAAGCGGTAAATTCGCACGGCCCGACAGAC
>Ga0073906_1000682_pt1 | contig 59612 bp, 46 predicted proteins | sample Inofromicrocosms_FD_65485 | JGI IMG/M metagenome (GOLD analysis project Ga0073906, IMG submission 65485) | Mouse cecum microbial communities from Vienna, Austria - Inoculum for glucosamine and mucus D2O microcosms | ecosystem: Host-associated > Mammals > Digestive system > Large intestine >...
GACGCATTTTTCAAACGGCAACACCTCCCTGCCCAACGCAGGAGTAAACTCCATAGGCGCGTCCGTAGGTCTGGCCTATAAACTCAATCCTCAGGACGATACGGAAAAAGCCTCCGGGGCGCTTGCAGCCGAGGCCGACCGTCGCTACTGGTTCTACGATATCACTGCTTACGGCGCCTGGCGCAAACGCGGAGTCAATGTCGGAAATCTTCAGCCTGAATTATGTCCGGGTGTTTTCGGCGTTGCCGGACTGCAACTTGCCCCCATGTATAAATTCAACCGTTGGGTAGCAGCAGGTGCGGCACTCGATCTTCAATACGATGAAAGTGCAGGACTGCCCCCATATTGGGTGGAAGGCAGCGGCGGCGACAATATCAAATTCCGCCGGCCGCCGCTTGGCCGTCAGATAAGCATAGGTGTGTCCGCCCATGCCGAACTCACCATGCCCATATTTGCCATAAACGCAGGTATGGGATACGATTTCATCTGTCCTGTAGGAAACCGGCACTTCTATCAGTCGCTGACGCTGAAAACATTCGTCACGCGCAATCTGTACCTTAATGCAGGATATCGGCTCGGCGATTTCAAAGAGCCGCAGAACCTGATGCTCGGCGTCGGAATACGTCTGAAATAAAATTCAGAACAAGGACAGTTGTATTCCTTCCGGACGCATACCTACATGAATGCGGCGCTGTTCGCGCCAGCCGCGGCTGGCATTACGCAGTTCGACCTCGACGAGGCCGCGCGCGTTGCCAATGGAACGCAACAACGAATTTACGACATCGGAAACCGATGAAAAACCTGTAGAGGAAATTTCAGCGAGTATTGCGCCGGCTGACCATGCGCTGGCCATTACCGTATCGGAGGAGGTGATTGTTGACATGGCGTTGTGCTGTTTTTTGATTTGACAATGCAAATCTACAGCACAACTCGGGCAACATCGATGCCCGACACATCAAACAAGTGTTAAATCACTGTGCGTAAAGCGGCACACAGTTCATCATGAAGCGGCGAAGTTCGCCCCATGGAAAGATTGTCGTCGGATCGGACTCTCCGCGCAGCCGCAGCGGACGTTCATTAAGCTCGACACGGACATAGTAATGCCCCGAAGCCTTTGCCTTGAATATGACGAACTGTATGTTGGCAGCCATAGGCACAACATCGAAGTCGCGCCAATGCGATGCCACCGTGTCGAAATAATTAGTCATATAAAAACAACCGGGCAGGCGCAGAAGCGACAGCAGCGGCATCAGCGTTTCGGCATGACCGAATCGGAAAACCGCACAGGCCGAACGATCGGTGCCATCGACAAAGGCGTCGGTGGTGGAGATTATGTCGAGCACAAGATCCGAAGCTATCTCGGCGGGAACGGCCGACACTGTCGTGGCCGTTCGCTGAAGATACTGACGCAGATTGAAGCATGACCACAGCGCATTCATCTCCGCCTTTGTGAAGAACACGGAAAGCTCACAGTCGACACTCATTGCCGAAAGACCTGCCAGAACATAATATTCCGTAATTGCAAGATCGCGTTCGGCCTCCGGACTTTCGAAAGGATAGCCGTCGCCCAACGCTCGGCGAATAGCCGTCACTGGGCATACGGAAGCAAAATAGTTGTCGTAGACATCGGCATACTGCTTTGTACGGCGAAATTCGATATAGTCCTCGTCAATGTCGAAAGGGCGCATCAAAGGCGAATTCACCCGTCCTGTGGATGTATTGAATGTCAGGCGGTTGTTCAGCCGGTCGATCTGATGCAGGAAAGCGAACATACTCATCATTGCACGAGGCGAATAGCTCGATATGGCGCGCACTTCCGAAGAAGACGCGTCGCTGAATACGGGAGTATATTTGAAATACATGCGTGAGGCTATACCACGCTGCTCGGCTTCCCCAAGAGAATCAAGAGCGCCCCAGCGATCGGCACTGAGAGCCATCACCTGCATGTTGATGGCGGCAAGCTTGCGTCCGACAGACGTAATGGTACCAAGGCTGTCGGCACGTTCGAGAGCACGCTTCAGAGCCAGGCAATTCGATGCAGAGGCGGGATATCGCGCGCCGTGGCGTCCTACATGGTTTATAAAAACGGGCACCAGCGAATCGGGGTATTCCACCGGGCTGTCGATCTGCGGATAAGGTGTAAGCGAACCTTCGCATGACGAGTAACTGTAGTCTGTCAGCATCGGATCGGCTGCAAACAGCGGAAATGAAGCTACAGAAAAGATAAGCGCCACAGCGGCGGCGATAAACTGCATTCGGAACATAATATGTATGGTTACAGGTCGGTAGGATTTACAAGAACAATATTCCTGTCATTACTGACATCAGAACAAGCGCAAAGATACAAAAGTTTGGACAAAAGAAGACCGCAACGGACAATAAACATCAGGCTGGCAGCGTTTGTTATAAAATGTAAAAAGCGAAAAGCAATGCCTCACCACCATTCCCACAGCCATAATATCAGCCCACATTCATGCAGCGAAAAACGTCTTGGCCGTACTCTGCTCATAGGTATCTGGCTCAATACAATCTATGTTGTAATCGAAAGCATTTTCGGGTTCACTACATCGTCGATGGGTCTGCTGTCGGACGCCGGCCATAACCTGAGCGACGTCGCGTCGCTCGTCATATCGCTGCTGGCGCTTAAAGCCGCCCACAGGAAGCCGACGCAGAATTTCACCTACGGCTTCAAGAAAGCCACAGTCAACGCCTCCGTGGCAAACGCGATAATACTCTATGTGGCCGTGATTTTTATCCTTGTGGAAAGTATAGGCAAACTTATACATCCGGCCGACATACGCGGCGATGTGGTGGCATGGGTAGCCGGCACAGGCGTTATAATCAACGGACTGACGGCATGGCTGCTGATGCGCGACAGCCATCGCGACCTGAATGCGAAAGGCGCTTACCTGCACATGATTTCAGACACAGCCGTATCGGTAGGAGTCGTGATTTCAGGAATCATCATAGCACACACCGGACTAAACATCATCGACCCCATAATCGGTATAGCCATAGCCCTGACCATCGCAATAAGCTCGTATTCACTCCTGCGCGACAGTCTGCGGCTGATTTTCGACGGAGTGCCGCGCGACGTCCATGTCGACAAAATCAAAGAGTGCATAAATTCCGTACCCGGAGTCGTAAGCCTCCACCATCTGCACATCTGGGCCTTGAGCACCACAGAAGCGGCGATGACAGTACATGTGGTCGTGGCCGATGCAGGTGAAGTCGACAGCGTGATCCGCGAAGTACGCAGCCGCGTCGCTCCGCTGGGCATCACCCACTCCACCATAGAGGCCGAAACCGACAGCACCGACGACACCGACATCGACTGAACGACACACAGGCTTGCAAATAATGTATAATGATAAATAATTCGCCTGTTTTTTAAAGCATCTACGGATTATATTGACTAAATTTGCATCAGCTAATCACAAAAAACGGGAAAACCGCAATAAGCGAAACTACAAAAACAACACTGATAAAAAATGACAGACATCTTATTCCTGCCGTTATCCCTCTTCGACGCATCACAATTCTTCCAATGGTTCGTCGAGAACGCAAACTATCTTTTTGTGTTCGTGTTCATGGTAATTGAAAGTTCATTCATTCCTTTTCCGTCGGAGGTGGTAGTGCCGCCGGCCGCATACCTTGCCGCAGCACGCGGCGACATGAACGTAGTTGCCATTGTGGCGGTAGCTACCGCAGGCGCTCTTGTCGGTGCATTGGTAAATTATTTCCTGTCGATGCTTATCGGCCGCCCCATAGTATATAAATTCGCCGACTCGCGCTTAGGCCATGCCTTGCTGATCGACCGCGAGAAGGTGGAAAAAGCCGAAGCATACTTCGACCGTCACGGAGCCGTATCGACATTCATCGGCCGCCTTATTCCGGCCATACGCCAGCTTATATCCATTCCTGCCGGTCTGGCCAGAATGAATATCTGGATATTCATGATCTTCACATCTCTGGGCGCAATGGTCTGGAACGCAATACTTGCCGGCATGGGCGTGTGGCTTGCCCACACCGTCAGCTACGACGATCTCTTCGCCGCCGTGGAGAAATACAACGGCTATCTCACTATGGCCGGCATCGGTCTGTTTGTGCTGTGTGTGCTGTACATCACATACCACGCCATGCGCGGCGGCAGGAAGAAAGGAGATGCGAAATGATAATATCACCATCGATACTTGCCGCAGACTTCTGCAATCTCGGGCGCGACATACGCATGCTTGAGCAAAGCGAAGCGCAATGGATACACTGCGACGTGATGGACGGTGTATTCGTACCCAATATATCATTCGGCTTTCCCGTGATAGAATCCGTGGGACGGATGACCGATATGCCTCTCGACGTACATCTGATGACAGTCGATCCGGCGCGCTACATCAGCCGCGTGCGCGACTGCGGTGCAATGATGATGAACGTACATCAGGAAGCCTGCACACATCTGCACCGCACCGTCGAGGCAATACATCAGGCCGGCATGAAAGCGGCTGTCACGCTTAATCCGTCGACCCCTGTCAGTACGCTCGAGGACATCATCACCGATCTCGACATGGTGCTCCTGATGAGTGTCGATCCGGGATTCGGAGGCCAGAAATTCATTGCAAACACATTAGAGAAGACACGCAGGCTGCGGGAACTTATAGAGCGCAGCGGCTCAAATGCTCTGATAGAAATCGACGGCGGAATCAATTTCGCCACAGCTCCGGAAGCCGCAGCCGCCGGCGCCGACGTTCTGGTCGCAGGAAGCGCCGTATTCGGCGCCGACGACCCGATTGCCGCCATCAGCCGCCTTCGGAATATAAATTAAACAGGAATGCCCACAAAGAACAACAAACAGATACGCATCGACGATTACGATACCGAAGTAGCTCTTACCGGCCGTCGTACGGCTTCCGACCGCCCGTCGGGGCGCAACGGGAATGTTCCGCGTCCGGACGGAAACGGTCCGGCAAGGCCGTCGCGCAACACAGCCAGCACAACTTCGGCCAGAGCAGGCTCCAAAAAGCACCGACGCAGAGGTAACAGCTCTTTCGTGGCTTTCTTTACTGATAAGCGCACGCATCTTGCCGCAGGCATAATCTCTTGCCTGACCGCCGTGCTGATGGTAGCCTCTTCCATATCTTTCATAATGAACGGAAGTGCCGACCAAAGCACAATCCACAACCGCAGCATCGGCGAAATCGTGGCAGCCGGCGACAGCGTAGAAACAGCAGGCGGAATCGCAGGAGCAAAACTTGCGGAATTCCTGCTTGTCGACACTCTCGGCACTGGTTCGTTTGTCATAGCAATCTATCTGTTCCTGCTCGGTCTGGCGATGATGCGCGTGAAAAAATGCCATTTCTGGTCATTATCGTTCAAGTGCCTTTTCACAGCCACTGCCCTGTCGGTCATCACCGGTCTGCTGTCATACAACACCGAATCACTGTTTCATCTCGGAGGAAACCACGGCTACCATATCAACCGTCTGCTACACGTCTACTCCGATGCTCTCGGAGCCTACTGCGTAAGTGTGGCGCTCGCCGGCATACTCATTGCCATCTATCTGCATCCTCTCGCCAGACTTGTGGCTGCAGCCCGTAACCTCAGATTCAACCGCAGGACTGCTGCCGCCAATGCCGCGGAAAATGCCGAAGCGGTAGACATAGACGGGTTCGACACTCCTGAGGAAGATTCCGCCGAAGAAACTGAAAGCGTAACTGAATCCGAAGAAGTCAAAAAAACGGAAGCACTGTCGCGGCCTGCCGCTCCGAGCACGCTCAAAGGTTTCGACATCGACGCTTTCGCCGACGAGGAAACTGACAACGATGCGGAAAGCGAAATCACGTCAAAACACAAGACCGAAAACATAACGCTCCCGCAGGAAGAGAAAAAACAGGAAACGACCGCACCGGCTACAAACGCGACAAACACTCCGGCTAAAGAACCGGAGCTTGAAATCGTCGTAAACAATAATCCCGACGAGAACCGTGCCGCAAGCCCTTCGGGCCTGCCTGGAGAAAGCACAATCAGCGCCGGCTCCCACATAGGTCTTGACCAGCCTTTCGACCACCGCGCGGAACTTGCCGGCTACCGCATGCCTACTCCCGAACTATTGATCGACCGCCCTAAGGACATGATAATCGACCAGGAGGAGCAGGAGAACAACAAGCAACTGATAATAAACGCGCTGAGGAGTTTCAAAATTGAAATTTCGCATATCAAGGCCACCATAGGCCCGACAGTCACCCTCTACGAGATAGTTCCGGCCGAGGGTGTGCGAATATCACGCATCAAAAGCCTTGAAGACGACCTTGCCCTCAATCTCGCCGCCTTGGGAATACGAATAATAGCGCCAATACCCGGTCAGGGAACAATCGGACTGGAGGTACCGAACAAAAAACCCGTCACCGTATCGATACGCTCGGTATTCGAGTCGCAGGCCTTCGCCAACTGCCGCAAAATGGCACTGCCTCTGGCTCTCGGCGCCACGATTTCCAACGACACATTCATTGTCGACCTTGCCAAGATGCCCCATCTGCTTGTGGCCGGCGCCACCGGCATGGGTAAATCAGTGGGGCTGAACTGTATAATAGCATCACTGCTATACACCAAACATCCTTCTGAACTGAAATTCGTGCTTATCGACCCGAAAACCGTCGAGTTCAGTCTTTACAAACGTATAGCACGGCACTATCTCGCCCAATTGCCCGACGACGACCAAGCCATCATCACCGACTCGGCAAAGGTGGTCAACGTGCTCAACTCGCTGTGCGTCGAGATGGACAACCGATACAAACTTCTGTCGGAGGCAAGCGTACGATCGCTCGACGAATACAACCGCAAATTCACCCAACGCCGCCTCAATCCCGAACAAGGACACCGATACATGCCTTACATAGTCATGATAGTCGACGAGTTCGCCGACCTTCTTATGACAGCAGGCAAAGACATCACCACTCCTATCGCACGTATCGCCCAGAAAGCGCGTGCGGTCGGCATGCACATGATCATAGCCACACAGCGGCCGTCGACCGACGTCATCAGCGGAATGATAAAGAACAACTTCCCGGCACGCATCGCTTTCCGCGTGTCGCAGCGTGTTGACTCGATGACCATCATCGACCGCCGAGGTGCCGACAGACTTATCGGTCGCGGCGACATGCTGTTCTCCATCAACGGCACCATGGACCGCGTGCAATGCGCATTCATCGACACCGAGGAAGTCGAAGCTCTTGTGGAGCATATCGACAGCCAGATCGGATATCCATCACCCTATTTCCTGCCTGAACCGCAAACAGCCGAGGGCGGCGACGGAGGTCCCGTAAGCCTCTCGGCCGGCGAGAACGAATTCAATCAGATAGCCCGCTTCGTGGCTACACAGAACGTAGCCTCGACATCGATGCTGCAACGAAAGTTCTCAATAGGCTTCAACAAGGCGGGGCGTATCATGGACCAACTCTACGACATGGGCGTTGTCGGCGCACAGGAAGGAGTGAAACCGCGCCCGGTGCTTATGACCCTCGACGAAGTGAACCGCCTTCTGGCAGAAAGATAATCCCAAACCGACTATTCGAACACGTGGCACCGTACGGACGTTTAACTATCATGAAACATAGATTCATCACCATCAACACCCGATTTGCAACAGCGCTTTTACTGGCGCTGGCCGCAATGCTGCCGGCTGCAATTTCTACTGACGCCGCCAGACCTCAGGCCAAGGCAAGCGCCGACAAAATCATGAACCGTGCGGCCGCAGCGTTCGATACCGCTCCGGCTCTCGACATTGATTTCTACATAATGGCACAGGACAGTCCGCTGAAATCGAAACTGCTTATGGCTAAGGGTGCCTTTGCCATGACATCGCCGATGGTCAACGTCTGGTTCGACGGCAAGACCCAATGGACAATGCTCAACGAGAGCAGAGAGGTCAGCATAACAGAACCTACGACGGCAGAACTTATGGAATCGAACCCGTTCAGCATAGTCCGATACTATTCAAGCAAATACAAGGCACGCCGGCTTGAAGACCGCAACGGCTTCGAACGGGTGGAGCTGACACCGCTGGAATCGAACCGCACAGCTTCGATAAAACGCGCAGTACTCAGTTTCGATCCAAAAACCGGACTGCCTTCCGCCGCCGAAGTCACATTCACAAACGGCAGTGCGATGCGTGCATCGGTCGAAAAATGCACGCACACTAAAAAGCAGGATATCTCGGCATTCCGCTACGACAGCAAAAAGTTCCCTGCAAACGAAATCATAGATTTAAGATAACCAACCACAACTGATATTCCAATGAGCGAAATAAAGACAAAATGCGCAATAATCGGCTCCGGCCCTGCCGGTTTCACAGCCGCCATATATACCTCCCGAGCCAATCTGGAACCCGTTATAATCGAAGGGCCACAACCCGGCGGACAGCTTATCACTACCACCGAAGTCGAAAATTTCCCCGGATATTTCGAAGGTGTCGCAGGCCCGAAGATGATGGAGGACATGCGCGCACAGGCATTGCGTTTCGGCGCACATATCATCAGCGGCCGCGTAACATCGGTCGATTTCAGCAAACGGCCATTCACACTCGAAGTTGACGGAGGACGCGACACGGTAATAGCTGAAACCGTAATAATAAGCACAGGCGCATCGGCCCGCTATCTCGGTCTTCCCGACGAACAGAAGTTCATGGGTGTCGGCGTGTCGGCATGCGCCACATGCGACGGTTTCTTCTTCCGGAAACGCCCTGTGGCCGTCGTAGGAGGGGGTGACACGGCCTGCGAAGAAGCCCTCTACCTCGCCAACCTTGCGTCGAAAGTCTACATGATCGTACGCCGCGATGTGCTCCGCGCATCCAAAGTCATGCAACGCCGCGTAGCGGAACATCCAAATATCGAGATACTTTACAATACGCAGACAGTGGCTCTTACGGGTACGGATGTGCTTGAAGGCGCGACTGTGGTCACAAATCGCGGAACAGAGAATGAAAACCGCTACGACATAGCCATCGACGGATTTTTCCTGGCTATAGGCCACCAGCCCAACACTTCCGTATTCGCCGGCAAGATAGACCTCGACGAGCAAGGCTACGTCAAAGTCAGACCCGGATCCACAGCCACCAACGTCGACGGTGTATTCGCTGCCGGCGACGTAGCCGATCCGGTCTACCAGCAAGCCATCTCGGCGGCAGGAATGGGATGCCGTGCAGCGCTTGACACCGAACGTTTCCTTATGACAGAAGAATGACAAGCATCCACCATGGCTAAGGCAGCACGAAACACGACAAAGACCAACGCCGCGCGCCTGCTTGAACATGCAGGCATTTCGTTCGAGCTTATCCCCTACACGGTCGACGAATCGAACCTCGCAGCCGACCACGTGGCAGAAGAGCTTGGCGAGGACATCCGCCGTGTATTCAAGACTCTCGTGCTTGAAGGAACAGGCGGTGCCGGACATTTCGTATGCGTTGTTCCGGGCGACTGCGAGGTGGATCTGAAAAAAGCCGCCACCACAGCCGGAGCGAAAAAAGCCGAACTGATTCCCATTAAGGAACTGTTGCCGCTTACAGGTTATATCCGCGGCGGTTGCTCACCGATAGGAATGAAGAAACCGTTCCCGATATTCTTCCACCGCACGGCCACCGACTTCGATCATATATTTGTCAGTGCCGGTGTGCGCGGTCTTCAGCTGAAAATCAATCCATCCGACCTGATAGCCTTTACAAGCGCGTCGACTGCCGACCTTGTGAAATGAACAGTTTCGGACATATATTGCGCCTGACTACTTTCGGCGAAAGCCACGGTCCGGCCATAGGCGGAGTGCTCGACGGCGTCCCCGCCGGCATAGTCATCGACCGCAACTTCATACAGGAACGACTCGACCGCCGACGTCCGGGTCAATCGTCAATCACCACATCCCGCTCCGAGTCCGACCGTGTCGAACTGCTGAGCGGAATCTTCGAGGGACGCACCCTCGGCACGCCCATAGGCTTCGTGATTCCTAACACATCGTCACGGCCGGCCGACTACGACAAATTGCGCGACGTCTGCCGTCCGTCACATGCCGACTATACATACATGGCCAAATACGGGCACCGCGACCACCGCGGAGGAGGTCGAGCATCGGCCCGCGAAACGGCATGCCGCGTCGTTGCCGGAGCTATCTGCCTCAAAGCCCTTAGCGATATGGGGATTGAAGTGTTCGCATATACTTCGTCGATCGGCGGTATAGAATGTGCGAAACAGGCATCGCAGGTCGACCCCGCCGGCATCGAAACCAATCCTGTGCGCTGCCCCGACTATAATGCGGCCGAAAAAATGGCCGAAGAAATAAAGAAAGTACGAGGTGAAGGCGACACACTCGGCGGCACGGTCACATGCGTGATCCGCGGTGTGCCCGCCGGACTTGGCGAACCGGTAGGCGACAAGCTCCATGCAATGCTCGGAGCCGCCATGCTCAGCATAAATGCCGTCAAAGGCGTGGAATTCGGCGACGGTTTCGCCGCAGCCGCAGCCCGCGGCTCGGAAATGAACGACGCTTTCACAGCCGCCGGTGCGGACGGAAAACCATCGTTCGCAACAAATCATTCCGGCGGAATACAAGGCGGCATCAGCAACGGAGCGGACATCGTTCTGCGCGTGGCATTCAAACCTGTTCCTACCCTGATGCGTCCGGTTGAAGGTGCACTGGCTTCCGACGGCCGGACTATAACACTCGACTGCGGCGGTCGCCATGACTGTTGCGTCGTGCCCCGCGCCGTACCCGTAGTCGAGGCAATGGCAGCTATAAGCATTTTCGACGCTATCCTTCTAAACCGCAGCTCTCGCATCTGATGAATCCGTATTTCCGCGACTACGCCGATTTTCTTGCATCGTACTTCGAAGGCAAGGTACAGAAAATATCCGTCGACGCCGCCATGGGATGCCCCAACCGCGACGGCACCACCGGCCACGGCGGCTGTATATACTGCAACAACAAGGCTTTCAGCCCCGACTGGCAGAAACACGCGCTTCCCGTCGACGAACAAATCGCCCGCGGAAAAGAGTTTTTCAGCCGCAAATACCCGCAGATGCGCTATCTGGCCTATTTCCAGTCATACACATCGACACATGCACCGCTTCCATATCTGCTGGAACTGTACCGTGCGGCTATCGCCCAGCCCGATATTGTCGGGATAATAATAGGGACACGTCCCGACTGTATGCCGGACGCACTTCTCGACAGGCTATCCAAGTTGCGCGACGAGAGCGGAAGCAGGATTTTCATTGAATTCGGCGCCGAAAGCTCACACGACATAACGCTGCGCCGCATAAACCGATGCCATGACTGGGCAACGACATGCGATGCCGTACGGCGGACAAGCGACACCGGATTTCCCGTAGGCCTGCACTTTATTCTGGGTCTTCCCGGAGAAGACCGCGAGATGATGCTTGAAAGCGTGCGTCGTGTCAACACCCTGCCGGTAAAAACTGTAAAATTCCATCAGTTGCAGATTCTACGCAACACGCCTCTGGCTGCCGCACGCGCACGCGGCGAATTTAATGATATACAAACATTCACTCCTGAGGATTATGCCGGACTGTGCGCCGACATAATCGACACACTGCGCCCCGACATCGCCATAGAGCGCTTCGTGGCCCAGGCGCCACCCGACATGCTGATAGAACCGCAATGGGGACTGAAGAACTATCAGTTCATGCACATTCTTGAAAAAGTCCTCAAATCCCGCCGTCAAGGACAATAACTCCGTCGGAAGGAACCTTCACACGCTCCCAGCTGAAAGCAGCGGCAAGTTCTTCCGGTCTGCAAGGCTCGGGAACCGGCAACAGACCGGCCAGATACCCTACTATGCCGATAATTTCTGAGGCGCTGTATTTCTTTCTCAGCTGATCCATAGCCAGAGATGCGTCGCGTTTCGACAAACGGCGTCCTTCGCCATTGCATATCAGCGGGAGATGGGCAAAATCAGGCACGGGAAAACCGAGCAGACCGTAGAGGTATATCTGCTGTGCGGCCGAGAGCAGCAGATCGCAGCCGCGGACAACCTCCGTGACTCCCATCATGGCATCGTCGACCACCACGGCAAGCTGATAAGCCCATGCCCCGTCGGCACGCCGCAGAATAAAATCGCCGCATTCAGCCGCAAGATTAAAAGACCTTTCGCCGAAAAGACGGTCGGTAAATGTAATCTGCCTGTCGGGAACATAGAGGCGTGTCGCCGCCTTAGTTCCTGTTTTAACATCCGGAAATGCAGGCAACGACAAGGGGCGGCAACGGCCTCCGTAGATCACCCGTCCGTCGGACTGATGCGGCGCCTGTGTGGCCATTATGTCGGCACGGGTGCATGTGCACGGATATGTATAGCCTGTGGCGATAACACGCTCAATCATGTCGGCATATATATCGCCCCGACGGCTCTGGCTATACGGTCCGCAGGCTCCGCGATCTTCAGTGCCGCCCTCGTCCCAGTCGAGTCCGAGCCAATCGAGATCGTCCTCTATCATACGGGCATACTCAGGCCGCGAACGTTGCGGGTCGAGATCCTCGATACGAAGAATCCAGCGTCCGCGACGGCTGCGCACCGACAACCACGACATCACGGCTGCAAACACATTCCCCAAGTGCATACGACCTGTAGGCGATGGGGCAAAACGGCCGACAATCCTTTGTTCTGTCATTCCTATTACAATCAAGTTTTTTAATCCTGTGCAAATTTAGGCATTCACAGCTTCATAAAGCGAAACGACAGGATTATATTTCGGATTCTCTTATCTTTTTTGCAGACAATCCATGCAAAGGACTCATAATAAAAGGATATAACACCGTATTTTAGCGATTACCGAAATAAATTTCAGAAATTACTGCTTAGATCAGAGCGCCCCGTGGCATTCAGGTATTCATCCACGGCCACACGGAAAGCTCCGTAAGCGGCAGTATAGTCGTCGATTGCCTGTCGGTTCAACGCCTCGGCTTCAAGCATATCGGTGACCGTACACATTCCGGCGTCATAATAAGCTCTGTTCAGTTTCAGATTCTCGGCGCTCTGCCCTATCGCTTCACGGGCTATGGCCATCTTGCGATGAGCGGCAGTAAGATTATTCCATTTGTCGCGCATTTCTATTTCAAGTTTCTGAGTCAGATCATTGAATTCGGTCTGCGCCATCTCTACGGCAAGTTTCTTTTTACGAATGGCATGTGAGCCGCCCCACCAACCGGAAAGCGGCACATTGACGGCAAGCATCACCGCTCCGAAATTATGATCCTGCCCGAGCACATCGTGATAGAACCATCCCGCGCCGAAAGCTACCGTAGGCAGATTCTTTCCGACCTCGATGCGCTTCTCGAGCTTCTTCGCCTCCAGATTTTTGCCCAACAGCTGATAATCGGCAGTTTCCGATACGGCATCGGCAGGAAGAACGAACAGTCCGTCGGGCATCGCAGGTATTGTATCCGGAATCACAGCCTCAACTTTAGGCCTTATGTCACTGTCCAGACCGATATATTGCCCCAAAAGGATGGAAAACAGCTTTATACCGTTTGTCAGATCCACCATATCGGCACGATACTGATTGCGTTTCAACTGCACTTTCAAAAGATCGTTTCGTGTGACGATACCGGCATCGACAGCTGCAAGAACCTGACTGTCGAGAGAATCCAAAGTCTGAAGAGCTTTTTCAAGAGTGCTGCGCGCGGCATTTAGAGCCACCAGTTTCCAGTAATACGTGCGTGCCGTCAGCCTTACCTTGTCGCCAGTCTGGCGGCTCTGAAGTTCGGCAACAGCTTCGCCCACCCCGGCAAGCTTGTTGCCGTTGACAATACGCCCGCCCATGAATAGAGGCTGCAACGCCTGTACACCCGCCATTTTCCCGCGGTCGATGATTCCGAGTGTTACAAGATTGAAAAAGTCATACTCCAACACATCATTATGGGTACGGAAGGCAGCTGCCGACGCCGAAACCTGCGGGAAATATCCGGTAAAAGCCTCGCGACGCGTTTCACGTGCCGATTCCACCGCTCTGGCCGCATTACGGACAGAAGCATTATTGGCCATGGCCATAGCCGCACACTCTTCCACAGTCAGCAATGTGTCGCGCAACACCGGCTCTGAAATCTGTGCTACGGCCGTTACGAACGACATGAACAATACTACGGACAATATAATCTTTTTCATATCAGATGTGTTTCAAGAGGTTCTTTCAAAGGCTTGTCAGCATCCTTTGCGCGTGACTTCATCATCCAGTACGCGACAGGGATAACTGTCAGTATAAATATCATAGTGATGGGAGTGCCATAGAAAATCACCACACCCATAGGCTGCCATAGGGCACTGTTGCCGATTACCATAGGAAGCACACCCATTGTCGCGGCGGCCGATGTAAGGAATATCGGGCGCATCCTGCGTCGTGAGGCGTTGAATACGGCATCTTTCAGCGATTGTCCCTGGTTGCGGAGTTCCTCGGCATAATCGAGCAGCACGATTGCGTTACGGACAAGTATGCCCATCAGCGACACTATGCCGAGAACACATGTCAGCGACAATACCGTGCCCTGAAGCCACATTCCGATTCCGGCTCCGGGGATACTAAGCGTCAGGCACAACAGCATAAGGGTGGCCGTATCAATCTGCGAATAATGGAAAAGTATTATAAAGAATATGATAGCAACCGCCATTGCCAGTGCCGACAGAATCTGCGGAAGAATGCTCATCGACGTATCCCATTCTCCGCCACGTTTCACGGTCACACTGTCAGGAATCTCGATTTTGTCAAGCCGTTCCATAAGTTTCTCCGTACGGTCGATCACGTTCACGTTTCTTTCGACCTCGGCTATAAGAGAAATTTCAGGTATACCGTTGCGATGCTGCAACATGCCGGGATGCCATTCGGGACGCAATCCGGCGATCTGGCGCAAAGGCACGCTTGTAACGCCCGTCAGTCCGACAGGTTCTTCTTCAAGCCCGGATATCGAAGCAGTGTCAGCCGAAGCAGTCTTCAATACCACCGGAAGGGCATAGTCGCCCTCCCAGAGAGTAGCCAGAGGCAGCCCGGTCGAATATCTCAGGGCAAGTTCCGATTCAAGTATCAGACTGTTCAGGCCAAGACGCGATGCCGCCGTACGTTCCGGAGCCACAATCACCGATGCCAACGGATTGTCGAGCGACGAACGCACCGACCTCAGTCCCGGCACCCCGCGCATCACGCTGAGAAACGTATCCGCCACAGCCTCAATCTCAGCCATATTCCTGCCTGTCAGTCTTACCTCTACCGGATAAGCCGCATTTGAATAGCTCAATTGCTTGAAGCGAACAAAAGCATCGGGAAAAGCCGCCTCATATCGGCCTGTATATTCGTCAAGGACTTCGATAGTGGCTTCGTTGCTTTTTGTATTGACTATGAACTGGGCAAAATTCGGTCCTCCAACCTGAGGTGCATAAGTAGCCTGAAAACGCGGCGACGCACAACCGTGGAAAGATGCGATCGAAACAATCCTGTCATCTTTAGAAAGTATGCGTTCAAGAGAATCGGCCACTTGTGTGGTACGCTCCACCGAAGTTCCGGACGGCATGAAAATCTCCACGGCAAACTGATTTCGTTCGGCAATAGGCATCAACTGGAACGGCCTCGAAACAAAAATCCAAGTTCCGGCAATCACGCTGACGATTCCGAACGCGATTGTGGTTTTCGGCCAATTGAAACAAAAAGCGATCACACGATCATACACTTTCTGCATCGACACGAAAAAACTGAATTTTTTCTTGCCCGAAGCCACCGCTTCCTGCTGTAGTTTATATATAGGTTCTTTTATAAGCACATATTGCAGATACGGCACCAGAAGTTCGGCAACCAGCAAAGACACGAACAGGATTATCGTCATGCCCCAAGGGAAATCTGTAAGGAAGTCGCGAAACATGCCTGTCACTGTCAGCAAAAACGGGAAAAAGGTGACCGATATAGCCAGAGTTGCCGAAAAGATGGCTTTGAAAAATTCAGTACCGGCTCTCAGTGTCGCCGACATCCGGTCAACGCCTTCCGATATCAGCTCCACATAATCATCTATGATGACAACGGAATTATCGACTATCATCCCGAGCGACACGATAAGACATGCAAGCGTGACAGTATTCAGTTCAATGTCGAAAGCATAGAAAAGGCCAAGCGATATGAATATGGCTACAGGAATCGTCGACGCCGCTATCAAAGCCACCTTTAGCGGCAAAAGCAGCATTATGACGAAAACGACAGCGATAATAGCTATTATAAGCTCGACAAGGAAATAAGTAACCGAACTGTTCACAACCACAGGCTGATCGGTAATCTTGAACAGCGTCACCTCTTCCGGAATCTCTTTTTTGAATTCCTCAAGCTGCCTGTCGACCTCACCGCCCATATCCACTATGTTATGACCCGGTTTCATCTGCACACTGAGCAATATACATTTCTCGAAATTATTCGTTATGTAGCTCTGCGCTTCCGGATATTCTCTTTTTACATCGGCGATATCCCCCAGACGGACAACAGAACCCTCAGGGGTCGACAACACTATCATGTCACTGACATCCTTGACTGAGCCAATAGCTTTCTCCACGACTATAGGCATCGAAAACAAGCCGTTGCGCAACTCGCCTCCCGTGGTCTTGAAGCCCTGCGCGAGCATAGTCGCAGCCACGGTGTTTTCGTCCAGCGCATAGTGTTGCAACTTTTCAGGATTAAAACGTACGGAAATCTGCTCGTTCTGCTTGCCGAAAACCTGCATTGTCCCTACGCTTTCGATCGAACGGAGGCGATCTTTGAGATTATCCATATACTCGCCAAGCTCACGGTAGGTTTTCTCCCCGCTCTGCATCGTTATAAGCAATGCCGATGTATCGCCGAAATTACTCAGAGTTTCCACTCCTACCACACCTGCCGGAAGTTTCAGCCTGACTCCATTCATGCCGGCCTTGAATTCATTCCAGAAAGAAGTGGTATTCTCCACATTATCGTCAAGTTCGACGAACACGATAAGGGTCCCGGCCGTAATCCGGCTGTAGGTCTTCGTCTTATCGACCTCCTTATAGGAAAATATATAATCCTCTATCGGTTTGAGAACCTCATCCTCTATCTGCTCCACGGTAGCGCCGGGATATATGGCCCCCACCACACCCTCCCTGATGGTGAAGTCGGGAAATTCATTCTTGTCCATAACCTTCAGCGCATATATACCGAAAGCTATCAGCACCGCCGCAAGAAGTATGATCTCTTTGCGGAACTTCACACCCATGACCACGATAGGCGAAGCTTTGATCGGCGCCTTATTTTTATTATCGGGACTCGTCATGATCTTTCAGTTTAGCGTTTTCCATAATAACTTCAACAGGAGTGCCGGTGCTTACCTTCCCCATGCCGGCTACAATAACACTGTCGCCTGCGGCGACACCGTCGCTAAGGGACACAGCGCCACTATCGGCAAATCCGCCGATGGTGACATAACGCCGTTCCGCCTTCCCATCACGGACAATCCAGACGAAATTACGATTGTCGGCTGAAAGCAGCACCGCACGGGAAGGCAACACTACACTCCGCACACGTTCTGCAGGCATGCGCATATTTACCGTTCCCGTCATGCCCGGAAGAATCTTTCTCCCTGCATCCGCTATGTCGATTTTTACAGCATAAGTTCTGGTGAGAGGATCTGCCACGACCGATTTTCGATTCACACGACCATCCAGAATCACGGTATCAGGAACCATAAATTCCACCGTCACCGCATCTCCGACATCCACCATTCCTATTTCATTCTCAGGCACCGGTATGGATATGTTTATATCGTCCAGACTCACGATAGTCACCACCGGAATCCCGGGCATGACGTTTTGTCCGACATCAGCAAGCTTACGCGACACAGCACCCGACACAGGAGAATATATAGTTGCGTCCGACAGCTCTCTGGCCGCTATTTCAGCAGCATTGGAAGCCTGCTTGAGTTCACTTTGCACAGCAACCCATTTTATTTCAGGCAACGCACCCGCGTCATGCAGTTTCTTCATACGCCCGTAGGCATCGGTAGCTTCTTCAAGCGTAGCCTGAGCTATATTATTGGCATTTTCAAGACTTCCGCTCTTCACACGCGCAATTATCTGCCCTTTTGCCACACGCTGTCCTTCAGCGACATAAACATGGCTGATCGTGCCCGGAACAGAAAAGCTTACAGGTGTGGTACTACCCGACTCCACCGTACCGGAATATACCCGCGAAGCATCCGCTACAGAAGATACAGGCACACTTACCTCGACTCTGACAGGCTTCTGCGCAGTCACTTCAACGCCATGCCGGCACGACATCAGAAAAGAACCCGACAATAACACGGCCGCGACAAGCGAAAGAATGATAAATGAAATACGTTTCATAAATTTTGGATTTTCAAGGTAAAAAAGCCGCTTAATAAGCTTATGATACATTTAAAACTGTTTTAAACGACTAAAAGTTTGATGAATACAAAAAAAGAAAAAGAGGAGCCTTCACAGGTTCCTCCCTTTCCATTCATCACATTATGCTTATCAATTATGCTGTTCCATAAAGGCAGCTTCGTCAGTATCTGCTTTCGACAATGTCCCAGTCGACGATGTCCCACAGTTTGTTCAGGGCATCGGCACGACGGTTCTGATAGTCGAGATAGTATGCGTGTTCCCAGACGTCGAATGTCAGCAGCGGTGTAAGTCCCGATGTAATGGGATTGCCCGCATTCGTACCCTGGGTTATGAAAAGTTTGCCGGATTCATCGCGCGAAAGCCACACCCATCCGGAACCGAACAGGCCTACTCCGGCAGCGACAAAAGCCTCCCGGAAAGCATCGAAGGAGCCGAAGTCGCGGTCGATGGCATGACGAAGATCGCCCGAAGGCTCGCGGCTGCCCTCAGGAGAGAATGAGAAAAAGTAAAATATATGGTTCCAGGCCTGCGAGGCATTGTTGAACAATGCGCCCTCGGAGTGTGCGATTATCTCCTCCAGTTCCATATCCTCGTACTCAGTTCCCTTGATTAACTTATTAAGATTGTCTATATAGGTTTTCTCGTGCTTTCCGTAATGGAATTCGATGGTCTTGGCACTGATAGCAGGTTCAAGAGCATCGTTGTCGTAGGGGAGTTTGGGCTGTTCGTAAATCATGATTGTAGTAATGTTTTTGTTTCAGTTTGCATTTACCATAATAACACCATCCACCGGTCAAAGTTCATCTCCCGGGCAAAATTTGTAATAGAAAAATCGTGTGGCGAACGGATTTTTCCGCACTTGCAGCCGCCGGACTCCGTCAATGTTAAATAGTGCTTAAAAGTTTAAACTTAATAAGGTGTTCACTAACTTTGCATAATTAGTATGCGGGAATATGTCGTTTCCCATGCTTTTTGACATGAATACTCTAATTATAAAAAAGATACAATGCTGAAAAGATTTTTCATATCCATGCTCGGCACCATAGCCGGAATCTGGATTTCGACCATACTCGTGATTTTTGGCGGCCTGATGCTTATAGGCGTATCAGCCGCAAGCTCCGACAGCGGGGAAATCAAGAAGAACAGCATCCTGCATCTGCAACTCAAAGGCTTCGTCCTGGAACGCTATCAGCCGTCATCGCTGTTTGACCTGATAGGTGAAAGCCGCGATGAAAGCAGCGCCACTCTTGACGAAATGCTGCAGGCAATCCGCAAAGCCTCCGACGACAAACGCATCGACGGCATATACCTCGACTGCCGCGGTGCGGCAATGGGCATGGCGACACGAGAAGAACTTGTCGATGCCCTGCGGAGCTTCAAGGAATCCGGGAAATGGATCTATGCCTATGCCGACAACTACACTCAGGGCGATTACATACTCGCAAGCTGCGCCGATTCAATCTTCCTTAACCCTGCCGGAGCGTGCGACATACACGGTATCGCGACACAAACTCCATTCTTCACCGGCCTTATGGACAAACTCGGTGTGAAAATGCAGATTCTTAAAGTCGGTTCCTTCAAAAGCGCCGTCGAACCATATTTCCGGACAAGCATGAGCGACGAGAGCCGCCTGCAGACACAAGTATATATAGATTCGATATGGAACTATATGAGCGGAGCTATCGCCGAAGGACGCGGACTTAAGGATTCCGACATCAAAGCTCTTGCATCGCAGATGATCATGACACGACCTGCCTCCGACATGCTTGAACTCCGGCTCGCCGACAGCCTGTGCTACCGCCGCGGAATGGAAGATTTCCTTCGCGGACTGACAGATGTCGATGCCGACGACGATCTTAGGCTTGTATCGCCGTCGTCCTATATGGCATCAGACATAACAATGTCTTTCGACTCCGGAAAAGATCATGTGGCCGTACTCTACGCTTTGGGCGAAATCAGCGACAACGGAGAAAGCGGCATAGTCGGCAACAAGACCGTCGAGCAGATAATCAAACTTGCCGACGACGACAATGTCCGCGGCATGGTGATGCGTGTAAACTCTCCCGGCGGCAGTGCATTCGCATCGGAACAGATATGGGAAGCACTCGAATATTTCAAATCCAAGGATAAACCGCTCTACGTTTCCATGGGCGACTACGCTGCATCAGGCGGTTACTACATCTCATGCGGAGCCGATTCAATTTTTGCAGAAGCCACGACCCTTACCGGATCCATCGGAGTATTCGGCATGATTCCCGATTTCTCGGGACTTGTCACCGGCAAACTTGGTGTCACATTCGGCAGCGTGGCCTCAAACGAGAACGCGGCATTCCCCGATGTGATGAAAGCCATGACACCTTTCCAACAGGAGTCCATGCAACGCAGCGTCGACGAAATATACCGTACATTCACAGGCCGCGTGGCATCGGGTCGCGGGCTTGCCATAGAAGAAGTACTGAAAATAGCCGAAGGACGCGTGTGGGTAGGTACAAGCGCCCGCGAACTCGGACTTGTCGACGGCATAGCCACACTCAAACAGACCGTCGACGCAATGACAGCCGAACTCGGTCTTGACGGAAACGCATACGTTCAATACCCCGACATCAAACGCGAATTCTGGGAAGAGATGCTTCTTCAGTCCGATGCGTTCCGCAACATCGGCGCAGCCAAAGCCGGAGCCACAGACGGACTGGACAAAGAAACTCTGGAAATGCTTCTATACGTCGGACGTCTACGTTCCATGGCTCCGATACAGGCGCGGATGGAAGCCATCGAAATTCGCTGAAAATTCCGGCTCGTGTCTTCGCACACGCGCGAACATTAATAAATAATATTACATCAACTTCCGACGATATCCTCCAACAGACGTAATTTGCCTCACAAAGAATGAGTACAAAGAATCTTGTCGCAAAAACTGTATTGCTGCCATGCTCCAAATTGTACGGAGCAGCGACATGGTTGCGCAACAAATTCTTTGACTGGGGCATACTGCGCCAGGTCGAATTCGACGTACCTGTAATCGTCGTCGGAAACCTTTCGGCCGGCGGAACGGGCAAGACACCGCACGTCGAGTACATCGTATCGGCCTTATGCCACCGCTACCGCATAGGAGTGCTGAGCCGCGGCTACAAACGCGGTACCAAAGGCTTCATAATGGCCGGCAGCAACCACTCTCCCCGCGACATCGGCGATGAAGCCTACCAGATTTTCCGCAAATTCAACAACCGTATTTCTGTAGCCGTATGTGAAAATCGAGTCGAAGGCATACGCCGCCTCCTTGAGCTTGATCCGAAAATCAATCTTATAATACTCGACGACGCATTCCAGCACCGCTATGTCAAACCGACAATAGCGATCGTCATCGCGGAATACAAAAGACCCGTATATACAGACAAGCTACTGCCTTACGGCCGCCTGCGCGAATCGGCACGCGGACTCAACCGCGCCGACATACTGATTGTCAGCAAATGCCCTCAGGCGATGCGTCCGCTCGACTACCGTGTCGAAATCAAAAACTACGGACTATACCCCTACCAGCATCTTTACTTCTCGCGCTTCGCCTATCAGCATCTGAAACCCGTGTTCCCCGATGTGGCGAGCACGGTACCCTATCTCGACTGGCTCTCGGAATCCGACAGTATTCTTGCGGTGGCCGGAATCGGAAATCCGCGACCTTTCGTCCGCCACCTCAAAAGCTTCAGCGCTGTAGTGAAAGTCGACATATTCCCCGACCACCACTTCTTCAACCGCAAAGACATCGAACACATAACACGGCGCTACAACAATCTCAAAGGCAACAACCGCATCATTGTCACCACCGAGAAAGACGCCGTGCGTCTGGCCAACAACCCTTATTTCCCCTATGAGCTGAAAGCGTCGACGTTCTATCTGCCGGTCGAAGTCGATTTCGCTCCCACCCAGACCGAAGCGCTCGAGCAGACAATAGGAAAGCTGTTGCGCCAGGCCCGGACAAACAGATAAATCAACTGACGCCAAAACAGTACGGCGTCCGAAAACGTTAGAGAACAGGACAATCATGTCTTAAACTACATAACAACATACACCATGCTCGAAACCATCAAACAGACCGCCGAATATCTGCGCGGCCAGATCAAGGGCGAGATGCCCCGCATCGCAATCATCCTCGGAACCGGACTCGGCAACCTTGTCGACCATATCACCGACAAGCAATACATCCCATACAGCCAGATACCGAACTTCCCGATCTCGACAGTCGAAGGCCACAGCGGCAATCTTATTTTCGGCTCTATGAGCGGAAAACGCGTCATGGCCATGCAAGGCCGCTTCCACTACTACGAAGGATACGACATGAAACAGGTGACATTCCCGGTCCGCGTAATGAAAGAACTCGGCATCGAAACACTTTTCGTTTCAAACGCCGCAGGAGGCATGAACAAAGAATTCCGTGTAGGCGACGTGATGATAATCACCGACCACATCAACCTCTTCCCCGAGAATCCGCTTCGCGGCAAGAACTACAACGAACTTGGCCCGCGCTTCCCGGCAATGACCGAAGCCTACGACGAAAACCTTATAGCCATTGCCGACAGCATCGCGGCTGAAAAAGGCCTGCGCCTGATGCACGGCGTCTATGTCGGCACCCCAGGCCCGACCTTTGAAACACGTGCCGAATATGAATACTTCCGTGTAATCGGCGGCGACGCCGTAGGCATGTCTACCGTTCCCGAAGTCATCGTCGCAAACCACGCCTCGATGAAAGTATTCGGTATATCAGTAATCACCGACCTTGGCGGCAAAGAAATCAAGGAAGTGCCCTCCCACGAAGAAGTCCAGAAAGCGGCAATCAAGGCCCAGCCTGTTGTCGAAGGTCTTATGAAAGAAATCGTAGGCCGCTGCTGATTTACGCCCCTTCTGACTGACAATGGAAAACAAGCAGACTGAAATATCAACCCTCGGCGAGTTCGGCCTTATCGACCGGCTCACCGAGGCTCTGCCAAAAATCAACGAATCGACTGTCCGCGGTGTAGGCGACGATGCCGCCATACTCGACTACAGCGGCGAACGAGAAGTACTTGTCACCACCGACATGCTTCTTGAAAATGTGCATTTCGACCTCACCTACGTGCCGCTGAAGCACTTGGGATACAAAGCCGCTGTGGTAAACTTCTCGGACATCTACGCCATGAACGGAACTCCGCGGCAGATCACCGTCAGCCTCGGTATTTCGAAACGCTTCACCGTCGAACACATCGAAGCCCTTTATGCCGGCATACGTCTGGCTTGCGAGATCTACGGTGTGGACATAGTAGGAGGCGACACATGCTCATCGCATCAGGGACTGGTAATCAGCATAACGTGCATAGGCGATGCAGCCCGCGGCACGGCTGTAGGACGCGACGGCGCGCACGACACAGACCTGATATGCGTAAGCGGCGATCTTGGCGCCGCCTATATGGGACTACAGCTTCTCGAACGTGAAAAAGTGGCATCTGCCGGACGCAACGATTTCGAACCTGACTTCGCAGGCAAGGAATACATAATCGAACGCCAGCTCAAACCTGAAGCACGCCGCGACATCATATCCGCACTCGCCGAAGCAGGCGTACGGCCAACAGCAATGATGGACATCAGCGACGGCCTGTCGTCAGAGCTGCTCCATATCTGCCGGCAAAGCCATACGGGTTGCCGTATCTACGAAGAGCGCATACCTATCGACTATCAGACAGCCGTAATGGCCGAAGAGCTGAACATGAACCTCGTGACGGCTGCTCTCAACGGAGGCGAAGATTATGAGCTACTCTTCACCGTTCCGCTCGGCGATTTGCAGAAAGTCGAAAAGATGGAAGGCGTGAAAGTCATAGGCCATATCACAAAAGAGGCTCTCGGATGTGTCATGGTGACACGCGACGGCGCCGAAATCACCCTCCGCGCACAAGGCTGGAACCCGCTGGCCGAATAAGCGGCCGGACAGCATTTTTTTGCCATAATTCAGCATGACCTATGCTGGATTATATATGATTTTTTTGTACTTTTGCACATCAATAGCAATACAATTCCAAGGATGTCCACCACAAAAAAAATCAACACCGCCCTTATTTCGGTTTTTGACAAAGCCGGTATCGAACCAATAGTGAGAAAACTTCATGAACTCGGCGTAGAAATCCTTTCGACAGGAGGCACACGCACATTCATCGAAGGTCTCGGAGTGCCCTGCCGCGCAGTGGAAAAACTGACAGGTTATCCGTCGATTCTCGGAGGCCGCGTGAAGACGCTGCACCCCAAAGTGTTCGGAGGCATACTCGCCCGTCGCGAAAACGCAAAGGATCTGGCAGAACTGACCGAATACGAAATTCCGCAGATCGACCTGGTAATCGTTGACCTGTATCCTTTTGTAAAGACCGTTCGCAGCGGTGCTTCAGAAGCCGACATAATCGAGAAAATCGACATAGGCGGAGTATCTCTTATCCGTGCGGCCGCAAAAAATTTCGCCGACACCCTGATAGTGGCATCATCGGATCGTTTCGCTTACCTGATGGATATTCTTGAACGCCACGGAGCCGAAAGCGTACTCGAGGAACGCCGTAGCCTCGCAGCCTCGGCTTTCGCCACCACATCGGCCTATGACACCGCCATTGCACGATGGTTCGCCGGCAAAGACATTGAAACCGATACAGTTCTTGCACCCGAAACATCATTGCGCTACGGAGAGAACCCGCACCAGAAAGCCGTGTTCCGCGGCGATTTCGATGGCATGTTCACACAGCTCCACGGCAAAGAAGTATCCTACAACAACATCCTCGACATAGACTCCGCCGTAAAACTTATCGACGAGTTCACAGAGCCTACCGTGGCTATCCTGAAGCACAACAACGCCTGCGGTCTTGCCTCGCGCGGCATACTTGCCCAAGCCTGGGCCGACGCTCTGGCAGGAGATCCCGTTTCGGCATTCGGCGGTGTAATCATCGCCAACCGTGAGATCGATGCAGCCACCGCCTCGGAGATCAACAAGATCTTCTTCGAAGTGATTGTGGCTCCGGCCTACAGCGACGACGCCCTGACCATATTGCGACAGAAAAAGAACCGCATAATCCTTCAGCAGAAATCAGCACCTGCCGCTTACGAGCAAGTGCGCAGCGCACTCAACGGCGTGCTGGTGCAGGACCGCGACACAAAGGTGGAAACAGCCGATGATCTCAAACTCGTTGCCGGCGACAGCCTCGACGCCGCACAGGCCGCCGACATGCTCTTCGCCAACAAAATAGTGAAGCACTCAAAGAGCAACGCCATCGTGCTCGCCCGCGGAGGACAGCTTCTTGCCTCAGGAGTAGGACAGACATCACGCGTCGACGCTCTTAAGCAGGCAATAGAAAAAGCCCGTTCATTCGGTTTCGACCTTAACGGTGCCGTCATGGCATCCGACGCGTTCTTCCCCTTTGCCGACTGCGTGGAAATAGCCAACAAAGCAGGCATCACAGCCGTGATACAGCCCGGCGGCTCAATCCGCGACACTGATTCGGTGGAGTACTGCAAGAATAACGGCATGACAATGGTCATGACAGGTTTCCGCCATTTCCGTCATTAAAAACAACCCCACTCTCCTTATTTTACGCATAACAGTAAACGTACCACAAAAATCAAAATGCGATTTTTCTCACTTACAAAAGAAATAGCCATTGACCTGGGCACGGCCAATACCGTCATAATCCACAACGACAAAATCGTTATAAACGAGCCGTCGATAGTAGCCCTCGACAACCGCACGGACAAACTTATCGCCGTAGGCCACGAGGCGCACCTGATGGAAGGCAAAGGCCATCCCGGAATCCGCACCGTTCGCCCGCTGCGCAAAGGCGTCATCGCCGACTTCAACGCCGCAGAACTGATGATACGCGGCCTTGTCAAGAAAGCCAGCGAAAAAAGCAACTGGTTCTCGCCTTCGCTGAGAATGGTAGTCGGCATCCCCTCAGGTTCGACCGAAGTAGAAATCCGCGCCGTACGCGACTCCTCAGAGCACGCCGACGGCCGCGACGTCTACATGCTCTATGAACCCATGGCGGCAGCTCTCGGCATAGGGCTTGACGTAGAAGCCCCGGAAGGAAACATGATCGTAGATATAGGCGGCGGAACAACCGAGATCGCCGTTATCTCTCTGGGAGGCATCGTCAGCAACAAAAGCATACAGATCGCCGGCGACGACCTGACCGACGATATCCTGAACCACATGCGCCGCGCCCACAACGTGAAAGTCGGCGTACGCACGGCCGAACAGATTAAGATCAACGTCGGTTCGGCTCTTACCGAGCTTGAGAACCCGCCTGAGGACTATATAGTCCATGGTCCGAACCTTATGACCTCGCTGCCTCTCGAAGTCCCGGTAAGCTATCAGGAAATCAGCCATTGCATCGAGAAAACCATATCGAAAATCGAAGCCGCAGTGCTCAGCGCCCTCGAACAGACTCCACCCGAACTTTATGCCGACATCGTGCGCAACGGCATATGGCTGGCCGGAGGCGGCGCACTCCTGCGTGGCCTCGACCGCCGTCTGACCGACAAGATCGGCATACAGTTCCACGTGGCCGAAGAGCCTCTGTTGGCAGTGGCAAAAGGCACTGGCGTGGCTCTGAAGAATATCGACAAATTCTCATTCCTTATCCGATAAGCCTGCGCCTGGCAGCTGTCCCGGCTCCGTGAACGAACTATTCAATTTCTTCATACGCAACAGCAAGTGGTTTGTCTTCACATTTTTTGTGGTGGCAAGCTGCGTATTGCTGTTTCATGGCAATCCGTATCAGGAGCACGTGTTCCTTACTTCGGCCGGACGAATGTCATCGGCGGTCTACCGCACGGGTTATAACGTAAGTTCTTACTTCAACCTCAGGGAAATCAACGACGACCTCAACCGTCAGAATGCCGAGCTGCAGGCCGAACTCGTAGGTCTGCGCCGACGCATCCTCCAGCTTGAAGAAGAAATGTACACCGATACCATGGTCGTCGACTCCGGCGTACGCCCGTTCGATTTCATCGTTGCCAATGTCACCAACAACAGCATTTACCGTCCGTTCAACTATCTGACCATCGACAAAGGACGCGCCGAAGGCGTGGCTCCGGAGCTTGGGGTAGTCGACCGCAACGGCGTTGTCGGAATCGTCAGCAATGTCGGAGAACACAATTCACGTGTCATCTCGCTGCTCAACCCGAAATTCCGCCTGTCGTGCAAAATCAAACGCACGAACTACTTCGGGTCGCTCGTATGGGACGGCAATTCGCCTAACATTGCATTGCTCGAAGAGTTGCCGCACCATGCCGAATTCGTGCCCGGCGACACAATAATCACCAGCGGATATTCGGCTGTATTCCCTTCAGGCCTGCCTGTAGGCGAAGTTCTTGACGATGACGACGACCACAGCGGAAATTTCTTCACACTGAAAATACGCCTCTTCGCCGACTTCACGACACTCGGCAACGTACAGGTGCTCCGCAACAACAGCAGCGACGAACTTCGAAACATAGCCGCCGATGAGAACAAAGACAAAGTGAAGCGCAAACAGACCGGAATGCGATGAACCGGACAAATCATTACTTTTTCCCTAAACAATGAACCGCACAAGTCTGAAATTCCTGTTGACATTCCTGCTGCTGGTGCCCGCGCAAGCATTGGTGTTCAATCATCTTGTGCTTTTCGGCACTGCCGTTCCGCTGGTTTTCATATATCTGATTATAATACTGCCTGTGACCCTCGGCACAAACCTGTCGGTTGCAGCCGGTTTTCTTACCGGCCTGTGTGTGGACATATTCAGCGACACCCCCGGAGTAAACGCTCTTTCGTGCACAATACTTGCTTTCGCACGCAAGCCAATATTCCACCTCTATGTTTCGATGGACGACGACCTTGCCGGACGCATGCCGTCGCTCCGCGCCATGGGACATGCCGAGTACTTCAAGTACATTTGCACAATGGTGTTCCTGTACTGTGTGCTCGTATTCTCAATCGAGGCGTTCCAGTTCTTTATTTTCAGATTACTTGTGCTGCGCACCGTAACCAGCGCCATCTACACCATCCTCCTCATTTACGCAATCGACAGCCTCACCATAAGCCGACGTGAGAAAAAACTATAATCTCGAAAAAAGGAAATATATAATAGGCGGTTTCATTGTCCTGATAGCGCTGATTTATCTTGTGCGTCTTTTCGACCTGCAGATAAATGAAGTGAAGTACAAGAAGTCGGCCGATTCCAACGCATTCCTGAAAAAAACGATATATCCGTCGCGCGGCATAATCTATGACCGCAACGGCGAACTGGTGGTGTTCAACCAGCCGGCCTATGATGTCATGCTTATCCCGCGCGAGGTCGAACCTTTCGATACACTCGATTTCTGCACCACCCTCAACATCACACGCGAACAGTTCGACCGCCGCATGGCCGACATGAAAGACAAACGCATCAACCGCGGCTACTCCACCTACACACCGCAACGCTTCATGACGGCGCTTTCATCCGAGGACTACGGCCGTCTTCAGGAAAAGCTATACCGTTTTCCCGGATTCTTTATCCAGAAACGCATCCTGCGGCAGTACAATCACTCTACGGCGGCCAACTTATTGGGAAACATTCGTGAAGTATCTGCCGACGATATCGACCGCGACGATTATTATGCTCCCGGCGACTACACCGGCGATCTGGGCATAGAAAAAAGCTACGAGAAATACCTGCGAGGCATCAAGGGCGTAGAAATTCTGATGCGCGACGCCCATGGCCGCATACAGGGCCGCTACGAGGACGGAGCCTTCGACGTGGCACCCGTTCCGGGTCGCGAACTACGCCTGAGCCTCGATATAAAACTGCAGGAATACGCCGAATCGCTTATGGTCGGCAAACGCGGAGCCGTAGTGGCCATCGAGCCTGCAACGGGCGAGATTCTGTGCATGGTGTCCACTCCCACCTATGACCCTAACGCGCTTGTCGGACGCCAGCGCGGCGAAAACTACCGCAAGCTTGTCAACGACCCGGCATGGCCGCTGTTCGACCGTGCCCTGATGGCCGCTTATCCTCCGGGATCGACGTTCAAGCCAACTCAGGGACTTATACTCCTGCAGGAAAACATCATCGACCTTAATACAACATACCCTTGCCACGGGGGTTACATCAACGGCGGTCTGAAGGTTGGCTGCCACCCCCACGGCTCACCGCTGCCGCTCAAACCGGCTTTGCAGACATCGTGCAACGCCTATTTCTGCTGGGGCTTCAAGGCAATGATCGACCGCCGAAGCAAGTACGGAAGCTCTGCCGCAGCATTCGAAATCTGGAAGAACCATCTTGTATCGATGGGCTACGGCTACCGCCTCGGTGTCGACCTGCCGGGAGAAAGCCGCGGATTCATCCCAAATGCCAAATTCTACGACAAGTTCTACCGCGAAGGCCGCTGGAGCGCCAATACCATCATATCAGTATCGATCGGTCAAGGGGAAATCCTGTCCACACCTCTGCAGATAGCCAACCTCAGCGCCACCATAGCCAACCGCGGCTGGTACATCACACCGCACGTGGTCAAACAGATCGCCGACACCGTCCTGCCCGATGGAACCGCGGAGAAGCACTACCCGACCATAGAAAGCCATTATTACGCACCTGTGGCCGAAGGCATGCGCATGGCTGTCATCGGCGGCACATGCCGTCGCGCCGCAATTCCGGGAATAGAGGTATGCGGAAAGACCGGCACGGCACAGAATCCGCATGGCAAGGATCATTCCGCTTTCATGGGATTCGCACCCTTCGAGAATCCGCAGATTGCAGTGGCCGTCTACGTAGAGAACGGCGGCTGGGGAGCGACATTCGGCGTGCCTATAGGAAGCCTTGTCATGGAAAAATACCTCAAAGGGCAGATTGCCCCGGAACGGCAGTACATGGAAGACCAAATGCTAAACACATCTATTTATTATGCTCCTCCGGTCCCGAAAAAGAAATGATGCCTCGGAAGCATTCCGCAACCTCGACTGGCCTACTGTAATCATATATCTGATTATGGTAATTGCCGGCATGATAAGCATCTATGCTGCCTGCTATAACTTCGATAACGCCAGCATGTTATCCGCAGATGAATTTTCGGGGAAACAGCTGCGCTGGATAGGGCTTTCACTTGTGTTGGGCTTTATACTGCTGCTTGTCAACGCCCGCATGTACGAAACATACGCCTACCCCATATATGTGGCTGTCGTTATTCTTCTGGCAATCACACCTCTTATAGCCCACGACATCAAAGGTTCCCGTTCGTGGCTCTCATTCGGACCGATGAGCCTGCAACCGGCCGAATTCGCCAAATTCGCCACAGCTCTGGCTCTGGCCAAACTATTCAGCACCTACCAGTTCGCGCTAAACGCTAAATTCAGCAACTATGCCCGCGCCCTGCTGATAATATTATTGCCTATAGTCCTTATTCTTGCGCAGAATGAAACCGGTTCGGCACTGACATTCCTGTCGCTCTTCTTCGTGCTCTACCGCGAGGGTATGAGCGGACTTATCCTTTTTGCCGCTCTGTTCGCAGTGGTGATTTTCGTGGTCACCATCAAATTCACAGACATGATGCTGCTCGGAATGCCGACGGGCGAGTTCGCCGTGATGATGATGATTATGATTGTAATGACTGTCATGTGCTTCACCTACAACAGCCGCCGCCTCGACATTGCACGCAATGTATTTCTCTGGTTCGCCGGATGCACCGGACTGCTGTTCGCACTTGCCGCTTTCGGAATCGACATACCGGGACTGCCTGCGACGATAGGAACTATAATCGTGGCTGCTGCATATATAGGAATCGAAGCCATACGGCGTCATCAGCGCAGCCTCTTCGCCGCAATGGGCACCGGACTGGCCGCAGTAGTATTCATGTTCTCGGTGAATTTTGCTTTCGACCATCTTAAACCGCATCAGCAGATGCGCGTCAATGTAGTACTCGGCATCGTCGAGGATCTTCAGGCCGCAGGCTACAACGTAAACCAGTCGAAAATAGCCATAGGCTCCGGAGGTTTCTTCGGCAAGGGCTTCCTCAACGGCACACAGACAAAACTGAAATATGTGCCGGAGCAGCACACCGACTTCATATTCTGCACCATAGGCGAAGAAGAAGGCTTCATAGGTTCCTTGACCGTGACTCTCCTTTTTCTGGCGCTTATCCTGCGCATAATAAAAATCGGCGAACGGCAACCGACAAGTTTCGGACGCGTCTACGCCTACTGTGTGGCATCGTATTTTATATTCCACTTCTGCATAAACATAGGCATGGTAATAGGTCTGTGTCCCGTGATAGGTATTCCGCTTCCGTTCTTCAGCTACGGAGGTTCGTCGCTCTGGGGCTTCACCATACTGCTGTTCATACTGCTGCGTATCGACGCTTCAAGACGTAATATCCTGGCATATTGACACCGCGAAATTGTCCCTATGCAACAGGACAAACAAATGGACAATGGCATAAAGCACTTGTTTGCCAATGCAGACAACAATACTTTTGCCACTATGAAAAAACCACTGCTGATTTTAATTTCGACTGTATTGATCACAGCGGCATGCTCTGATGAAAAAGCGCCGCAATCCGCCCACAAGGAAGCGACGGAAACATTGTCACCTCACAACAAAGCCCTCGAACTACGCGACCACAATGCTCCTGTAGAAGAAATCATAGCAATGCAGAAAAAAGCCGTCGACGAACTTCGCCGAGGAGATTGCCCGGACGATCCGGTCGAAGTTCTTTCTCAAATGGGATTATTCTGTTGCTGTGCCGGAGATTATGCAAGCGGGGCTGAATATCTGCACGAAGCATCGGACTATCTCGACAATCACCCCGAACACGGCGATACCGAAGGCGTCGTGCAACTTTACGGCGACCTTGGCAACCTTTACATAACTCTCGGCATGTCGGAAAATGCCCTTAAATCAAACGACAGGGCTATCGATGTCAGCAAGCGCCTCGGCGGGCGCCTGCTCAGCGACCTCTACAGAATGCGGGCATCCATCTTCAATATGCTCCAGGAACCGGACTCCGTTCTTGCCTGCTACAACCTCGCGCTCGAATCCATTGCCGGCGACGAAACGGTATCTGATTCCGACGAATTGCGCAACGGAATACTGAGCGAACGGGCCGACTTCATTATCAGCTGCGGCATACTGCCCGACTCCATACCTGCGGCGATATCGACTCTGGAACGCATACTCGAATCCGAACCCTGGGATCCAAATGGTGTCAAATACAGCCTCGGACTTGCCTATTTCCAGACCGGACGCACGATGGAAGGAGTCACTCTTATGGAGGAAGCGATCGACAGCCTTATAAAAACTCAGGATCTCGATTTCGTATCATTCTGTTATCCGGATCTTATGAAATCATACGCCAATGCCGGTTTATACGAACGCCTCGGACAACGTTTCCTAAAGTACGACGAACTGCGCGACACACTGCTCAACCGAGAAAAACTGGCAAGTATAACAGGCGCTGATTTCCGCCACCGCGCAACGCAAAAAGAAGAAGAAAACAAGATACTGGCCTTGCAGCTCGAACTTGCACAGCAACGCATATTACTCGGATGTATCCTGGCCATATTCATTTTCGCTGCCATTTCCCTTACATTCATATTCCAGCGCCGCAGCCACCTGCGCACACGACGCATACAGCAAAGACGTATCGACTCACTTATCGCCGACCGCGTCGATCTTAACAAACAGATCGAATCATTGAACCGCGATCTGGAAAACCGCCGTCCCGAATTGCAGGAAACTACACTGCTGACTCCGCTGATTCTCGAAAAAGAACATGAAGCCGAATTCAAGCGTTCGTTTGCAACCGTATATCCGCATTTTCTGCCCGAACTGCGACGCGACTATCCGGATCTGACGCCTACGCTCGAACTGATCTGCATGCTGATATTTCTCCACCGCAGTACCGACGAGATAGCTCTTGCCATCGGCATATCCCGCGACAGTGTCCACAAAAGCCGCTACCGCATCCGACGAACACTCGGACTGGGACGAGAGGATGACCTCGACTCTTTCATACAACAGCGTCGGCCCTGACAAACAATATCATAATTAAAAACGAACAATAAGCACTTTTAACACGTTTTCTTTAAAGCGTGTCGTATTTTGTCGTAACTTTGTCGAGAATGATCTATCCGGCAATCGCCGCGATACCGTACCTCACGGATACTACATACTTATTTATTCATAAAACCTCAAACCTATCCACAAAAACGACATGAGAAAAATTTTTCTTATGATGCTTGCGGTCGTGGCTATAGCAGTGCAGCGACCGGCAGCTCAGATTGTGACGTCGTCGCCGCTGATTCTTCAACAATCAAGCAGCGACATTGTGCTTACTTTCCACTCCGATTCCCCTCTGTGCAATCAGGTTTTCGCCAACGCACCGCAGTCGGAGGAAATCTACGCCCATATAGGCCTTATAACAAGTAAGAGCACGAGTGGAAGCGACTGGAAATATACCATTTTCCCCTGGCCGTCGTCAGGCAATGCCCAGGAGGCCAACACCGACAAAAACCATCTGAAGTACATAAGCCAGAACACATATACATTGTCGATCGGCACCATAGCCGGCTATTTCGGCATTACGGACCCTTCGGAAACGGTAAAACAGATTGCTCTTGTATTCCGCACCGCCGACGGCCGCAAGGAATGCAAGACAGCCACAGGAGGCGATATCTATGTCGACGTAATGCCCGAAGGCTTCCAGATGCAATTCAACTGCAGCTCGCCCAAACGCGTGATATCACAGCCTACGGCCATGACTTTTACCGTCAACACAACTTCTGCCGGCAAACTTGAAATTCTGATGAACGGAACACCTGTCGCATCAGCCGCCAACGCATCGACTCTCAGCAAGGAAATCAATTTCACAGAAAAAGGTGAATACAGCATCGAAGCCCGCGCTACCCAAGGAGATGTTACCCGCAGCGAAAGCTTCGACATCGCTTTCCCCGGCCAGTCACAAGCCGAAACCTATCCCGGCGGTACACCCCGTATGGGTGCTGTCAAAAATATCGACGGCACAGTGACATTCTGCCTCGCCGCTCCCGGCAAGACCAGCGTTATGCTCGTGCCTTCGTGGGACGACTACAAGTTCCTCGGCAAAAACATGATGAAATATCAGGACTATCAGGGTAACCGCTATTTCTGGATCACTGTCGACGGCCTTGCCGACAATGAATGGTATCCCTACTACTTCGTTGTCGACGACACTTACAAAGTCGCCGACCCATACGCCCACCTTATTCTGGACTGCTATAACGACCGTTATCTGTCAAAGACAATCTGGCCCGACCGTCCACAGTACCCCTACGAGAAATTCTCGGACGTGATGCTGGGCGTATATCGCGGCGACATCGACGAATACGAATTCTCCGACTTCACCATTCCCGACCATGACAATCTGGTGATCTACGAACTCCTGTTCCGCGATTTCACCGGCAATGAAGGCGTAGCCTCCGCCAACGGAACCGTACGCAAAGCCATTGAAAAGATTCCTTATCTTAAGGATCTTGGCGTTAATGCCGTGGAACTTATGCCAATCATGGAATTCAACGGCAACAACTCATGGGGCTACAACACAAACTTCTATCTCGCTCCCGACAAAGCCTACGGCTCCCCCACCGACTATAAGGATTTCATCGAAGAATGCCACAAAGCAGGTATAGCCGTCATCCTTGACATCGTGTTCAACCAGAGCGACGGCCTGCACCCTTGGTACCAGATGTACGACATCAACGCCAATCCGTTCTACAACAAAGTTGCTCCCCACGAGTACAGCGTGCTCAACGACTGGAATCAGGGCAATGCTCTGGTGCAGCAGCAATGGACCGACGCACTTGTCTACTGGCTTGAAAAATACAATGTCGACGGATTCCGCTTCGACCTCGTAAAAGGCCTTGGCGACAATGACAGCTACTCTTCCGGCACAGAAGCCTACAATGCCTCGCGTGTCAACCGCATGAAACGCCTGCACGGCGTCATCAAGTCTGTCAAACCCGACGGTATCCACATCAACGAAGACCTTGCCGGATCAAAAGAGGAAATCGAACTCGGCGAAGACGGACAGCTACAATGGGCAAACATCAACGACGCATCCTGCCAGTATGCCATGGGCTGGGACAACGGTGCCATGGGCATGAACCAGTTCTTCTCACGCAATCAGGGAAACCGCCCCTGGGGTTCCACCGTATCGTATGCCGAAAGTCACGACGAGCAACGAATGGGCTACAAAGTCGACACCTGGGGAGTGACTCCGCAGGTCAAGGGCGACAAAGCAGTAACCATGAAGCGCCTGGCCTCCGTCGGCGTACAGATGCTTCTAACACCCGGTCCCAAGATGATATGGCAGTTCGGCGAACTCGGCAACCAGCAGAACACCAAGAACAAGGACAACGGCAACAACACAGATCCTAAAATCGTACACTGGAAATATCTTGAAGATGCCGACCGTCTGCACGTGCTCCGCGCCTACACCCGCATGAACCTCCTGCGTGCGTCCAACCCCGAACTCTTTGCCCGCGACGCCACATTCGAAGCCAAAGGCCTGACTTCACGCTTCGACAAACAGCGTACAATGCGTCTGGCAACCGCCGACAAGGAAATCATAGCATTCATCAACCCGTCCTACAGTGCATCCATGGACATCACCGTAACACCCTCGGTGATGAACACCTCCAATGTCAAACTTATCTACGCAACTCCCGGCTTCACGCCAGCCGTCAAAGCCGCAGGCGCCGAACTCAGCGTCACTGTTCCCGCCAACAGCTTCGCCGTATTCGCCACCGACAAGGTAAGCGGCATCGGCAACAACATAATAGCCGACGGCAACGGAAACGATTGCACTGTCATCGGCGGCACAGGCGAGATTATCGTCACCGGCGACTACGACAATATAGCAGTCTACAACATCGCAGGCCGCCTGCAGCCCTCGCTGCATGTTCCTGCCGGACTCTATATCGTAATCGTCGACGGACAAGCTACAAAAGTCGCCGTCCGCTGATAACTTCATAACTATACAAAAAAATAGGTTGCGCTTACACGCAACCTATTTTTTTGCTATCTATTTTTTGTGTAATTTTGTAAGTGAAAAATCGCTTGTAGCGCATCGAAATGCAATATAAATTCGTATCATCGTCAGAATCAAACGACAGCGTAATCGTCCTCTTCGCAGGATGGGCCATGGACAACAATCCTTTCGAAGGTTTGCACCGCGACGGATACGATATCGTCGTAATCTGGGACTACCGCGACTTCACCATCGACTGGGGAATCGTGGCCCGGTATCGCGAAATCTGCATTCTCGCATGGTCGATGGGGGTCTACGCCGCCTCAATGTCGACACATGCCATCGACAGCCGAATCACCAAGCGTATAGCCGTCAACGGCACACTGAAGCCGGTCGACAACCGCAACGGCATTCCCGTGCGTATATTCCGGGGCACAGTCGACGGCCTGTGTGAATCATCCTTACGTAAATTTTACCGTCGCTTGGCCGCCGAGCGCGTCGATTTCGAACGCTTCCAAAATCATCAGCCTCAACGCGACATAAAAGAGCTTGCCGACGAACTTGCCGCCATATATCCACCGCCACTGCTTTCCAATCCTCCTGTCGGGAAGTGGGATCTGGCGATTATAGGACGTATGGACGCCATATTCCCCGCCGTAAACCAGTGGCGCTCATGGAACGAGGCCGGCGTGCCTCTGACATTGTGTGAAAATGCCGGACACCTGATGGACATTCAGCGGATAATCGACCGCCATTTTGTCGACAAGCAGATGGCTGCCCAACGCTTCGGACGTGGTCGCATAAGCTACGATTCAGCAGCATCAGTGCAGGGCGACATTGTCAGCCGACTACACAAAGCCATGATATCATGCCGGGTGACTGACACAATAGAGCGTCGTGGCGCACGCGTGCTGGAAATAGGTTGCGGGACTGGTTCACTCTCGCACCGTATAGCCCGCCACCTCGACAGTGCGTCGTTCGAATTATGGGACATAGCCGGCAACGCTCCGGAAGGAATAGCAGACTATCCCGGCAACAGAATCACATTCCGACGATGCGACGCCGAAACTGCAATATCAGCCATCCCTTCCGACTCGCTCGACATGATAGCCTCGGCATCAACCATACAATGGTTCAATTCGCCTTCGCGCTTCATGCGCCGGAGCATGCAGATTCTCGGCAAAGGAGGAATCCTTGCGTTCTCGACTTTCACCAAAGGAAATCTCGCTGAAGTGGAAGCCGTGACAGGCCGTTCGTTGCCTATGCTGACAGCAGAACAGTGGCGCGGAATAATCCCCGCAGGATTCGAACTGCTCCACTTCGAGGAATATGCCTGCGACATGACTTTTGACAGTTCCATAGATGTGTTCCGTCATCTTAAAGCCACCGGAGTCAACGCTCTCGGTCGCGGCGGCGACCGAACAGACCTGCGGCGGCGCATCGACAGCTACCAACCCGATCTCGACGGAAAATACCACATCACATATCGCCCCATCATCATCATCCTGAAAAAAAATGGATAAACTTCTTAATTATAAGACTCTCTTCGTAACAGGCATTGACACCGACGCCGGAAAGACCTACGCCACAGCATGGCTCGCAGGCCTTATGACGCGACAAGGCCTGAGCGTAGCCACCCAGAAATTCATACAGACAGGCTGCACCGGCAGCTCCGAAGATATAGAGGCTCACCGACGCCTTTGCGGCACCGGCGCTCTGCCGGAAGATCTGGACGGGACAACAGCTCCAATCATATTCTCCTACCCGGCTTCGGCTCAGCTGGCCGCACGGATCGACGGACGCGAAATCGACCTCGGCCTTGTAGACCAAAGCACAGAGATTCTTTCAGGGCGCTATGACCGGGTTCTCATCGAGGGCGCCGGCGGACTGATGGTGCCGGTAACAGACGACCTTTTCTGCATAGACTACATAGCATCGCGTAAGCTGCCTGCCGTACTCGTCACAAACGGTGTGCTCGGGTCCATCAACCATACAGTGCTGTCGCTCGAAGCCATAGCCTCCCGCGGCATAGAACTTGCCGCCGTTGTCTACAACACCCATTTCGATTCCGACGCCACCATAGCCGCCGACACATTCGGCTTCATAAGCCGTTATACAGCATCACATATCCCGGAAGCAGAAGTGATGAAGATGCCATCAATTATGTAAAAAAAGTTAAACACAAACTACGCTCCGATACGAAATTCATAACTTTGTAACGTTATGGACGAAAACGATTTTTCGATACATATAAGCAAGGAGGAACTGGCAGAAATGCCTGTGGTTTCATTTCCCGGGCAGATAGTGCTCGTCGACTCTGCCGCCGTGGCCCATTCCGCTCTGCGTGCACTGTCAGCAGAAAAAGCGGTTGGCTTCGATACCGAAACGCGACCTTCGTTCCGCAAGGGCAGCCGCCACAAGGTGGCTCTTATGCAACTGTCGACCCAGGAACGCTGCTTTCTTTTCCGCCTGAACAAAATCGGTATCTGCGCTGAGCTGAAACGCTTCCTTGAAAACCCCGGAATACTCAAAATCGGCTTATCGGTTCACGACGATTTCAATGCCATCAGGCGAAGCGAAGAATTCGAACCGGCAGGTTTTATTGACCTGCAAAGCGAGGTCAGAGCATTCAGAATAAAGGATATATCTCTTCAGAAAATCTACGGTATCGTGTTCGGCGAACGAATATCCAAGGGCCAGCGGCTGACCAATTGGGAAGCTGACACCCTCAGCGAGGCCCAGCAGTGTTATGCCGCTCTCGACGCCTGGGCCTGTCTGCGCCTCTACGACCATCTCCGCTCCGGACGGTTCAAGCCCATGGAATCGCCCTATCTCCACCCTATAGAAACAGAAAATACCGTAAACAAGTGATGAAAGCCCGGCGTTCTACTGTCATACCTCTGATTCTGCTGGTCTATCTGGCCGTCATGGCCACCATAGGCTGGGACGAATATGCCGCGGGGCGTAGCTCCGCACTTTATTATTTCGGAGTCATAGGCGTCACCCTGGCGGTGATAGTTCTCCTCCACTTCAACCTCAAGCGCCGTGAACGGCTTCGCCGCGAGCGCCTCGACGATATTGCAAAAAACGACAATAACAACCAACAAAACAACCCATAAATATGGCAAAAAAAGCACTTCTGATCATTCTCGACGGATGGGGCATAGGCGCACACAGCACAGCCAACGCCATCTACTCCACCCCCACTCCCTATTGGAACTACCTTCTTGAAAACTACCCGCATTCCGAACTGCAGGCCAGCGGCGAACACGTAGGCCTTCCCGACGGACAGATGGGCAACTCCGAAGTCGGCCACCTCAACATCGGCGCCGGCCGCGTTGTCTATCAGGATCTTGTAAAAATCAACAAGGCTATCAAGGACGGCTCCGTACTGAACAATCCCGAAATCATCAGCGCTTTCGAATATGCGAAGAAAAGCAGCAAGGCCATACATTTCATGGGTCTTACATCAAACGGCGGCGTACACTCGTCGCTCGAACACCTCTTCGCCCTTTGCGACATCGCCAAACACTACGGCCTTGAAAAAGTCTACATCCACTGCTTCATGGACGGCCGCGACACCGACCCCCGCAGCGGCATAGGCTTCATCCGTCAGGTACAGGAACACTGCGCGAAATCAGCCGGCACGATAGCCTCCATCATCGGCCGCTTCTACGCCATGGACCGCGACCGCCGCTGGGAACGCGTAAAGGTGGCTTACGATCTTTTAGTAGACGGCAAGGGAGAACAGGCGACAGACATGGTGGCAGCCATGCAGGAAAGCTACGATAACGACGTGACCGATGAATTCATAAAGCCTATCAACAACGCCACTGTCGACGGAACCATCAAAGCCGACGACTGCGTCATATTCTTCAACTACCGCAACGACCGCGCAAAGGAAATCACCGAGGTGCTAACTCAGAATGATATGCCCGAACAAGGCATGCACACCGTGCCCGGCCTGCAGTACTACTGCATGACTCCCTACGACTCGTCGTTCAAAGACGTGCATATCCTTTTCGACAAGGAAGATGTAAGCAACACCCTCTCGGAATACATCTCCGCACAAGGTCTTGAGCAGCTTCATATCGCCGAAACAGAAAAATATGCGCATGTGACATTCTTCTTCAACGGCGGCCGCGAAGCTCCTTTCAACGGCGAGAACCGCATCCTTGTTCCTTCTCCCAAAGTGGCTACCTACGACCTCAAACCCGAGATGAGCGCCTACGAAGTAAAGGACAAACTTGTGGAAGCCATCAAATCGGAGAAATACAGCTTTATCGTCGTCAACTACGCCAATGGCGACATGGTAGGCCACACAGGCATCTATCCCGCCATCCAGAAAGCGGTCGAAACGCTCGACAGCTGCGTACACGACACCGTTGAAGCCGCCAAAGCCGCAGGCTATGACGTCATCATCATCGCCGACCACGGCAATGCCGACAATGCTGTCAACCCCGACGGCACTCCAAACACTGCACACTCGCTCAACCCGGTGCCTTTCGTCTACATCAGCGACGATGCCAAGGCAAAGGTCGAAAACGGCAAACTCGCCGATGTGGCTCCATCCATCCTCCACATCATGGGGCTTCCGCAACCCGCCGAAATGACAGGCCACGACCTGATCACCGACTGAAAATTATGAATCGTCCCGAATAGGCGTAGCAAGCAAATAAAAATCCAAACAAACCGGGCTGTGTTGTAATTCCGTTTACGGCGCAGCCCGGTTTGTTTATTTCATGTAAGGACATGCCACCGCACGCCTATCCGCTTGGTAGGTAAAAGGTGTTGTTAAGATATGTTCCGGATTATCTGGAGAGAGATAGATTTACGGAAATACCGTAGGATGAATTTGATGTGGGATAAGAACTTGTGGTGACGATGGGCGAGTTGACCTGATGGTCGAAATAGGCGGCGACAGTCACACGCTTGCTCAGGATGTAGGATGCAGTGAAATTGATGCCAAGCGTATTCGTCCCGCTCGTCGGTTGCGTGTAATTGCTTTCCATGCGCCTGATAAGCGCCTGATTGTTCTGGAACGAAAAGTCGGCGTTCAGTGTAAGGTCGTTGCTTATGCCCTGCTGCGATCCTTTCATCTTCAGAACAGTATTGAAACCAACAATCTTGTAGCCTGCGCCAATGGTCAGCCCGCGCGAGGAAGCCTCGACCACCTGACCGGCAGAAGAATTGAGCGTAAGAGTACGTTGGTCGCGATATTCGGCATTGATCTGCAACTCGTTCTTTAGAGTCACATTCACTCCGATAAGCGGCGCGAAACGCTCGGTGATGGCTACCGAAGATATATTGAACGGCGACGAAGGAATGGGCTGCCCGGATATTTCATCGAGCGCAAAGCCAAGATCACCGTTTCCGGTGCCGACCCAGTTCAGATAGGAGGAGAAAGAACCTACAGAATATGTGCACTGATAGGCATGGGTGAGAGTAAATGTCTTGAATATATTGCGCATATTCCCGAGGTTTATGAAGCCGTCGTAGGTTATGCGCCAGTTGGGAAGCATCGCAGCCAAAGAGGGGAACGGATTCAGATTAGCCTTGCGCACGTCGTTGCCTGTATAAGCGGCCACAAATGCGGGAATAAGAACATCTGACGATGTTTCGCTTACAGATCCTACTTCGGGAGAGAAAGGCTGTCCGGCATGTGGAGTACCGGCGATGAATCCGGCGTCGGGATAATTCATTCCGGCATACTGAGCCTCGACACGCTCGCGCACTACCGGAATATTGGAAAGGAAACGGTCGAATGCCGGCGAATAGTAACCATTATCAGCGCTTGAGGCACGCAGTGCCGTCAAAATAGCGCAATGTGTCTTTGTGTACGAACCGTTGTAGGAAGTCGGCATGCCGGCGTACATGAACTGTACCTGCTGCGTGCGGTTGTCGGTACGGTTGAAGGTCAGCTGTACCTTGAATCCCTTGAAAAGCTCGAAATTAGTTTCAACATTAAATTCATTGGCATGCGACCACACGGCAGGCGAAGTCTGACCGTCGTCGGTAATCAGCCATCCGCGTTCGAGAGCACGGTCGATGAAGCGCTCGTCAGTGAAACCGAATGCAAAGTCAAGGCCCGGCGACATAGGACCATAGGAAAGGCTCTGCCCGAACACATTTCCTATACTCGGTCCGAAGAGCGGCAGCTGCATGGTGCGGGTGTCGCGATAGCGCACGGAAATATTTCGCGGCGACAGCAACAGGCGCAAAGCATACTCGCCTATATTCCGGACAAGGCTCTTTTCATCTTTAAGCTGCTCCACAATAGTGAACTTGACATTCTTGTCGCCACGCGTAAGCACCTCGACAGTATTCTGGTCGGTCACGCGCGTTTCAACAGGGAATGGAGTGGTACCCCCGTCGGCAAGGACTGCGGTGACTTTTACTTTTTTATTACGGAGATTATGTTTGATAGTTAAGGTAGTATCAGGCTTGAGTTTATATGTCCGCTCGAACTTCTTTGCTTTTTTAGGAGTCGAAGGACGGCGGCTGTTTGCAAAACGCTTGGTGACTTCCTTGAAAATAGGAATCTTATTATAGATGTTTTCAAAGTTCAGGCGTCCGTCGGCACTCCATACGGCCTGGTTGGCAATGGAATTTCCAAGCTGTACACCGTCGATCGTAGCGCCACGATCCCAACGGTAAGTGGCATTGTAGCTGACTGAGCCGGTAAGGAAATCGAGGAACGGAATACGCGAGAACGGCGCCTTGTACTGTCCCGTGAAAGTCTGGTTGTATGCCCAGGGCGTACCCATAGATCGTATGCTCTGCCAGACTGTGTCCTTCCAATCGCGGTATTTGTCCGGGAACAGCCTGCGGTTGACGGCTCCTACTGTTTCCTCGATGCGCGCCGAGGTGTTGGAGTTGAAAGTCAGCGAGAGAGTCTTGGTGATATTCCATGTCAGTGCAAGCTGACGATCCCAAAGGAAGTTCTTGCTGACCGACACGGGAAGCTGGAACATGACGTCGGTTTCAGAACGGGTCTGCTGCTCATAATAATAACGCGACATATTCGTCTGGAACGAGATATTGTTCGGCACCCACTGCAGCTCCCAGTCTTTCAGGAATTTGGCATTCTTGCTCTTCGACTTTATTCCCTTGAAAGGCTTGAACGGTTTTATGAAAGGTGAATATGAATACTGCAACGAGCCACGGTAGTCATTTGTATTTTCATATTCAGTCGTAGGATCATTCTTGGCCTGCTTGCTGAAAGAAAAATTCAGGGTGAAATTGGCAGGATCCCAAGGCATCGGAGTCTTGCTCTGCACATCGAATTTCAGTCCGGAAATAGAGAAGTTCTGCACGCTCGAACGCTCTACGGCGTAAGCGCTCACCGAATCACGTTCTTCTTTGGTGGTACAGTCGTCGAGAGCATCTTTCAGAAGCACATCCTGGTCGAGAGGATTGTACTTCGGCGAAGTCTTTTCCTTTGTCATGGAGTAATATATCGGAGCACGCAGTTTTGCCTTTTCCGGCAGAAAACGGCCAAGATCGGCCTGTACAGCGACATTATACTGCATGTAATCATCGAGGCGACGCTCGTTGAGCGACTGATCGACACCGCCGAATCCGGCAGTTTCAACATGTCCTCCGAGATTGACCGTCGCGACATCCGACACCGACAGCGTGGCATTGGCTTTGGCAGCCCATCCGCCGGCTTCGTTGAAATCGGTCACCTTGAGTTCATTCACCCACACGATACCGTCCTTTGTCGTCGCCGAATTATTGCGTATGCCTATCATGATAACACGCACATCGCTGAGCGACGGGTTGCCGAGCACGGCCATACGGTTGCGCTCGCGGTCAGGGTCGCGTCCGGTAAAGAGTGTGCCGAAGCCCACCCCACTCTCCTCGGCACGCCGTGCGCGGTTGCGCTCTTTCTTCAGCTCGACAAGGTTCTGCAAGTTGAAATTGAAGTAGTTGTTCTCCGGCCATACTATTGCCCGGTCGGTGGAGCTATACTGGTTGTACTTTCCATGCGGCGTCAATTCGAGAGGAATCTCGTATTCGTAGAAATTGTTCTTAACGTCGGTGCCGAGTCGGATGAACACCGAAAGGTCGCCGGAACGTAGATTTGTATGGTCGTCGATAAGCGATTCTGCATGCACCCACATCTGCATCCGTTTGTAGTTGCGCAAATCGAGCTGCGTGTTGCGGTAGACGGCGCGGGCGTCGCCGGCGTTGAGGTCAAGGACTTTCATCGACATAGACTGCTCGTTGAGCTGCACTATCTGGCTCTGTCCGGGGTCGCTTATACGGGTCACACCCGGAGGCAGTACATAGTTGACCGGTTCACGTCCGGCGTTTTCCTCGATATTTACAACCGAAAGGTCGAGCTGTCCCTGGGCGGGAGCGTCGCCACGCGAATTGAGGTTGAAATCATAGCTTCGCCATTCTCCGCGCACAAGCTCGAAAGTGGCGAAGCGCAGATGGGTGGTTTTCTTGAAACCTGTAAGGAACATGCGGGCGAAACGTATGGTAGAGAAATCGCTTATCGATCCTACAATTTTTTCATAATCCTTCAAAGGTATCTTGAACTGGTACCATTCGACTTCAGGATTGGATCCGTCACGTGTGGGAACCACAGAAACCTGTTTATCCGTTATATAGTTCTTACCAACCACAAGATCTTCGGGACGGATCGACACACGATACTGAAAATAACGTTCATATTCGTTGAGCGTGTTATCCTGGTTTATGTCCTCAACGTCGGGCACGGCACGCGACGACTGGTAGAGCGGATCGTCGGCATCCTCGGGTGAAAGCGAGTTGCCTTCGACTCCGTTGTAACGTTTATAGCGTTCGAGCACGCCGAGGCGCTGCTCGTCGTAGTCATATCCACGATAAAAATGATAGTTGTCGCCGGCAGGGTCGTTAAGCGGCGAGAAACGGTCGGCCTGCATACGCTCGATGGTAGCGGCAGGCAGACGACGGCGCAATTCTTCAAGATAATTCCGATAGGAAGGGAAAATGAATTCATCGGCATTTGGCAGACCATCGAGTCCGACGTCCTGAGCCAGTCGGGCACCGTTTGAATTGTCAAAAGAATAAGTCAGGGAATTCTGTTTGGACACACGTCCCCAGACGGTTTCGGTCAGATACTGATCGTCGCCGTCGACAGGTATGCCGTTCTCATAACTTTTGAGTCCGTCCTTTAGAATGTCTTCCGACATCTCGCCGAAGTTGATGTAAAGGTCACCCCCTTCGTAGTTGGGATTTTCCGGATCGAGGAAAGGATTCATCAGCCAGAACTGGACATACTCGATATTGCTCTGCTCGAAGTTTGTGTTGTCCATCTTTCGCATGATTCCGCCCCATCGTTTTTCAGGATTCAACAGTTTACCTTCTTCGTCCATTCCAGCGTAGTCGAGGTTATATGGACCGCGCTCGTCGGGATAGTACGACAGGTTGAGAGTCTGGATTGTGTTCGATTCACCATACCCACGTTCCCTGCCGGGGAAAATCTCGAAAGAGAATATCTCGCGCACATAAGGGTTAGAAAGCTGTTTGAGATCGCTTTTTATATAGCCGGGAGCCAGAGAACTGTTACGCTGGGTGAAAAGGCGGTCGATATAGTACCAGTTCAGGAGGGCACGGTTCTTGCCATAGTCCACGTTGTTGCTGAGCTGTGCTTCGGGGAACAGGGCATTGGGCGAAGGATCGTAGGGCGTAGAGGCCAGAAACCACGAATACGGCGAGCGAAGGTCGATGCCGGTCTGTGTCGACTCGAAATCGTCGACATAGGAAGAGCCTTTGTTTGAGCCTGATTTCTGCTGATGGGGCAGCAGGCGCGCATATTCGGCAACAAGATTGAGCCGCGACGGCTGGGTTGCATTGACTGTAGGTATCTTATTGAGCAGGTTTGTCAGCCACATGAACTCTCCGTTATAGGCCAGATTCAGGCCAAGCATGGTGTTGTTGACCACCTCGTCGCCTATATTGACTTTCTCGATAAGCGCTTTTTCGGAAAAATGGAGCAACGTACCGCCTATGTTAAGGTTCTTGTTGAGCTGATACTGCAAATCCAGGCCGAGAAGGGTCTTACGCTGTGTGGAGAACATCGACTGGTTTTCGAGGCTTACACTGATATTCTGCCCGGAGTCGATAATCGACTGGTTGGTGATTGTTACTATACCCATGGCATAGTCCACGGTATAGTCGGAATTCTCTGTAAGCTGTACACCTCCCGCAGTCACTACTACCGAACCTCGCGGCACATTCATGGCATTGAGTCGTATCTGTGATCCGGAGGAAGCCTGATATTCACCCGAGAGTATGAATTTATTCTTGTCGGCATACTGCCGCGCCACCACCAGCGTCGAGTCATACAGTTCCTGATATACATAACGCTCGGCGATTGCCGGATTTCCTATTTTTGCGGCAAGATGGGAGCCGAAAGGTTCGACGACAGGGAATATCACCTTACCGGTAGCCGCTATTATGGTATAGCCCTCGATAAAGTCGAAAAAGCCGTCGGGATTGCTTTCCTCGTTGGAATCTATACGGTCGAGATTCATAACCTGCAGCAGCGACTGGTTGTTCAGTCCCGGCACGGGAAGATAGTTGATCTGCGTTCCGGTGGTGTCGGAAAGATATTTGATGTTCAGCCTGAACTTGTTTTTTTGAATCTGGTAGCCTCCGAGATTATAGACATTTTTCATCATCAGCTTCCACATCGGCTGTTTAGGCGATGCCGTAGTGCTTTTGAGCATCTTGACATAGAGCGACTGGTCGGTGGAAGTTATGTCGCCGGAAAATTCACCGACCTGATATACCTGTCCGCCATAGGTGTACTCGAAAGCTACGGCCAGCACCTCGTCGGCGTTTAGGGCACTACGAACGGAGATATAGCCGAGAGTCGAGTTAAGAGTATACTCGCTTGACGACAGCAGTCGCGCGCTTTCCACTTTCTCGTAGTCGCGTCCGCCTTCGATTCCGTAGGCCGACAGCGGTTCGAGCGCCTGGGTGACATTGTTAATATTACGTGCGCCGGGATATTCGTTTTTGATGACGGACAGCAAGTTGTTCGAGGCATTGGCCGGATTCGGCAACGACGGGTTGGGCTGCCAATAATTATTGGCGAGAACGCGGTTTTCGGCAAGGTCTTCGAATGCCACAAGGTTTCGGGCCTGTTCGTAGCGTCCGCTCTTGTTGGTTACCCAGACTTCTATACGGGTGATTTTCACACCGCTCGACACGTATGGCAGACGAGAGGCGAAACTATCGTAGTTGTCGCGGAAGAAATGACTGAGGAAGAAGTGGCGGTTCTGGTCGTACTCGTCGACATTGATCGTGAAATCGGTTGTCTGAGCACCGCCTTTGGAATTCACGGTCTTCGACTCCGAGTTCTGCTGCGACACAAGAGCCGTAGCTGTAAGTTTTCCGAACTGCAGTTTCGATTTTATACCGAAAAGGGCTGTTGATCCGCGTATAAGCGACGAACCGGTGGTCATCGACACGTTACCGGCCTCAATATTCTTGACTATATCGTCCTCTTTGCCTTCATAGGCAAGTTTAAGGTTTTTGGAGTCGAAGTCGAAGGTGGCGTCGGTGTTGTAAGTCATGTTGAACTTCATGCGGTCGCCTACACCTGCGTTTATCGTAGCCTGGATTTTCTGATCGAAGTCGAAATAGGTCTTGCGGCGCGACGAAAGCGGGAGCGAGGGGTTGTCGGTCTTGTTGCTCTTTATTCCCATCTGCACCTGTACCGATCCCTGAGTGCGCAGACTCACACCGCCCGGCCCGAAAATTTTCTCCAACGGACCGAGAGCGAAGTTCATATCAAAGATATTAAAGGGCTGCTTTTCCTTTTCGGTGATCTGCGCCAAGTTGCGTTCGCGGTAGTACTCCTGCATGGAACGTCGCAGCTGCCAGTTGTCGTACTGCTCCCTGGAGAGCATGAACGGGGTCGCAATATCGTAATCGCCCATTTTAGTGCGCACCACATAACACCCCGTAGCGGGATCATATTCTGCAGATGTAGTTATGTTCGACGGATCCGAAAGGTCGTAGGCAAGCTCGTCGGACATAAGATCTTCATAGCTCTGCGGCACTGTCTGCTGCACGGGGAAAGGCATCATGATGGAATCCGCCGGATTGGCAGGGGGAGGAGGGTATGCGGCAGGAGGCGGAGGTGTCAGTTCGGACTTGAAATACTGGGCGGTCACGGGCGCAGACACGACGAGAGCCGCCGCGAATAAAATCGACAGCGCCTTGATCAAGGGAAGAAAAATATGTCGCGTCTTCGTTTTTTCCATTGACGATGTGCGTGGCCGCGCCGGCGCGCAGAAGCGCTACATCATTGTCAGCGCTTGTTTTATGGCCTGTTCCACCTTAATGGCGGGGACAGCGTCGAAAAGCTGTTTCAGCACTTTCTGGCTATGCTTGCGGTCGAAACCAAGCATAGTCAGCGCTGCCAGAGCTTCGTCGAATGCGTCGGACGTGGCTTGCGGCTGTAATAATAACGTGTCGTCGGCAGGTTTTATTTTATCCCGCAAGTCAACAATTATGCGCTCGGCTGTTTTCGCACCTATGCCTTTGACACTTTTCAGACGTTTTACGTCGCCGGAAGCTATGGTCTGCGCCAGTTCATCGGGGCTGAACGACGACAGGATTATAATTGCAGTAGCCGCCCCTACGCCCGACACACCTATCAGCGAACGGAAGATCTCACGCTCGCGTTCCGCAGCAAAGCCGTAGAGTAGCCATGCATCGTCGCGGATTACCTCGTGGACAAAAAGTTTCGCGTCCTTAGAGTTTTCAAGAGCCGAAAATGTGGATAATGAAATATGAAGAAGATAAGCAAGGCCTGCACGGGTTTCAAGCACCACGACGGCAGGATTGAGAGTGGCTATCTCGCCACGGATATATTCTAACATGATTTTTTCTTGAATGAACGTTCTATTATCTTGAATTGCAGCACGACCATAAGCAATGCGACAGCCGTGGCTATAATGTCGGAGCTTGGAAACGCAAGCCACACTCCGTCAAGCCCGAAGCGGTCAGGCATGACAAGCAGCAGAGGTATAAGAAACAGAACCTGACGGGTAAGACTCAGAAATATCGACTGAGAGGCTTTACCTATGCTTTGGAAAAATGCGGTGGTTATAATCTGGAAGCCGACAACGGAGAATGCCATCATTGACAACGACAGTGCTCGGACAGTGTTCTGCTGCAAAAGTGTGTCGGTGGTGAACATGGCGGCGACACTTTCGGGAAAACATGTGCCTACAAGCGAACCGATAGCCGTAATCAGCGTCGACACCCCGACTGCAATCAGATACACACGCCGCAGGCGCCCGACAGAACCGGCTCCATAGTTATAACCGACAATGGGCTGCATGCCCTGGCATATACCGAGTACTATCGTGGTCAGAAGCGACGCATAGGTTGTGAATATGCCTGCGGCTCCCACGGCGTTATCTCCACCATAGCGATAAAGCGTAGTGTTGATTATGACATTGATAAAACAAGCGGCGGCATTCACCAGCGCGGGAGCTGCACCGATGGATATGATGGAGAGCACCACAGGCCATTTAAGGGCATAAGTGCGGGGAGTGAAACGCACAAGCGAGTCACGCCTGAAAAAGTGAGCCATCACGAAAACGGCCGACACTCCCATGGCTATATCCGTAGCGATAGCCGCCCCTTTTATCCCCATGCCGAAAACAAAAATGAACAGCGGGGCGAGCAACAGGTTGGTCAACGCGCCAATGAGCATCGTGAACATGGCTCGCGAGGGGTATCCGGAAGCACGCATTATATTGTTCAAACCATAGGCCAGATTAGTCATAAGCAGCCCCGGCAACAGATAAAGTATAAAATCGCGCGCATAAGGAAGCGTGGCGTCGGAGGCACCGAAAGCCCGCAACACCGGTTCAAGGAATATGGCGAACAGCGCTATGTAGACAGCAGCGTTTACAAAGGTAAGCGTAAGCGCATTTCCAAGTATCAGATTGGCTTGTTCACGATCGCCCGCTCCGAGAACGATGGATATTCTTGCGGAAGAGCCAACGCCGACAAGGACTCCGACTGCCGTTGCGAGGTTCATCAGCGGAAACGTTATGGCAAGTCCCGCGATTGCCTCCGGACCTACGCCCTGGCCGATGAATATACGGTCGATGACATTATAAAGCGACATCACAAGCATCCCGACCACCGCCGGAAGACTGTAGTCCCACAACAGGCGCCCGACAGGCGCCGAAGCGAGGCGCGCAAGGCGTTCCGAAGAATTTGCGATATTGTTGTCCACTGACCGTTTCTTATATAATTATATAGGAAAGGCACCATGCCCGTTACGGCACAGCGCCTTTTTTATCATTGCCGGACTCAAGTCCGTAGGCGGCGCTTACTTCGCAGCCTGAGCCTGTGCGCGTTCGTAGAATTTGCGAATATCGGTCTGCGATGCACGGACGTATTCGGGATATTCGTCGATCAGCTCTTTGTAAGCGGCAGCTTCTTTCGCATAGTCGCCTTCGGCACGGTATACGTTTGCCTTCTTGACAAGGAAGAGAGGAACAAGCTGTGTGTTTCCGTCGGCAGTGCCGATGGCCTTGTCATAGCACTTCAGAGCGTCGGCGTTCTTGTCGAGATTCACATAGCAGTCGCCTTTGAGAGAGTATACGCCCGCAGCCACGATATCGTCCTTGATGTCGGCATCGTCGAGATATTTGATGGCTTCTTCATATTTGCCATCGTTAAAAAGACGTATGCCCATCTCTACTTTAGCGCGGTTGCCGCTCTTGTAACCGGCTTTGGCAGCCTCGGCATAAAGGGAAGTGGCGATGGAATCGTTCTGCTCCATGTCGGCTTTGGCGATAGCGTCGTCGGCCTTGCGGCTTCCGGCGGCTGCAACGTTTATATAGATGATGACTGCCGCAACAATCACAGCTGCAGCGATAAGAACACCATAAACCGTTTTCTTGTTTGCTTTGGCCTTGGCCACGATTTCTTCAGCACGATCGGTCTGCTGAGGAGTTACATTGGGATTTTCCATTGATATTGTTGATGTTTTGATTTTTCCTGTTTTATACGCACATACGGCATTCGGCCACTATGCGCTTACGAATTGCAAAATTACGGCCTTTTCCCCATATATAAAAATTTTTTCGGAGAATTTTCATTTTATATATTAAAGACGTAACTTTGCAGAACTTAAGATGCCAAGCTTGTTATAATTACAACAGGCATGCTCTGCCGTCACAATAAAAAAAGCCACACATGAAAGATTTCAACATCATAATTCCGGTAAAATCTTTTTCCTGCGACGAACTGGACGAACAGCGCCGCCATCTGGTCGACCTGGCCTGCGAAGCCACTTCCCGCTCATATTCACCCTACAGCCATTTCCGTGTAGGAGCCGCCATCGAGCTTGACAACGGAGAAATTGTCACCGGCGCCAATCAGGAGAACGTGGCTTATCCATCAGGGACATGCGCCGAACGCTCGGCTTGCTTCTATGCCGGAGCACACTACCCTGACGCGCATTTTGTCCGCATTGCCATAGCCGCGCGAGGTACCGACGGCGAATTCACAGCCATTCCGACAGCACCTTGCGGAGCATGCCGACAGTCGCTTCTGGAATACGAAATGCTTGCAGGCCACGACGTCGAAGTGATCCTCTACGGAAGCGAGGCCACCTACGTTATTCCTTCCGTAAGAATGCTGCTGCCGCTCGCTTTTACCGAATTCTAAATTAATCCCATCATATCATATTCTTTAAATGGACTTTATTGAAGAACTTACATGGCGCGGCATGATCCATACCGTTATGCCGGGAACCGCCGAACAGCTCAAAAAAGGAATGACAACGGCATACCTCGGCATCGACCCGACTGCCGACAGCCTTCACATAGGCCACCTCGTAGGAGTAATGATGCTCAAACACTTCCAGCGCTCGGGACATAAGCCCATAGCACTGGTCGGAGGTGCAACAGGCATGATAGGCGACCCATCGATGAAAAGCCAGGAACGCAAACTTATCGACGAACAGACCCTCCGCCACAACCAGGAAGCAATCAAACGCCAGCTCGCAAAATTCCTCGATTTCGACTCCGACGCACCGAATTCCGCCGAACTCGTCAACAATTACGACTGGATGAAAAACTATGGTTTCCTCGACTTCATCCGCGATATAGGCAAACACATCACCGTCAACTACATGATGGCCAAGGATTCCGTTAAAAAACGTCTGGCCGGCGACTCTCAGCAGGGTATGTCGTTCACCGAATTCAGCTACCAGCTTCTTCAAGGCTATGACTTCCTCCATCTCTACCGCGACAAAAACTGCCGTCTGCAGCTTGGAGGCTCTGACCAGTGGGGAAATATGACAACCGGCACCGAACTTATCAGGCGAGTCGAAGGCGAAGAGAATGTTTTCGCTCTTACCTGTCCTCTGATAACGAAAGCTGACGGAGGCAAATTCGGCAAGACCGAAAGCGGAAACGTATGGCTCGACTCCCGCTACACATCGCCATACAAGTTCTACCAGTTCTGGCTCAACGTGTCCGACACCGATGCGGAAAAATACATCAAGATCTTCACCGAACTCTCTCGTGAAGAAATTGAAAGTCTTATTGCCGAACAACACGCCGATCCGGGCCTCCGTCCTTTGCAGAAACGCCTGGCAAAGGAAATCACGACCATGGTACACAGCGCCGAAGAATACGAAGCCGCAGTCGAGGCATCGCAGATCCTTTTCAGCAACAAGGCATCGGACATCCTGCACCGAATCGACGAAGACACTCTTCTGGCCGTGTTCGAAGGTGTTCCAACTTTCGAAGTAAGCCGCGCCGACATCGCCGCAGGCATACGCCTTGCCGACCTGCTCACCGATAAAGCAGCCGTATTCCCCTCCAAAGCTGAAATGCGCAAACTCGTGCAACAGGGAGGATTCTCCATCAACAAGGAGAAAGTGACCGACCCGATGGCTACCGCTTCGGAATCCATGCTTCTGAACGACCGTTACATCATTGTCCAGAAAGGCAAAAAGAACTACTTCCTGCTTATCGCAAAATAAACTACAGCAGACATATAAAAAAGAAAGAGCGAATGACCAATGACGTTTTTCGCTCTTTCTTTTTTATTTTTTCACCGTGATGTGTAATATTTCATCATTGAATGCGTCTAAGATATAAAACACGTAATTAATAATCTACAATCGAACTCCTATAAAAAACGACGATGATTAAACTCCGCAAGGTCAACAAGACATATCCCGGCATAGTTCCCCTGCATGTCTTGAAAAACATCGACCTCGATATAGCACGCGGCGAACTGGTGGCCATAATGGGTGCGTCAGGTTCCGGTAAATCAACATTGCTGAACATACTCGGCATACTCGACAATTACGACAGCGGCGACTACCACCTCGACGGAGTTCTTGTCAAAGACCTTAACGAAAACCGCGCCGCCGAACTACGCAACCGCATGATAGGCTTCGTATTCCAGTCGTTCAATCTTATCGGCTACAAAAACGCGCTTGAGAACGTGGCATTGCCGCTGTTCTATCAGGGTGTGTCGCGCCGAAAACGCAATGCCATGGCCATGGAACAGCTCGAACGCATGGGACTCGCCGACCGCGCGCATCACCTGCCGGGAGAAATGTCCGGCGGCCAGAAACAGCGCGTAGCCATAGCCCGCGCACTTGTGACACATCCGTCCATAATACTTGCCGACGAGCCGACAGGAGCACTCGATTCCCACACGTCGCAGGAAGTAATGCAGGTGTTCCGCGACCTCAATGCCGAAGGCATGACTACCGTAATAGTCACCCACGACCCGGGAGTAGGCGCGGCAACGAATCGCATAATCCGCATATCCGATGGCATGATAACCAATTCCGACGAAAAAAATGCTTGACCTCGTACGCGAAATACGGCAGACTCTGCGCAACAACCGCACACGCACGGTGCTCACCGGACTGTCGGTGGCATGGGGCATATTCATGCTCATAATACTGCTCGGTGTGTCGCGTGGAGTCTACAACTCTTTCGAGAGCAACACCGCAAACCACAAGGACCGAATAACCGTCTGGGGCGGATATACGTCAATGCCATTCAAAGGCTACAAGGACGGCCGCTCGATAGACCTCAGCGACGACGATGTCCACAAGGTGAAAAACGAGAACCGCCACAGCGTCGAGCGCGTGATCGCATATTCGTCGAACGACACTTCATCCATCATCGGACCCAAGGGACATATTTCGGGCGGCTTCAACGCCGTATATCCCGAAGCCATGAATTCCGATGAAGTGAAGATACTGCACGGCCGCTTCATAAACGTTCCCGACATGAAAGAGCAACGCAAGGTGATGGTGCTCCACGCCCGCAACGCCCGCCTGATGTTTGGCGACGAGGTTTCGGCTCTGGGAAAGACCGTATCATCAATGGGCATAGCATGGACCGTCGTCGGAATCTACGACCACCGCTGGCGCAGCCAGACCTACGTGCCCTATTCCACACTCAAAGGTATAACCGGCAACGGGAACGAAGCCTATGAACTCGAAGTGACAGTCCGCAATATATCGACCCTCGAAGAAGGCGAACAGGCCGAAAAAGAGATTCGAGGCACACTGGCACGTAGCCACAGTTTCAATCCGCATGACAATAACGCCGTATGGATATGGAATGCCTTCACCCAGAACATAACCGCACGCCGGGGACTCGGCTATCTCGACCTCGCCGTATGGCTGATCGGCCTGTTCACCCTGCTGACGGGAATCGTAGGAGTGAGCAACATCATGTTCGTCAGCGTCCGCGAACGCACACACGAGATAGGCATACGACGCGCCCTCGGCGCCAAACCGCGTTCGATCCTCGGTCAGGTCGTGGCCGAAAGCGTGGCTATAACTTCGCTTTTCGGATATATCGGCCTTGTGGCCGGCATGGTCGTGCTACAGATCATAGATATGCTTATAGGCAACTCAAACGACTTCAAGGATCCGACAGTCGACGTGGCCATGGCTCTTAAAGTAACACTCGCACTGGTGGTGGCCGGCACCATGGCCGGACTCTTCCCCGCCATAAAAGCGACAAAAGTCAAACCCGTGGAAGCTCTGCGCGACGAATAGCCTGAATCATGAAACTTGCAATTTTCGACATAGAGAACTGGCGCGAAATCGGAGCTACGCTCGCCCGCAACAAGACGCGCACACTCCTTACGGCTTTCGGAATCTTCTGGGGCACGGCAATGCTCGCCATGCTGCTCGGCGGTTCGCAAGGACTCGAAGGAATCATGCGGCGCCAGTTCGCAGGATTCGCCACAAACACCGGCGGCGCATTCACCGGAACGACAAGTATAGCCTACCGCGGGTTCAACAAAGGCATGACAGTACAACTCGACGACCGCGATGTAGCCAACATACGCCGCACGGTGCCGCACATAGCCATGTCTACGCCCGTGAACAGCCGATCTGTGACAGCCGTCAACGGCAGCCACAGCAAATCGACGCGGACAATAGGAGTGGAAAGCGATTACTTCCGTATGATGGAACCAATCGTCGACGAAGGCCGCCTTATCAACGAAAGTGACGTCAGCCGAGCGCGCAAAGTAGCGGTGATAGGCCGCAATCTGGCGTCCGAGCTATTTCCCGGAGAATCTCCGGTAGGCCAATACGTATCGCTCAACGGTGTGTTCATGCGCATAATAGGCGTAGTAGCGCAAAAAAGCGACGTAAGCATAGCCGGACGCATTGACGAATCTTTCATAATTCCCGTCACCACAGGCCAGAGAGCATTCAACGAGGGTAACCGCTACGGATTTTTCATATACACTGCCGAAGACGGGCACACTCCCGCCGAATTGCAGAAAGGAATACGCCGCGCCGTGTCGCTCAACCATCCTATCCATCCCGCCGACGAAAGTGCGATAAGCTTCATGGATGTATCGGAAATGTTCGAAACCATCAACAATCTTTTCATCGGCCTGGCAATACTGGCATTTTTCGTCGGCATGGGTTCGCTGATGGCCGGTGTGATCGGTGTCGGAAACATAATGTGGATTATAGTCAAGGAGCGCACGCGCGAGATTGGAATACGCCGTGCCATAGGCGCCAGACCTGTCGACATAGTGGTGCAGATACTATCCGAAAGTGTACTTCTGACTCTGGTTGCCGGTACTTCCGGAGTGGTGTTCGCAACAATCGTCCTTGCCGCCGCCGACAAAATAACAAGCGTGCCCGGCTTCGGAGCTCCGGGCTTTGAAATCAGTTTCTGGCTGGCCGTAGTAATCGTAGCCACATTCTTTGTCCTCGGCAGCGCCGCCGGCACTGTCCCGGCCCTGAAATCGATGAAAATCAAGCCAATCGAAGCCATGAGAGAAAAATAAACCATACACCGCATATAAATAAATTTCAATACAACGCATGAAACGCATTCTTAAAATCGCACTCTGGACAATCGTCGGACTGCTTTTTATCGGCTCTTTCGTATATCTCTACATTAATTCACGCCCCAAGGAAGAGCGCTATAATCTTGTCAACGCATCAACCCGCACCATAGAACGCAGCACAGTGCTGACAGGCAAAATAGAGCCTCGCGACGAAATCGACATCAAACCGCAGATATCAGGCATCATAACCGATATTGCAGTAAAACCCGGCGATCGCGTAGCCACAGGTGATATAATCGCAAAAATCAAAGTCATACCGGAAGCTTCGTCGCTGTCGTCGGCTCAGAACCGCATCAACGTCGCCGAAATAAACCTTGAGGATGCACGCGTCAAACACGAACGCGACAAAGCCCTCTACGAACGCAAAATCATCTCCCGCGAGGAATATGAGAATTCGCTCAAGACTTTTGAACAGGCAAAGCAGGAACTTGATGCCGCCGCCGATGCTTTCGACATCGTGCGCAACGGCGTATCGCGCTACAACGCCACCGAAAGCAACACTCTCGTACGCGCCACAATCACCGGTCTGGTTCTCGATGTGCCGGTGAAAGTCGGCAGCTCCGTAATCCAGGCCAACACATTCAACGACGGCACGACAATTGCAACGATCGCTGACATGAACAACCTGATATTCAAAGGCAAAGTCGACGAAACGGAAGTAGGGCAGCTCGCAGTCGGGATGCCTATGGAAATTGTCGTCGGAGCGGCACCGGACATGCACCCCACCGCCGAAATCGAATACATCGCGCCTAAAGGCACCGACAACGCCGGCGCCAACACCTTCGAAATAAAAGCCGCACTCCATCTTCCCGACAGCATCGACACCCAGTTGCGTGCAGGCTATAGTGCCAACGCCACTGTAATCCTCAGCCGCAATACCGGTCTGCTGACGGTGCCGGAATCCGTCGTGGAATTCCGTGGCGACAGCTGTTATGTCTACGTCCTGACCGACAGTCTGCCAAAACAGATATTCGAACGCCGCGCCATCGACACAGGCGTAAGCGACGGCATCAACATCGAAGTGCGCTCGGGTGTCGATTCCACTGCCTGCCTGCGCGGAGAAAGAATAACAGAATAATTTCATACTTGCAAACTTATGAAACCTAAAATAATGCTGTCGCTCTCGCTCGCACTCTGGGCCGCCGGCGCAAATTCAGCCGAACCATGGAGCCTCGACGACTGTGTGAGCTATGCCATCGACCACAACATCGACGTCAGCACACGCCGCCTCGAAACCCTTTCAGGCGAACTCGACGTCACCGCCGCCAAAGACAGATTTCTGCCACAATTGAGCGGATATGCGTCACAATCGTTCAACCTCGGGCGTGCCCTGACCGCCGACAATACCTACGCCAACCGAAACACATCTTCATTTTCCGTAGGTGCGCAACTGTCACTGCCGATTTTTCAGGGTCTGTCGGCCGTACGGCGCCTCGATTATGCCCGAAGCGGACTACGCGCCATGGTAGAACAGTTTGAGGCTGCGAAAGACGACGTGACCCTCAACGTTATATCGCAATATCTTCAGGCTCTCTACAGTGGAGAAATGCTGCAGGTGGCCAAAGAACGCCTCGCCATATCACGCGGAGAACTGCAACGCCGATCCGCACTGCTCGAGTCCGGTAAAATCCCCGAACTCGACATCTATCAGGCTCGACAGCAAGTAGCATCCGACGAACTTACAGTGGTCAACGCTACCAACGACAGTATAATGGCTTTGCTTGATCTGGCCCAGCTCCTCAACCTGCCCTCAGCCGACGGTTTTTCAATAAGTCCGCTCGCCGACACACAACTGCCGCTCGTATCGGCCGACGATGTGTTCCGTAACGCACTTCAATACAATCACTCCATGCGCGCGTCAGCCCTCGAAGTGGAAAGCGCTGAAAAAAATACAGCTCTGGCTAAAACAGGATACATCCCCACCCTATCTTTCAACGCCGGACTCGGCACCAACTACTACAAGACTTCCGGCATCGACAACGAAAACTTCGGCCAGCAGATGCGCCACAACTTCAGCCAGAGTTTCGGATTCTCGCTGTCAGTACCCATATTCGACGCTTTCGGCACCCGTAACAGTGTGCGCCGCGCACGACTCCAGGAAGAAAACGCACGCCTGAGGCTCGACGACTCCCGCGCACGCCTGTTCAAGGCAATAAACCAAGCTTATACACAGGCCGTAGGCGCCGACAAAAAACGCCGGGCGGCCGACGTGGCCGTCGAAGCATCGCGGGCGGCTTTTGAAGCTATGAAACAGAAATACGACTTCGGACGCGCCAACGCCACAGAATTCGAGGAGGCCAAATCAAACTACACTGCCGCCATGGCCGAGGCCGTACAGGCAAAATACGAGTCCATACTCCGCACACGAATCCTTCAGTTCTACAACAAAAGCGACATTTAAACATCATGACAGCAATCAGAAAAGATTGGGTTAGCGTCGGCGAATTTACCGTCGAAAGCGAGGCTCACATCGCCCGCGGCATGCTCAGTGCCGCAGGAATACCATCCGTACTGCGCAACGACACCATTGCTTCTGTCTATCCTATGACAATGACTTGGGCGCCCATAGAACTGCTTGTTCCCGCCGACATGGCCTCCCGGGCCGTATTGCTCCTTGGCAGTCATGGAGATATACCCGTCGACGACAGCAAATCAGCCGACAGCTGACCTCGGACACCGAAAAAAAATCACGGCTCTTTCATTTAACCTAAAATAAATAGCATATCTTCCCTTACCCGGTTCATTGAGAATCGGGTAATTTTTCCATGTCTGTATATCAAAGAGTTATTCTGGTATCAAAATCTTA